>ERZ1034361.60-NODE-60-length-75130-cov-9.192571_pt1 | contig 75130 bp, 64 predicted proteins | sample MGYA00520617_ERZ1034361 | MGnify/ENA primary metagenome ERZ1034361 (study PRJEB33736, sample SAMEA104284507) | Azolla filiculoides | biome: Urban; feature: Water surface; material: Ditch water | place: Netherlands | collected 2015-10-28 | depth 0-0.1 m ... | reverse complement strand
AGTCCTCGCCACACCGTCACCCAGACCAACAGGATAAACAGCGGCATGCCCAATACGACCGGATCGGTTGCCAGCACAACGATGCCACGCACCAATTCATTGCGGTCGTCTTGCCGCTCTGAAACCATGGCCAACATCGTCTCACTGGAGTCCCGGATGCTGTAGGTGCGCCAGGCTTTGCCCTCTTCGTCGGTCCCAAATGAAAAGCCAATGCTTTTTGTCATGGGGGCCAGGGGCGCATTGGCGGACCGGAAGACCAACTCGCCATTGCGCCAAAGTTGGTAGCGCATATTCATGCCGTGTTGAATATTCTTACGGACGACGGATGCGTCGACTACCTGTGCAGCTTCCAGCGGAGGCTTGGCGGGTTGCGCTGCCAGAAAGTGTCCCGGTGTGACGCTTTGCGGCAGATCGGGCCACTTTTGAAACAATTGCAGAATGGTTTCTGTCGGGTCGTGATGGCTTACGGCAGGGTCTGGTTCGGTAATGCGCAGGAGCGCAAGGGCGGTGTGTGAAAGGTGGATGTCATACAGTTCGTTTAGCTCGCGCAGGTTCTGTTTGAGCGTAAAGACTGCAACCAGGCTCCAGTAGATGCAGCTCGCCGCAAACAGACTGATGAGCAGGCGCCGCCTGAGCGAATAGTTCCTGCTCCAGACCTTCATGGGGAGGCCGTGAGGCTGTAGCCGACGCCCCGAATGGTCAGCAAATTGAGCCCCACCATTTTGTGCCGCAGATTGTGGATGTGCACCTCAATGGAGTTGCTGTCCCGCTGGCGCTCTTCTCCGTAAACGGCTTCTTCAATTTGCTTGCGGGTGACGATTAGGCCGGCATGGCTGATGAGCACTTTCAGAATCTCAAACTCACGCTTGGAAAGGGACAACGCCGTGCCCTTATGGGTCACCATTCGAGTCTCCACGTCCATGACCAAGTCTTCCAGTATGAACTTGCCATCGCTACCTGAGCGCCTGATCAGTGCTTTGAGTCGGGCTACCAGTTCTTCAATGTCGGTGGTCTTGGAGACGAAGTCGTCGGCCCCCTGATTGAACGCTTGTACCTTGTCTTCGGTCGCTTCGCGGGCAGTCAGTATCAGGGCGGGTAACAGATTGCCTTGCGATCGCAGCGTGCGTAGTACATCCATGCCCGATATGCCTGGCAACCCCAGGTCCAGAACCAAGGCGTGAAACGACTGGTTGGCGATGCACTCCAGACCACTCTCGCCATCTTTGACCCAGACGACATCGAAGCCGGAGCTGATTAGCGCAGCCTGCAGTCCCATCCCAATCAGGGTATTGTCTTCAACAACCAATATTCGCATGTTCGAGAAATGAGTCTTTCAACGGCTTCAACACAAAGTCATCGTAGTTATGGTTTTGGAGCCCGGGCCGCTTGGCCGCACCTTCTTTTCGCTAGCCTTGAGGTGACAGACTGCCTTCCTGAATCAATTGCTTGATGTCTCGCAGCAATGCCTTTTCATCCATTCCATACGGAGCCAAGAGGCGTAACCTGCCCTGCAAGTCGTAGATGTAGCTCGATGCCGTATGGTCCATGGTGTAGCTAGTCGGTGTACTGCCCTCTACGCGCTGGTAGAAGACCTGAAACTCGCGCGCCACCTGCGGAAGGCCCTTAGTGGTGGGTATCAAAGCCAGAAATGTCGGATCGAAGTTCTCCATGTAGGCCTTGAGTACCTCCTGGGTATCGCGGTCGGGATCTACGGTCACAAACAGCAACTGGAGCCGCTCCGAGTCCTTCCCCAATTCTGACTTTATGCGTGCCATGGTCGACATGGAAGTGGGGCAAACATCAGGGCACTGGGTGTACCCAAAGAACAGAACAACGATTTTTCCTTCGAAGTCCGATAGCCGCCGCGTCTTCCCATCGTGATCCGTGAGCTCAAAGGTTTGTGCGAAATCGGATCCGGTAATGTCGGCTGACGAAAATAGGAGACGGGGAAGTGCGTGTCGCCCTACGAATACAAGTGCACCCGTCAGTAGCACCAGCAACCCAAGGCCGATCAGAACTTTTTTCCGATGCAGCGGAGTAACGAAAAAAGCCAAGACTTGTTTTGTTTCAAGCATATGCAAATGGGTTCATTAATTAACAGGCAACGCGTTCGATCGGGGCTGCCATCTCAACGGTCGTCAATTTCGGCCGATAGGGCTTGGTAAAAATCACCGCGTAGGTGCCGGGGTATGTGGCGCCCAATGGCCATGCTGCGACCAGACTCCCGCAAAACCAAAAGTCCACCGGCTCTCTGGGGCATGCAAATGCTTACCCATTTCCGGTTAAAACGCTGGGTGTGCAGAGTTGAGCCCTGTCGTACCTGCACCTCCACATGGCCGCCCACAACGCGCACTCTTTCGTTATCCGCGGCATTGCGTGCGTAGGCAAAAAACACTGCTGCGAGCACGAAAAGTTCAAGGCCACTGAAGAAGGTGACCCAGGTAGCGCCCTTCAAAAAGAAACCCATACCGATCAAGGCGGAGGGGAGCGCGATCAGCATGAGTACGCACAGCATATGACCCGGTTTCATCGAGCAATTGCGCTGCATCTGCCACGATATGGCGCCATCGGGCTCCTGGGTGGGCGCCATGCGCTGGCGCACACCCCGGTCTGCCCAATCCACTTCCTTATGGCAATAGCCTTCATCGTCTACAGTGCGTGCGCCGGTTATTGACACATCAGATGACGGGCTCATAGGGCTCCCTTGGTCAAGCTGAGATCCAGTATGAAAAACAAGAGCGCCAGCATGACTCCGGCATTCAAGTGGGGGACCCACTTGATCAGCAATAAGAGCCATGGAGGCACAAGGGCCGTAGGCTGGGGTGCGGGTTCGCTCGTGCTAGCCATATGAGGTGCTCCTACACCGCTGCGCTGACCGCATACGTTGCGTGGGCCAGCTTGTTGGTCCACACCTGCGCGCTGGCGTTGCTCGTGCCGAATTGCTTCGGCAAAAAGTCATCTAGCTCCCGGCAAACCGTCTGCGACGCTGTGCCCAACACGCTGGAAAAGTCCTTGAGTGTTGGCAGTTCAGCGTCTGAGAAGCAGAGGTTCTTTCCGCCCAGCGAATCCGCGAGCAGCTTGAGCAAATACGCCATGCGCACTTTGATAGACCCGGTTCGCAGGCGCACCATCGTTTCGCTCTGCCGCTGAAGCTGAAGCAGCCCGTCATACAGCAACGTGGTAGCGGCTTCGGTGCAGTCGGTGCGGTCCGGCATTGCCCAAGCGTTGGTGAGCGCATAGGTTGTGTAGGTGTAGGGCATTCCACCGGAAGCTTCCACGCCGAGCAGGTCACCCGGCAATGCCAGATTGACAATGCCGGCATCACCCAGCCCCTCGCGCTTGATCACCATGACTCCATGCAGGAGCCTCCATACTTCGCCGGTTTGCCCCTGAATCAGAAGAGGCGACCCCTTGGAAACACTTTTCGACATATCTTTCCCCCAACGGGGCGACAGAGCCACGCATTGCGCGGGTCTGCGCCCCAATCAATCCATGAATGAATTGCCGCCTGCAAAAGGCGGCGGCCAGCATCTAGGCCAACGGAGGCGCTCTAAGCGGGGGAGGTGAAGAGGTATTGCGCAGCCAGAGGACTTGCTGCGTTGGTCGGATCGCGAGCGCAATGGCTACGTAGGCAGCCGGATTGAAGGGGTGCTGCGCAACGGGTGGAACCGGTGGCGTGCAAAGCGGGCAGTCAAGCCCGGTTGGCGAAGCTTCAGGGTCCAAGCCATCGCTGCTCACCCACTTGGCTGCTCCGGACGCGCTACAAACAATCTGCAGACCCTGCGCCTTGAACCAAGGCATTGCCGATGAAAAACCGACGAACAGCAACGCCCATATCAGAACGATATGGGAAAGGTTACGGGCGTTTCGCAGGTTTTGCACGGGATGAGGGAAGGCCAAGACAAGCAAAAGTTTGGTGCGTGATGGTACACCTACGTATATTCATCTCCAACACTTGGCTGCACATAGTTTGACCGCCCGCAATATGTTGATCGATGCCATCGTCATCTTTAGGTAAGGCGACAGGGGGCAGTTCATGCCTACAAAGGGATGCACTTTAGGGGCGATGGTTGTCGACTTCTGAAAGTCTTCCTCCAGCCAAATCACACGGCCATGCAAATAGTTTCTTAATCTTGATTTTGCGTACAGCCTGATTCCTAAGCAACATTTATAAGAGCGCGAGAAGCATGGTGCTAGCAGCAATAGTTCTTGATTAATGTCAGTCTTTGAATCCTTGTAGACATTTAGAATTTTTGTATATGTCTCTGTTTCACTCCCTTCGTTCATCACAATGGCTAGCCCGTTTGGCTTTGCTATGGTTTGTGTTGACATTGGGAGCAGCGGTCGCTTCGCCGGTGCTTCATCAGCAAGGCGAGGTAGAGATTTGTTCCGGCATGGGCATGCAGAAGGTGCTGGTCAATGATGACGGCACGACCACCACCAGCGCTGTCTCCGGCATCTCTTGTCCCTTGTGTCTCGCGGTTGGCACTCCGCCCCAGACTGCGCAACCCCTTGTGGCAACAGAGCATGCACTTGGACGTCTGACATCAAGCTCTCCTGTTGTACAGGCTGAAACTCTAACTGCCTCGCCGCCACCGGCGCGCGCCCCCCCTCAGATCTAGCACTCGATCTTCGAAGGCGCTGGGCGCTTTCCTAGCAAACACTACAGCAATTTACTTGCCGACTTGGGCGCGCGCACTCGCTGCGCCAATGCCCGCTTTCTACGGGTTCGGCAATTTGCTTGCCTAAAACCAATTCAAATATTTTCATATACGTAATTCAATGTCTCACCAACAATACACAAAACTCGCGCGCGCCGTGGCACTTGCCCTTCCCAGCCTGTGCATCCTTTGCAGTCAAGCAATCGCCGCCGATGCGGCGGTTGTCACCTTGCCATCCGTAACGGTACGTGGTTATGCATCCGAAACAGACGAGGCAGGATCTCCCGCTTCGCTGAAGAGAGCCGCATTGGCGTCCAAAGTTACGGCTACCAGCGATACCGCCAGCATGCTTTCTGACGTTCCCGGATTAAGCCTAAACGGTGCCGGGGGTGTCTCAAGCCTGCCGTCTATTCACGGTCTAGCCGATGATCGACTACGTATCAAGGTGGACGGCATGGACCTGATTGCGGCCTGCCCCAACCACATGAATCCGGCAATGTCATACATTGATCCATCCAATGTGGATAGTGTCAAGGTGTACGCGGGCATTGCACCGGTGAGTTCAGGTGGAGACAGCATTGGGGGCACTATCTTGGTTGAGTCGCCTCCGCCCGAATTTGCACTCCCGGGGCAGGGTACCCTGATGAAAGGACAGACCGGTACGTTTTACCGCAGCAATGGCCATGCAAGTGGCGGCAACCTATCGGTTACCACTGCAACCGAAAATTTGAGCATGACTTACAACGTATCTACCGCAAAGTCTGACAATTACAGGGCTGCGGCTGCATTCAAGGCGGCCGGGCCGGCAGCAATAGATGGCGCCGGCGGCCCAGCAGCAAGGCCACGCGGGTGGCTAGATGCTGATGAAGTGGGCTCCACCAGTTACAAGTCCACTAACCAGTCACTCAAGTTGGCGCTGCGCCATGAAAACCATTTGATCGATCTGACACTTGGTTATCAGGATATCCCCTACGAGCTCTATCCAAACCAGCGCATGGACATGCTGGGCAATACTGCTCGCAGAACCAACATTCACTATTCAGGTCGTTTTGACTGGGGTGGATTGGATGCACGGGCTTACCAAGACTCGGTCGACCATTTCATGGATTTTGGTCCTGACAAACAATATTGGTATGGGCCGGCCAGTGCCACAAACACTGTGGTGGCGCCAGGCATGCCGATGTACACCACCGGCAAGACTACAGGCGCTGTGGTCAGAGCAGATATTGTGCTTTCCGAGCGCGACGTGCTCAATGCAGGCGTTGAGATTCAGAACTACCTCTTGAACGACTGGTGGCCACCATCACCAACGTCACTGGCCGGCATGCAAACTGCGCCAGGTGTCCCAGCAACATTCGGTGGCATGGCGCCCAATACTTTCTGGAATGTCAAAGATGGCAGACGCGACCGTACCGCGATGTTCACTGAATGGGATGCCCGTTGGAATCAAAATTGGAATACCTCGATAGGGGCGCGTGTGGAGCAGGTTGAAATGGATTCTGGAGCGGTGCAGGGCTACAACACCGTGTTGGCGGGCTACAACGCGAGCGCGTTCAACGCGCTCAACCGGAAGCGCACTGACCACAATCTGGATCTGACCGCGCTGGCGCGCTACACACCCGATGACGGACGAACCTTTGACATTGGCTTTGCCCAGAAGTCCCGCTCGCCCAACCTCTACGAACGCTACGACTGGTCTAAACACGGCATGGCGCTGATCATGAACAACTTTGTAGGAGACGGAAACGGCTATCTGGGTGACCCCAATTTGAAACCGGAAGTTGCGCACACCCTGAGTGCCACGGCGGATTGGCATGACGCTGGCCGCACATGGCAATTCAAGGCCACTCCCTACTACACCTGGGTAAAGGACTATATAGACGCCATCCGCTGCACCGGCAGTGGGCTGATGATGAATGCGCTCTGTGGGGGTGCGGCCAACAATTCGGGGACTAACAAGTTCTTCCATCTTCAGTTCGCCAACCAATCCGCACAGCTTTACGGGGTTGACCTTTCCGGTCACGTCCAATTCGCTAAGACTGAACACTGGGGGAGGTTTACAGCATCCGGTGTTCTGAATTACGCCAAAGGCACCAACGAAACCACTGGCGACAATCTCTACAACATCATGCCGCTAAATGCGAAACTGGCAGTTACGCAAGAAATCGGTGAATGGAGCCATACTGTCGAGCTGCAAATGGTCAGTGCCAAAAGTAGCGTTTCCAATGTTCGCCAGGAGATGCAAACTCCTGGCTATGGCTTGACCAACCTGCGCACAAGTTACGAGTCCAAACAGGTACGGGTCGACCTTGGTGTCGAGAACCTCTTTGACAAGTCTTACGCATTGCCGTTAGGCGGCGCCTATTCCGGTCAAGGCTCAACCATGTCACTGAACTCGATCCCGTGGGGCATCCCTGTTCCCGGCAAGGGCCGCTCGTTGAACGTTGGTTTGAATTTCAAGTTTTGATCTTGAGTTCAACCTGACGATTGCCAACGGCTAAGGGCCAAAGCGCAACTATTCTGCACCACTCCGTGCAGGATGGTTTGCACTGCGCATCACTTGCAAGACCTTAGTGGCCGCGCATTGTATGGTTGCCGTCGATTTACGAAGTTGCCCACATTGGCAAGACCATTGCGGCTGCTGGGATCTAATCGGCGGCCTACTTTTCGCACGCGTGACGTTCTAATGTAAACACGCTGGACGGGTAGTCCAAGTTCTCAGACACGTCTCTTCTAAAGGCTGTATCTGACAGCTGCAGCCACAGGTGATGGCATCGGGTTGCTGTTCTTCGCCTGATCTATGCCAACCGTTCCAACCTTCATGGCGGAAGCTCCCTCTTTCCAGCTGGTTGAATAACACCTCCTATGTGGCATCGGGAAATGCCATGTCGTTCAATATAGAGTCGGGACCAACGACACTTCTACTTGGAGCACTGGCGTTCCTGGCATGGGGTGGTCTTTCTATCCCGTACTGAGCTACAAGTTCCAGGCTATGTCAGCCGGCCAGCGCTCGCGCTAACCACCTTCAATGAATGGCGGCTGCGACGATGATGCAGATGCCCAGCGACATGGCGGCCACCACCAGTGCCAGCGCCTGGTTCTGCTTTTCTACAATCTCTTCCCACAGGTTATAGGGCGTGATTTTGTCGATGATGACAAAGCAGATCCAGAAAATCAGCACCCCCATCAACGCGAACACAATAGAGCCCAACAAGACCTCTGGTTTGATCCATTCCATGCTGTATTCCTCGTTCCTCGTTACACCAGCCGCTAGCTTACGCGCAATCAAGCCGTTTTGCGCCGCCGCCCTGGCCCTTGCGCTGGCCTTGCCGGGGGCGCAAGCGGCTTCGATGCTGGACCTGCCCGACCTGAGCGCGATGGTGGACTACAAGCCCAAGACGCCCTTGCGCGTGTACACCAGCGACGGCGTGCTGATTGGCGAGTTCGGCCAGGAACGCCGCGAGTTTGTGGCCATCAAGGACATTCCGCTGATCCAAAAGCAGGCGCTGCTGGCGATTGAAGATTCGCGCTTTTACGAGCATGGCGGGGTCGACTTCAAGGGCGTGGCACGCGCCGTGATTGCCGATCTGACCGGCGGCCTCAAGCAGGGCGCCTCCACCATCACCATGCAGGTGGCGCGCGACTTTTACCTGACCAAGGAAAAGCTGCTATCGCGCAAGATTACCGAGGTGATGCTGGCCTACAAGATGGAGCGCATGCTCACCAAAGACCAGATTCTGGAGCTCTACATGAACCAGGTCTATCTGGGGCAGCGCGCGTACGGCTTCAGCAGCGCGGCCCGGATTTACTTTGGCAAGGCGCTCAAAGACGTAACGATTGCGCAAGCCGCCATGCTGGCCGGGTTGCCGCAGGCTCCGAGCACCGTCAACCCGGTGTCCAACCCGTCGCGCGCCAAGGCCCGCCAGATGCTGGTCTTGAAGCGCATGCACTACCTGAAATACATCACCGATGCGCAACTGAAAGCCGCGCAGACCGAAGACCTGCGTGTGCGCATGGACGGCCAGAGCTACAACAACAAGGCGCAGTACGTGGCCGAGATGGTGCGGCAAAGCATGGTGGCGCAGTTCAAGGACGACACCTACACGCGCGGCATCAACGTCACCACCACGCTGATCAGCGCCGAGCAGGACGCCGCCTACGACGCCCTGCGCCGCAATGTGCTGGCCTACGACCAACGCCACGGCTTTCGCGGGCCCGAAGGGTTCGTAGAGTTGCCCAAGAACAGTGCCGAGCAGCCAAAGGCGATCGAGGTCGCACTGCAACCGCACCCGGCCAGCGACAAGCTGGTGGCAGCGGTGGTCCTATCGGTCACACCGCAGAGCGTGCGCGCCGCCCTGGCCAATGGCGACACGATTGATATCGGCGCAGACGGCGTGCGTTGGGCGGCAGCCGGTTTGTCGCCCAAGGCCGCTGCACCGCTCAAGATCAAACCCGGTTCCATCCTGCGCGTGGTACAGGACGGCAAGGGCCGCTGGAGCATCAGCCAGTTACCGAATGTGGGCAGTGCCTTTGTGGCGCTCAACAACCAGACCGGCGCTTACCGGGCGCTGGTGGGCGGCTTTGATTTCAATGCCAGCCAGTTCAACCACGCCACCCAGGCCTGGCGCCAACCGGGCTCCAGCATCAAGCCCTTCATTTACTCGGCTGCGCTGGAAAAAGGCTATTCGCCCGCCACCCAGGTCAACGACGCGCCGCTGACGCTCACCAGCGCCGAGACCGGTGGCCAGCCCTGGTCGCCGCAGAACGATGACGATGTGTACGACGGCCCCATCACCCTGCGCCGCGCGCTGGCGGTGTCCAAGAATGTGCCGGCGGTGCGCCTGCTGCGCGCCATCACGCCCCAATACGCCCACGACTTTCTGCCGCGCTTTGGCTTTGATGGCGCCAAGCACCCGGTCAACTACACGCTGTCACTCGGCACCGGCTCGGTCACGCCACTCCAAATGGCGGGCGCCTATTCGGTGTTTGCCAATGGCGGCTTTTCGGTGGCGCCCTACCTGATTCAGAAGGTGACCGACGCGCGCGGCGCGGTGCTGTTTGAAGCCAAACCGGTGGCGGTCGCGCAGGAAACCGACCGCGTGCTGGACGCCCGCAACGCTTTTGTGACCACCAGCATGCTGCACGAGGTGACGGTGAGCGGCACCGCTGCCGCCAGCCAGAAACTGGGCCGCCCCGACCTGGCCGGCAAGACCGGCACCAGCAGCGATGCCTTTGATGGCTGGTTCGCCGGTTTTAGTGGCAACTGCACCGCGGTGGCTTGGATGGGCTATGACGAGCCACAGTCGCTTGGCAGTCGCGAATTCGGCTCTACGCTGGCCCTGCCGATCTGGATGGACTACATGGCTGTTGCCCTCAAAGGCAAGCCGCCTTACGCCATGCCGCAACCGGCCGGGGTGTCGCAGGTGCAAGGCGACTGGGAATTGGATGAGTTTCAGGGCAGCGCGGGTGTACGCTCTATTGACCTCGATTTGCTGGATCGCCTCAAGGGATTGCTAGGAGTGCACTGACGTGGTGAAGCAGGACAACTATTACGAATTCATTGGCGTGTCGCCCCAGGCGTCGGCCATGGAGATTACGCGCGCCTATCGCGCCCTGCTGAAAAAGTGGGAGTCGGAAGGCGACCCGGCAGACCCGCAACTAGCCACCCGCAAGCAGCAACTGGAACAAGCCAACGCCACGTTGCAGAACCCCGCCCTCCGGAAGAAACACGACGAGCATCTGGCCTGGCTGGAGGCCCGCAGCCGCCTGGATGCGGACAAAGCCAAGCACCTGGCGCAACGGCTGAAAGACGAGCAGGAGGCGGAAAAGCGCGCCACTGCCGCCGCCACGCAGCGCGCCGCCACGGAGGCCAAGCGGGCCCGCGAGGCGGCCGAAGCCCAGGCCGAGCTGGACCGCATCAATGCCGAAGCCGAAGCACGCTTCCGCCAGTTGCGCGAGGAGCGCCTGCCGTTTGCCGATACCCAACCCGTCATGGATAAAGCGGACGACGACGAGCCCGAGCCGGACGCTGAGGAATTGGTGCAGCCCGCGCCAAGTCCCGCAAATGGTCGCATCCCCAAAAAGGTGGTGCTGGCAGGCGGGGCCGGTGCGGCTCTGCTGTTGTTGCTGGTGGTTTTTCTGGTTCTACGGCCCGGTAACAAGGCACCCGCCGCCGCAACGACTCCGCCGGTTGCCGAGATTGCTGCGGCGGCCGCGTCAGTGGAGCCCGCCGCCAGCGCGCCGCAAGCAGCGGCTGAGCCGGCGCAGGGCCAGGCGTCTGATCCGGCCGTAGCCAAGGTGGCCCCCAAGCCCTCCAAGGCCAAACCGCTGTCGCCTGAGGCGCAGCAGTACCTGGAGGCACTCAAGCGGGTGGAGGCTGCGCACCCGGAACTGAACCCCAAGCACGCGGCCTACCGCCCCGATCTGGTGGCCTTTGTGGCATCGCGGATGAAGGTACACGCCAAGGCCGGCTACACCCAGCCCAGAGCGCTGGAAGTGGCGGTGCGTGATCTTGAAACCCAGGACCAGATCAACCGCGCCATTGCACAGCACAAGGCCCAGAAGGAGAGCGCCACGCCGGAAAAGCCCGTGGTTGCCGACAAGGGCGGGCACAGTGGCTTTGATGCCAAGTGCCGCTGGCTCAACTCGATGGAATGGTCCTGCAAGTAGCTGAGGGGCCAGCGGTTTTGCCCGTGTGAGGGTTCAGGCGGGCTTAAGGGTGAGCAAGGTGATTTCGGCGCGAAAGTGGCGCTTGGGTGGCCCCCAATAGCCGGTTCCCACCGAGGTATAGCTCCACATGCTGCCAAAGCGGTGCAGCCCGCTCACCACCGGCTGCTGCATGCGCACAAAGTGATTCCAGGGCCACCACTGGCCGCCATGGGTGTGACCGTGCAACGCCAGGTGGTAACCCGCCAAAGCGCCCGCTGGCGCGGTAACCGGCTGATGCGCCAGCAGCAGGCGCACATCGGCGGCTTCGCCCGCCCCCCGAATGGCAGCCTGCGGATCACACGCCCACTCCGGCATAAAGCGCCCGGTCGAATGGTCGGTCACGCCCGCCACGGCCAGTGTTGCGCCGTCGCGGTGGACGATGAAATGCTGGTTCAGCAGCACCTGTAAACCCAGGCGGCGAAACTCCTGCACCCAAGCCGTAGCCCCGCTGTACAGCTCGTGGTTGCCCAGCACCAGAGCCACTCCCTCAGTGGCTTTCAGTTGCTGCAAGGGTGCAACATGCGGCCGCAAGGTGGGCACATCGCCATCCACCACGTCGCCGGTAATGGCCACCAAATCAGCCTGCAAGGCGTTGACCTGGTCCACGATGCGCTGCAGATACACATGGTCAATGGTCGGCCCCACATGCAGGTCGGTGATCTGGACGATGCGAAAGCCATGCAAGGCAGTCGGCAGGCCGTCGATAGGAATGTCCACCGCCACCACCGCCGGAGGCATGCGCGCCACCACAAAGCCGCTCACCGTCGCCAGCACCGCCAGCGCCACGGCTCCCCAGGCACTGGCCTCATGCCAAGGCAGAACTGGCACGCCTAAACCCTCCAATACGGGCAACAGCAGCACACGCATCAGCGCCAGCACCAGCAGGCTGGAGAGCAACCCCAGGGCCAGCAAACCGCTCCAGGACAGCACAACACCCAGACGCGGGTTGGTATTGCGCAAGGACAGTAAGCCCGCCGGAATGGCTAGCGTGCTCAAACACAAGTAAGCCCCCAGCCCTTGGCTAAAGGACCCGTCGGCTTGTGTACCGGTGGTCAGCAGCAACCACAGCAGGTAGTGCAGGCCACCCACCAGAACCATGGCGATCAGCAGCAGGCGCAGCACCCGCCCAGGCCCGCGGCGCTTGGGGCTTTCGGCAGGGGACGGACTGTTCATTATTTGTGCCCGCCGCCGGTCGAGAAGCCACCAAACGAGCCGCCGGAGGTGCGACCCGAGGTGTAGCTGCTGCAGTCCTGCCGTGTCGGGTCGCAGTTGTTGGAGCAGGTGGTCACCGACAGCATGATCAGCACGATCACCACAAACACCCAAAAATCGGGCCGCAACCAGAAGGCGCCGGTGGCGGCAAAGGGCTTCACGTCGGCGCGCTGCAGCAGCTCCTTTTTGTCCTGCAACTGAAAGGCCTTCGCCACCAGGTCGCTGGACACCATGCCGCCCACCGACCAGGTCAGCTCCTGCGGCGACTGCTCCATCGACAACAGGCTTTTGCCGTTGGCGTAATCGCGGTTGCTGGTGCGCTGTCCGCGCTGTACCTGCCAGTAAAACTCGCCCACCACGTAGTTGGTTTCGGCGTTGTAACTTTCCTTGAGCAAATAGCGCGTGCCGAGGTAGGTGGCGCTCTGGGCGTTGCTACTCACCACCGGCGCGCCGGTGGCGGGTTTGACCACGCTCCAGCCATCGGTGCTGTCCACCAGAAAGGTAAAGCCACGCTTGGCGTTGAAGAGCAGGTATTCGTCCCAGCCGAAGTGTTCGTCGGGGTCCATGGGCTCATAGCCCATGCGGTGCTGGTAACCCACCACCTGCCACTGCGCGCCCTGCAGCGTGCCGGTGCTGCCCAGCGCAATCAGGGGCTGAATGGGTTCGTCCTGCACGGCATGCCGCAACTCACCGCCAATGCCCTGCGACACATCGATCAGGCTGTTGCAGGAGCCGCAGGTGGCGCTTTGCGTGGTGGCGAACTGCAGGTTGAGCGTGGCACCGCACTGCGGGCAGTTGAACTGGCGACCCTTTTCGTTCTTGGAGGATTCATCGCGCAAACCCGAAAGCTTCAGGTCTTCGAGTCGCACCGCCACACCTTCGCTCACCTCGGGTGGCGTGCGACTGTAGTCGATGCTGAGCACCGCGCCCGCATCACGCAATTCGGCACTCTGGCTGCGCAACTCCACCAGTGCAAACGGGTGGCCAATTCCGGGCAGGTGCGGCAACTCGCCCTGGGCGGCGATGAGGGCGACCTGCTGGTTGGAGGCCACCGCATACGACTTGCCGTTGAAGGCGGTGGTCGCGCCCACCCGCAAAGACGCAGCGGGGGGCACTTCGCGCCCCAGCGCCAGCGGCATGCTGAACACATAGGCACCGTTGTCTTCGCCCAGGGTGGCGTTGCTGCCATCGGCCAGAAGCGCGTGCCACTCGGTCCAGGTGCCTTCACCGTACTGGTATTGCAGACGCCCGATCAGGGTAAAGGCCTTGCCGTTCCAGCTACCGGAGCTTTGCAGTTGCAGCGGGCTGTGGTCGTCAAACAGCTCGGCCATCTTGCCGATGCGCCGCAGCACCTCGCCCTCGCGCACCACCATGCTGCGGCAATAACCGCAGATGGCGTGGGTACTCTGCGCGCTGCGGAAATCGACCGGCGCACCACAACCCGGGCAGGCCGCCCGGTAACTGCGTTGGGTGTTTTCTGCTGCCACGCCTTGCGTTGCGGTTTAGACCAGTTTCTTCAGCAACTCGGCCTTCTTGGCGTCAAACTCTTCTTGCGTGAGGATGCCCTTGGCCTTGAGGTCAGCCAGCTTTTCGAGCGTGGCCATCACTTCGTCAGGTTTGACACCGACCGCGGCTTGCGCGGCAGCGGGTGCGGCCTGCAAACCGGCCTGCAGGTTTTGCGCCAGCACCTGACCCAGTGCCACTCCGGCACCCAGGCCCATGGCGTCACCGGCAATGCCGCCCCCGCCGCTGGCAGCCCCTTCGGCAAATTTCGGGATCGCCTGCGCGGTCTGGTACTGCATGAATTTGGCCATGTCGCCGCCCACCATGCCCATGCCGATTTTCTGGTCCAGGATTTTTTGCAGATCCTCGGGCAGCGAGACGTTTTGCACCGTCATGCCTTCGAGCTTGAGGCCGATCTTCTCGAACTCGGGCGCGAGTTGCTTGGTCAGTGCCTGCGCAAAGTTCAACTGGTTGGCCGCCAGGTCCAGAAAGGCGACGCCACTGCCGGCAATCGCCGCGCTGATGTTCTGCAGCACCAGCCCCCGAATCTGGCCGTCCAGGTCTTCCACGCTATAGCTGTCGCGTGTGCCGGAAATCTCGGTATGAAACAGCGCCGGCTGTGCCACGCGGTAGCTGCTGTTGCCGAAGGCGCGCAGGCGCACCGCGCCAAAGTCGGCATCGCGGATGGTGATGGGTTGGGGCGTGCCCCACTTCTGGTCAATCTGCTGGCGGGTGCTGAAAAAGTACACATCGCTCTTGAAGGGCGAGTCAAACAGCTTGTCCCAGTTTTTCAGGTTGGTCAGCAGCGGCAGGGTTTGCGTGGTGAGCTTGTGCGTGCCGGGGCCAAACACATCGGCCACCTTGCCCTCGTTCACAAACAACGCCATCTGCGACTCGCGCACCACCAGCACCGCGCCGTTCTGGATTTCCATGTCCTGCATCGGAAAGCGCCACGCCAGCGTGCCGTCGGACGCTTCGGTCCATTGAATGACGTCAATAAACTGTTTCTTGATGAAGTCCATCAAACCCATGGCGTACCCCTCGAGTGGAAAGTAAGGCCATGATACTAGCCAGCCCAGAGTGCCCAGAGCGGCTGGGTGCTTTGCAGGCGCCCCAAAAGCAGAGGCCAGGCGATGGCCTACAAAACCACCCCGCGCCGGTCCATGCACTCGGGGCACAACCCGTAAATCCAGGGTCCGTTGGCCTGCTCCGCCGCCAGAACCTGCAGGTTGAGCGCATCCACAATTTCAAGCCAGCTAAAGGCCACATGGATCTTGTTGCACATGCTGCAGCGCTTGATGCGGGGCAGGCCCAGGGGCGCGGGGCGCGGCAACGTATGGGCGCGGTAATCCCGCATGGGCTCTTCGAGCAACAGGCGGTGTCTCACTTCCACCGTCCCGTGCTCCAGAGGGATGATGGACATCTCCATAAACCGTTTGGTGTGTTCCGAGTCGCAGCGGTAAGGCCGGTAAACGGTTCGCCCCAGCGTTCTGGCTGACATCAACATGGTGTTGACAAACATCTTGGTGACGTCGCCGGCAATAAAGGAATCCAGTGGCTTGCCAATGACCGCATCCATGACGGCAGCATCCCCCCGGTTTGCCTTCGCAAACGCATCCCACGGCCCCGTTACCTTGATGATTTGGTTGTGGGCATCCAGGGTATAGGTGATGGTGTCGTCTGGGGTAGTCATGCCTAGCCTGCCTGGGGCTCCCGGTCTAGCATCCACTGCAACAGGGCAGAAGCGGACAGCGGTCGGGCAATGAAGAATCCCTGCGCATAGCGGCAACCCAGCTCTTTCAATGCGTTCAACTGGGCCGCGTTTTCAACACCCTCGGCCAGACTTTCCAGATTCATGTTGCGGGCCAAGTCAACCACCGTGGCGGCAATCGCGCGGTCATCGGGGTCCACATCAATGCCATCCACAAAGCTGCGGTCCACCTTGAGCTCACTAATGGGCAGCCGCTTGAGGTAGGCCAGCGAGCTAAAGCCCGTGCCAAAGTCATCGATGCTGATCTTCAACCCAAACGACTGCAGTTCGGCCAGCATGCGCTGCGCGCGGTCCACTTCAGCCAAAACGCTTTCGGTGACCTCTACGCACAACTTGTTGGGAGCAATGCCCGACTCGCTCACGATGCGGATGATCTGCGACACCGTATCGGACCGCTTGAAATGCTGGCCCGACAAATTGACGCTGACCCGCAAGTTGGTGAGGCCCTGGCGTTCCCATTCGGCGACCTGGCGGCACACCTCGGTCAGCACCCAGCGGTCCACCGAGACCACCAGATGCGACTCCTCGGCAATCGGGATGAAATTGCCGGGCGCCAGAACGCCATCGTCCGTTTGCCAACGCACCAGCGCTTCAACGCCCACCATTTGGCCGGTGCTCACATCGATCTGCGGTTGGTACTCCACAAACAGGGCGCCCGATTCAATCGCCTTGCGCAAACCGTTTTCAATGCTGACACGCCGGTTGGCCGTCTCGATCAGGTCGGCAGTAAAGAACTGCACTGCGTTCTTGCCCAGACTCTTGGCGCGGTACATGGCCGTGTCGGCATCGCGCATCAAGATGGCGGGGTCATCGCTGTCGTCCGGTGCCATGCTCACACCAATACTGGCGCTGACCACGCACTCGTGCTCGCCGCAAATAAAGCTGGCCGACAGCACGTTCAGAATGCGGTCGCAGGTCAGCTCCACTTCTTCCCGGTTGGCCACCTCCAGCAGCAGCACAAACTCATCGCCCCCCAGACGGGCCACCGTGTCGCCCGAGCGCACACAATCGCGCAGGCGCTCGGCAGCCTGCTTGAGCAGCGCATCGCCAATGCCATGCCCCAGCGTGTCGTTGATCCACTTGAAGTTATCCAGGTCCAGAAACACCACCGCCAGCAGCACACTGGCGCGCTTCACCCGCGACAGTGCGAGGCGCAAGCGGTCGTGCAGCAGGGTGCGGTTGGGCAGGCCGGTCAGGTCATCGTGGGTGGCCAAAAACTCCACCCGCGACTGCGACGCGCGTACCTGCGTGATGTCGCTGAACAGCCCGACGTAATTGACCACCTCGCCGGTGGAGTCCTTGACCGTGCTGATCGACAGCCACTCCAGATACAACTCGCCGTCTTTGCGCCGGTTCCAGATTTCACCCTGCCACCAGCCCAGCTCCTTGATTTGTGCCCACATGCCGGAAAAGTATTCCGGCGGATGCTTGCCCGAGCTCAGTATGCGGGGCGTCTGGCCCACAATTTCTTCGCGGGCGTAGCCGGTGACCGCTGTAAACGCATCGTTGATGGTCAATATCTTGTGTTGGTCGTCGGTCACCATCACGCCTTCGGCCGAGCGCTCAAAAACCCGAGCAGCCAAACGCAACTGGCTTTCGGCGTGCTTTTTCTCGGTGATGTCGGTGGCCTGAAAACAGACCCCGCTGATGGCTCCATCGGTATCAAACAGCGGGAAGCGCACCACCAAAAAGAGGCGGTGCTGCCCGGCAATGCGAATGGTCTCTTCGCGCTCCACATCGCGACGAAGTTTCATGCACTCCAGCTCGTTTTCGCGGAAGGCATCGGACATTTCCGAAGGGAACAACTGGTAGTCCGTTTTGCCCAGCACGTGCCCGGTAGCAAAGCCGAGCGAGGACTCAAACTTGGGGTTGGCAAAGGTGTAGCGCCCGGAAGCATCCTTCACTGCCATCAGCGACACCGAGTTGTTCATCACCGAAAGCAAGCGGTCGCGGGTTTCGCGCACCGCCTGCTCCACCAGATGCAGTTGCGTCACATCGACAAACAGCAGGATCACGCCGGAGGGGACGCCCTTGTCGCGCACCAGCGGTGTCATGTGCAGCGAATAGCTCCGGTGGTGGTGACTCTTCAAGTCTTTGTCGATGGAGATGTGGCCGCTGATGACACTGCGCAGGTCGCCCATCAAGGCCTCGATCTCCAGGGGCAAGGGCAGGTCCAGCACACCACGCCCCATGTGGGCCGGCGTCAATTTGAAGTGCTGCGCCGCCGCGCTGTTAAAGCGGGCCAATAGCAGCCCGCCGTTCAGCACCACCAGCGGGTAGTCAATGCTGTTTTGAACGTTTTCCAGCTCAAACATGAGCTGCTGCATTTCAATCGTCTTGATCTGCAGCTCTTCGTTGACGGTGGCCAGTTCTTCGTTGGTGGACTGCAGCTCTTCGTTGGACGCTTCCAGTTCTTCGTTAGAGGCCTGCATCTCCTCGTTGGATGCCTGAATTTCTTCGTTCAGGGCCTGCATTTCCTCGTTAGAGGTTTCCAGTTCCTCCACCAGCGTTTGCAAGTGTTCCTTGGTAGCCGCCAGTTCATCTTCGAGCTCGCGGTCGTTGGCGGACGGTGTAACCGTGGCGTCCGATTTACTGGCGTTAATCCAGTCCAGGCAGACCATGAAAAGCGCCTCGCCACTGAGCTCCGGCACCGGGTGCACGCTCACCCGCAAGGCGCGTTTGGCGTTCAAATCGCGCAGCACGCGCGGGCGTCCGCTGGCAACCTGGCGTTTGACCTGCGCCTGCCGCAGCAGCACCTGCAATTCGGTTCGCAATTCCTTGCGAATCAACGAAACCAGATCAAACGCCGGCTTGCCCGGCGTGATGTTGAGCAGCCCTTCGGTGGGGCCATGGATATGGCGGATCTCGAACTTGCCGTTGATCAGAATCGTCAGCGGCACGAAGTAGCGATTGGCGGCCTCCAACAGCAGGACTTCATAAGCGCCAGGAACTGCCTTGGGTTGCGGCTTCTCAACGAAGTCGCGTGGTGAGTTCAACACCTCGGACCGGAAGGCCGGCAGCTTGGGGCCGGCCGAGGGACTGCAGCGGAAAATCCGCGAGTCCTTGTCCACTACCTCAAACAGGCCGTCCTGCTGGTAAACACTTTCGGAGCGCCCGAGAAATAGCATGCCGCCCGGATTCAGCGCGTAATTGAACACCGACAACAGCCGCGCCTGCAGCTCGGCCTTGAAGTAAATCAGCACGTTGCGGCAGGCAATCAGGTCCAGCCGCAAAAACGGCGGGTCTTGCACCAGATCCTGCCGGGCAAACACCACCAGATCGCGGATGCGTTTGCTGATCTCAAACTGGTCGCCATGCTGGGTGAAATGGCGCTTGACCAGGTCTTTGCTCAGGTGCGACAGACTGGCCGCCGGGAACATGCCTCGCCGCGCAATGGCCATGGCCTCCATGTCAATGTCGGTGGCAAATATCTGGATACGTTGAGACTCGAACGACCGGCCCAGTTCTTCGGAAAAAACGATGGCCAACGAGTAGGCCTCTTCGCCGGTGGCGCAACCCGCAACCCAGACCCGAATGTCTTCACCGGAGGGCTTCTCCTTGAGCAGGCGCTGCACCGTGAGTTGCAGCGCTGCAAACGCTTCTTCATCGCGGAAGAACGAGGTGACGGATATCAAAATGTCCTTGCAGAGCTTTTCCAGCTCCACCGGCTTCTGGTCCACCAGGCTCAAATACTCGGCCAGCGACACTACATGGTTGGCCGCCATGCGGCGCTCAATGCGCCGCCAGAGCGTGGGCTCCTTGTACTGGGAAAAGTCCACCTTGGTACGGGTACGCACCTTGGCCAGCAGGGTCTTGAGCGTGGCCGGTGCATTGGCCGCCTTGGTGGCCACCGGGATACGCCCCCGGTTCTGGATGACCAGCGCAATTTCAGGGCCGATCTCTTCGGGGGCCATGGTCCAGTCCACGCTGCCGGTATCCACCGCCGACTGCGGCATGCCGGAGTACTTGGCGGTCTCGGGGGTCTGGGCAAAGGTAAACCCGCCGGAGGCTTTGATGGCATGAATGCCGTGTGCCCCGTCGGAGCCGGTGCCGGACAAAATGACACCAATGGCGTTCTCGCCGAGTTGCTCCGCCAGCGAGGAAAAGAACAGATTGACCGACGGCTTGGGCATCGCCTCTTTGGCCGGAATCACCAGACAAAACAGGCCATCGACCAGGGTCACGTTGCGGTTGGGCGGTGTGATGTAGACCACGTTGGGTTCAGGGCGGCTGTTGTCCTGAATCTCCATCACCGGCATTTGCGTTTCCCGCGACAGCAACTGCGCCATCATGCTGCGGTAGGTGGGCGATAAATGCTGCACCACCACATAGGAAAGGCCCAAGTCGCCGGGCAAGCGGGGCAGCAACTGGCTAAGGGCTTCCAGCCCCCCCGCCGATGCACCAATGCCAACTACGGTTAACGCCGCTGCCTCTGGCGGCAAACCGGGCTTGTCGGACGGCACTTCTGCCTCCACCACAAGCCCGGTGCCCGGTTTCTCCGGTTCTGATTCTTTCTTCTTTTTCGATCGCCGTACTGACTTTGAGTCCATGCGAAGTGCCCCCGAAATATGTGTCTCGTATTTGACAGAGTGTGTTTTTTCAACACTCTACACCGCCTTTTTTCCCCTTGCAGATTGAGTTGACTTTTTCACTTGGGAATCGCTCACCACTGCTGCAATGACGCCAGTAAACCGGCCTTGACTTCGGGCCCGGCAAAGCTGGCCTCGATCGAGGTACGTGCCACGGCGCGGGTGGTTTCATCGGACCAGCCGAATGCCTTGCGGCACAACGCATACTCACCCACCAGACTGGCGCCAAGCAAGGCGGGGTCGTCGGTGTTGAGCGATACCCGTACGCCTGCTGCGCGAAGGCGCTCGACTGGGTGGGCTTCGATGGACGGATAAACACCCAGCACCAGGTTGGACGTGGGGCATACGCCCAGCGGTATTTTTCGTTCAGCCAACAGTTCCACCAGTGCGTCGTCCTCGATGGCGCGCACACCGTGGTCAATGCGGTCGGCACCCAACAACTCCACCGCGTCGCGCACCCCTTCCGGGCCGCTGGACTCACCGGCATGCACGGTACGGCACAACCCTGCCGCACCGGCGCGACGAAAGGCCGAGGCAAAACGTGGGCCGGTGCGCCCCGCCGTGGCCTCGTTGCCGTCCACCGACAAGGCCACCACACGCGGGTGGCGCATGGCGATCAGGGATTCGACCAGTTCAATGGCCGCATCGGCCGACTGCGTGCGCAACAGGCTGACGCACAGGCCCACCGGCGGCAAACCATCCTGCTCGGCGGCCCGAAAGCCCGCGTCCATGGCATCGAGCATGGGGCCCAGGCGGCCATGCCACGCGTGCCAGTGGGTCGGGTTGAAGATGACGTCGGCGTAGCCGGTGCCGTTGGCAGCAAGGCGCTCACACAAGCCGTAGCTGAGTGCAAACAAGCGCTCCGGAGTCGATGCCAGGCCGCAGGCCAAATCCAGAAAACCCAAAAAATCGGCGAGGCCAGCAAACTGGAACAAGGCCTCTTGTGGTCGCGGCAACTTGACGCCTTCCGTCTGCGCCCACTCGGCAATCAGCGCCGCCTCAAAACAACCCTCCAGATGCAGGTGCACCTCGGCCTTGGGCAAGGCCTTGAGGCGCTCGGCCTCCGACGTACTTAATGCTGTGGTCATGCCGTCAACGCCTGCAGCCAACCCAAGCCTTCTACGGTGGTGGTGGCCGGCCGGTACTCGCACCCGACCCAACCGGCGTAACCGATGCGGTCCAGGTGCGCAAACAGGTAGGCGTAGTTGATTTCGCCGGTGCCGGGCTCGTGGCGGCCGGGGTTGTCGGCCAGTTGCACGTGGCCGATGCGGTGGAGGTACTTGGCGATGGTGGCAGCCAGCTCACCTTCCATGCGTTGTGCGTGGTAAATGTCGTATTGCACAAACGCGTTGTCTGCACCCGCAGCGTCCAGCACGGCGATGGCCTGCTCGGTGCGGTTGAGAAAGAAGCCGGGGATGTCGTAGGTGTTGATGGGTTCGATCAGCAGGCGCAAGCCCGCACGCTGCAACTGCGCCGCCGCATAGGCCACGTTACCCACGAAGGTGTCGTGCAGCCGGGCGGCTTCCACACCTGCCGGCGCAATACCTGCCAAGCAATTGAGCTGCTGCACGCCCAGGGCCTGGGCGTATTCAATGCCCCGGGCCACCCCGGCGCGAAACTCGTCCACCCTTAGCGGGTTGCAGGCAATGCCCCGGTCGCCGGCATCCCAATCGCCCGCCGGCAGGTTGTGCAGCACCAGTTGCAGGCCGTGCGCATCGAGCCGCTGGCGGATCTCCTGCGCCGCATAGGCGTAGGGGAACTGCAGCTCCACCGCCGCAAAACCGGCCTGTGCGGCCGCCGCAAACCGGTCCAGAAAAGGCAGCTCGTTGAACAGCAGCGTCAGGTTGGCGGCAAAACGCGGCATGGCCGGGTTCAGCCTGCCTTCAGCGAAGAATGCGCGGCCGCCAGCGCGGTCATGTTGACCACCCGACGCACCGTGGCAGACGGCGTCAGCACGTGGGCGGAACCCGCAGCGCCCAGCAGAATCGGGCCCACGGTCACGCCGTGTCCACCCACCATCTTCAGCACATTGAACAGAATGTTGGCCGAGTCCAGACTCGGGCAAATCAGGATGTTGGCCTCGCCCTTCATCTTGCCGTCCAGCAACACGTTGTTGCGCATCTCTTCGCTCAGCGCCGCGTCGCCATGCAGTTCGCCCTCGCATTCAATATGCGGTGCCATCTTGGTGAACAACTCATACGCCTCACGCATCTTGAGCGCCGACTTGCGCTTGGAGCTGCCATACATGGAGTGCGACAAAAACGCCACCTTGGGTGGCAGACCGAAGCGCTGTACCTCTTCGGCGGCCATCAAAGCAATTTCGGCTAGCTGCTGTGCGTCGGGGTCTTCGTTCACGAAGGTGTCGGCAATGAACAGCGTGCGGTGTTCCATCATCAGCGCGTTGAGCGTGGCCATGCAGTGGGCGTCGGTGCGCATGCCGATGACATCGCGCACATGGTCCAGGTGCGTGTCAAAGCGACCCACCAGACCGCAGAGCATGGCGTCGGCATCGCCGAGCTTGACCATCAGGGAGGCGATGGTGGTGCTGGAGCGGCGCACCGCTGCCTTGGCCGCTTCCATGGACACGCCGTTGCGGCCCATGATGCGGTGGTAGGTTTCCCAATACTGCTTGAAACGCGGGTCGTCTTCGGGGTTCACCACCTCGAAGTCCACGCCACGGCGAATGCGCAGGCCGGCCTTCTTGACGCGCGCATCAATCACCGTGGGGCGACCCACCAGAATCGGCTTGGCCAGGGCTTCGTCCACCACCAGTTGCACGGCGCGCAGCACGCGCTCGTCTTCGCCTTCGGCATAGGCCACGCGCTTTTGCGCCATGGGCACGGCCTTGGCGGCAGTAAACACCGGCTGCATGAACATGCCGGTCTGGTAAACAAAGCGCGACAGTTGCTGGCGGTACGCCTCCATGTCCGTAATTGGGCGGGTGGCAACGCCCGACTCGGCGGCGGCGGCGGCCACGGCCGGGGCAATGCGCAGAATCAGGCGCGAGTCAAACGGCGTGGGAATCAGGTAGTCGGAGCCAAACACCAGCTCCTTGCCGGCATAGGCGGTGGCCACTTCTTCGCTGATATCGGCCTTGGCCAGGTCGGCAATCTGGCGCACGCAGGCCAGTTTCATGGCCTCGGTGATCTTGGTGGCACCGCAGTCGAGCGCACCGCGGAAGATGTACGGGAAGCACAGGACGTTGTTGACCTGGTTCGGGTAGTCGGAGCGGCCGGTGGCGATGATGCAGTCCGGGCGCACCTCTTTGGCCAACTCGGGGCGGATTTCGGGTTCGGGGTTGGCCAACGCCAGGATGATGGGCTTGGGGGCCATGGTCTTGACCATGGCTTGCGTCAGCACACCGGCGGTGGAGCAGCCCAGAAACACGTCGGCACCATCCACCACATCGGCCAGCGTGCGGGCATCGGTTTTTTGCGCCACGCGCTGCTTGGACGCGTCGTAGCCGCCGGGGCGGCCCTCGTAGATCACGCCCTTGGAATCACACACATAGACGTTCTCGCGCTTCACGCCCAGGCCCACCATCACGTCCAGACAGGCCAGCGCTGCGGCACCCGCACCCGACACGGCCACCTTCACCTGACCGATGTCTTTGCCCACCAGTTCCAAGCCGTTCAGCAGCGCGGCGCTGGAGATGATCGCAGTGCCGTGCTGGTCGTCGTGGAACACCGGAATGTTCATGCGCTCGCGCAGCTTTTGCTCAATATAGAAACACTCGGGTGCCTTGATGTCTTCCAGGTTGACGCCACCCAGCGTGGGCTCCATGGCGGCAATGATTTCCACGAGCTTGTCGGGGTCGCGCTCGTTGAGTTCGATATCAAACACATCGACGCCGGCAAACTTCTTGAACAGACAACCCTTGCCTTCCATCACCGGCTTGCCGGCCAGCGGACCGATGTCGCCCAGGCCCAGCACCGCGGTGCCATTGGTGATCACCGCCACCAGATTGCCACGGCTGGTGAAGTCGTAGGCCAGGCTGGGGTCGGCCTGAATGTCGAGGCAGGGATAGGCTACGCCGGGCGAATAGGCTAGCGACAGATCGCGCTGGTTGGACAGCGGTTTGGTCGCGTTGACCGAAATTTTGCCGCGTGTCGGGCTGCGATGGTATTCACGTGCGGCCTCGCGCAGGGCGAGTTCGGCCGAGGAAAGATTGCTGTCGTTATGCATGGGTTTTCTCCGTACGGGGGAACGGACTATTGTGCATCGACCTTAAGGCGTCGGCGAATCGATATAGGTCAAGGCAACTGCATAAAGTTGCTCGTGAATCTGCAAAAAGGCGGTCACGATATCCGGATCAAAATGCTGGCCGCTGGCCGACTCGATGATGCGCACGGCCTCGGCATGGGGCATGGCTTCCTTGTAATCACGCCGGGTGATCAGCGCGTCGTACACATCGGCCAGGGCCATGATGCGGGCCGCCACCGGAATTTGCTCACCCGCCAGCCCCTCGGGGTAACCAGTGCCGTCCCACTTTTCCTGGTGGGAACAGGCAATTTGCCGGGCCATGGCCAGAAACGGCGCCTCCAGCCCGAGCGCGGCCTGGGCGTTGGACAGGGCGTCGCACCCGATGGTGGTGTGGGTCTTCATGACCTCAAACTCTTCGGGCGTCAGCCGACCTTTTTTCAACAGGATGTGGTCGGGAATACCGGCCTTGCCAATGTCATGCAGCGGCGCCGCCCGAAACAACAGGCCAATGGCGGGCACCGTGAGCGTTTCGCGAAAGCGCGGGTGGCTGGAGAGCTTCCAGGCCAGCGCGCGCACATAGTGCTGGATGCGACGGATGTGGTTGCCGGTGCCGGCCACCCGAAACTCCGCCAGCGACGCCATGGCCAGAATCGTCACGTCTTGCACCGCGTTGAGGTCGCGCGTCTGGCGCGCCACCTCCCCTTCGAGAAACGCGTTTTTGTCACGCAGAAAGTCCGCCGAGGCTTTGAGTGTCAGGTGCGTGCGCAGGCGCGCCAGCAACGTGACCGGGTTGAAGGGCTTGGCGATGCAGTCCACCGCCCCCAGCGCAAAGGCCTTTGCTTCGTCGTCCACGGCCGAACGGGGAATCAGCACCAACACCGGGATGCCACGGGTTCGCCGGTCTTGCGTCAGGTGCTCACATAGCGCGAATCCGTTGGGGTCGGTCAATTCCGCGTCAATCAGAAACAGATCGGGCAGCGGCGTCTGGAAGCACTGCTCCAGCACGGACGCACCCGACACCAGGGAGCGAACCCGGTACCTTTCCCGCAATAGCGCCTGCAACGACTCCTGCGTGCCGGGCGTTGCCACGGCCAGCAAAAGAGTGGGCAGGTTGGCGTCCGAGGGTATGGATTCCATCTTGTCTAAATGGTTAGATCAGGCGATTGGACTGCAACAGCGCCCCCGGTGTAAAGGCATTTAGGCCGCGTCTTTTGCCATGCGCCTGCGCCACAGGTGCAAGCGCATTTGCATGCGGTCCAGCATGCCAAAACGGGGCACCGGAAACTCAGCCTGCAAGGCAGCCTTTTCGGCTGCGGTGCCCGGCACCCGCACACTGCGGGTGATGGCAACCAAGCGCTTGATGCGGGTGAGCATCAGGGTGGCGTCTATGTCGGTCTTGCAGCGATTCAGGAACGCGTCAGTAGCCTTGAAGCCGGTGCACTCCAGCCCGGACGCGGTAGGCGCCGACACCCGCAGTCTGGCAACCCGCATGCCCTGCAGCCCGAACATGTCAGGCCATTCGTACAAATGGACGTACAAGCCATTCGGCTCATAGCTGCCTGCGTCGACCGCCTCGGGCACCAGATGGGCCGCGCCGGAAAACCGGAAACTCAACCAGATGTCGGGCGATGCCGGAATCGGCTGGCTGCTGTGACGGTTGGGCGCGAAGTGGGGACACAGGTCGGGGTCATCGCTCCAGATGGCACCGGACGAGACGATCTGCAGCGCCGCCTCGGCCGAGGTGAGGTGGTGAAAATGGCGCAAGCGGTCTTTGGCTTCCACATCAAGCTGGTTGAAGCGGATACGATTCTTGAGCTTTGGGTCAATTTTCAAAGCAGGTTCCCCGAGTGCATTCTGTTTTTTCCAACTGTAGCGGCCAAACCCGAACCGACACAACGGCGCAAGGCTAAAACTGCGGCTTATGCGATACAAACGAGCGCCCCATTTACCTTTGTTTACTTTTTTCCCTGTGGCCCGACTCCGATGACGTACGAAACCACCCTGGACATTCCTGTAATGCTGTTAGCTGCCGGTCGCGGCGAGCGCATGCGTCCTTTGACCGACCACACGCCGAAACCCCTGCTGGCGGTGCGCGGCAAATCGCTGTTGCAATGGCGCATGGAAGCCCTGCTGGATGGTGGATTTCATCGGGTGGTGCTGAACACCGCATGGCTCGGGGAACAGATCGAAGCCCGCTTTGGCTCGCACTTTGCAGGCACTGCGGACGCCTCTCGGGCGCTGGAACTGGCCTATTCCCGCGAAGGCGCAGACTTTGGCGAGGCCCTGGAAACCGCGGGCGGCATTTGCCGCGCGCTGCCGCTGCTGGGCGATGCGTTCTGGGTCATGGCGGGCGATGTGTTTGCGCCGGACTTCGTGTTTGAGCAGGCGGCCGTGCAGCGCTTTTTGGCAGGGAATAAGCTGGCGCACCTCTGGCTGGTGCCAAACCCGGAGCATGTACCGTCAGGCGACTTCGGTCTGGATGCAACCACCGGACTGGCCCTGAATACGCCGAAGGATTCCGGGCAACCACGCTTTACCTTTTCCACCATTGGCCTGTACCGCAAGGAACTTTTTCTGCAACCCTGGTGCGATGTCCCCCTCGGTAACCCCTTGGGCCGACGCGCCGCCCTGGCGCCCTTGCTGCGAGCAGCCATGGACCAGCAAAGGGTTAGTGCCGAGCTTTACACTGGCTCCTGGGTTGATGTCGGCACCCCTGAACGGCTGCAATTGCTCAACGCCTGACACAGCCCACCCTAACGCAAAAGACACCCATGACCCACGCTCTCTACCTGGCCCGCCGCGCGGCGCTGGCCCGCCTCATCGGCCCGCACGGCGTGGCCGTGTTGCCCACCGCCCCCGAGCAGCAGCGCAACCGCGATGCCGACTTTCCGTTCCGGGCCGACAGCTACTTTTATTACCTGAGCGGCTTTACCGAGCCCAAGGCCTGGCTGGTGATTCGCGGCGATGGACGGACCACGCTGTTTTGCCAGCCCAAGGACCTGGAGCGTGAGATCTGGGATGGCTTTCGCTTGGGTCCAGACGCTGCGCCCGAAGCGCTTGGCGTAGACGCCGCCTTTTCAGTGACCGAATTGGACACCCGCTTGCCGGCCCTATTGGACGGTTGCGATGCCGTGTGGTTTCCATTTGCCACGCATGCCGGGCTGGAGTCGCGGGTGGACGGCTGGCTGGGCAAATTGCGCAGCCGCATTCGCTACGGCACGCTGCCGCCCGAGACGCAACGCGACCTGTGCGGCCCGCTGGATGAAATGCGCCTGATCAAGGACGCGCATGAACAGGACACCATGCGTCGCGCCGCCGGCATCAGCGCCGAGGCCCATGTGCGCGCCATGCGCCTGTGCAGCCAGATGCTGCGCGAAGGCAAAGAGGTGCGCGAGTACCACCTGGAAGCCGAGTTGTTGCACGAGTTCCGCCGGCAGGGTTCGCAGTACCCGGCTTACGGCTCCATCGTGGCGGCAGGTGCCAATGCCTGCGTGCTGCACTACCGCGCCGATGCGGGACGGGTGCGCGATGGTGAACTGGTGTTGATCGACGCCGGCTGCGAACTCGATGGCTACGCCAGCGACATCACCCGCACCTTCCCCGCCAACGGGCGCTTCAGCGGCCCGCAACGCGCGCTCTACGATCTGGTGCTGGCCTCCCAACACGCCGCTGTAGCGGCCACCCGCGCCGGAGCCCGCTTTACCGACCCGCACGACGCCACCGTGCGCGTGCTGGCGCAGGGCATGCTGGACCTGGGACTGCTCAACAAGGACAAGGTCGGCACGCTCGATGACGTGATTGAAAAGCGGGCTTACTTTGCTTTTTACATGCACCGCACCGGCCACTGGCTGGGCATGGATGTGCACGACTGCGGCAGCTACACCGAGCCCAGCGAGATCGGCCAGAAGACCGAGCGCCGCGACGCCCTGACCGGCGAAACCCTGATCGACCGCCCGGCCCGCATTCTGCAGAGCGGCATGGTGTTGACGATTGAGCCCGGCATTTATGTGCGCCCGGCCGAAGGCGTGCCCGAAGCGTTCCACCACATCGGCATCCGCATTGAAGACGATGCCATCGTCACCGACACCGGCTGCGAACTCATCAGCCGGGGCGTGCCGGTGGACCCCGACGCGATTGAAGCGTTAATGCGCGACTAACGCGGCGAGACGCTGAATTAAGGCACCAGCACCAGGTTGCCGGTGTGGCGTTTTTCCAGAAACGCCTGCTGCGCCAGCGCCATGTCTTTCAGCGCATAGGTCGCGGCCACCACGGGTTTGACTTCATTGCGTTCCACGTAGCCGATCAGGTTCGGAAACACCGGCTCGTCCCAGGCGGTGCAGCCAATCAGCGTGATATCGCGCAGGTAAAAGTCGCGCATGTCCAGCGCCACATCGGCACCGGCAATGGCACCGGACGACACATAGCGCCCACCCCGGCGCAGGGCCCGCAGCATCGCACCAAAGCCCGCGCCGCCCACGTTGTCCACCACCACATCGGCCGGTGGCAATGCGCTCCAGGCGGCGCTGCCGTCTTCGCGGCACAGCACGGTGTGCGCGCCGAGTGCTTGCACTTGTGCCTGTTTGTCGCGGCTGGTGATGGCGGTCACGCGGGCACCGCGCCGCAAAGCCAGTTGCACCGCCGCCGAGCCCACGCCCCCGGATGCCCCGGTCACCCAGACCTGCTCGCCGGACTGAACGCCAGCACGGTACAGCATGTTTTCAGCGGTGCCCCAGGAACAGGGCAGCGAGGCCAGTTCCACATCACTCCAGTTGGAGTCCACCGCAAAGACTTCGGACGCGGGAACGCGCACGTACTCGGCAAAAGCGCCATCCAAGTCGGTACCCAGCCAGCGGGTGTCCGGGTTGGCAAAGCCGGCCACGCGCATGCAACAGCGCACCAGCACGCGCTGGCCCAGGGCCAGGGCTGTGGCATCTGCTGCACTTGCAACCACCTGACCACAACAATCGGCCCCTTGAATCAGCGGAAACGGGGTGACCCCGCTCCAGCCAGCGCCATACCAACCCACGCGGCTGTTGATGTCGGTGTTGTTGATGCCCGCCGCCAGCACCCGCAACAGCACCTCGCCATCGCGCAAGGTGGGAGTCGGCACATCGCGGTAGACCAATTGCTCGTAGCCGCCTTGGCCCATGGTCACCATGGCTTTCATCTGCGAGGGTACGTGCTGCGCTTTGAACTTCGTCTTTTGCATGACATTCTTGGGTGAAAATGAGGCGGCAGGGTCAGCCTCTGCGCCACTTTGACTTCATCATGACACAGCCCACACGCACCGAACTGCAAGCCTTTTTTGATCAGCATGGCATCCGTGATGTGGAATGCATATTTCCCGATGTGTCGGGCTACCCGCGCGGCAAGCTGATGCCTGCAAGTAGCTTTGCAGCGGGCAGTGAACTGCGCATCGCGCAGGCGATTCCCATGCAATGCGTCACCGGCGATTACTCGTATGACCCGATTTTTCCGGATGCCGATCCGGATGTGCGTCTGGTGCCCGACTACGCCACGCTCAAGCTTGCGCCCTGGTCCAGCGTGCCGCGCGCCTTTGCCATTCACGACTGCATGGAGCTCGACGGCACGCCCTGCGTGTTTTCAGCCCGTTCGCTGCTGGAGACGGTGGTGGCGCGCTACACCGCGCAGGGGCTCACGCCCGTGGTGGCACCGGAGATTGAGTTTTACCTGACCGCCCCCTGCGTCGACCCCGACATTCCGCTGTCGGCACCGCTGGCCCGCAACGGCCGCGCGGAGGCAGGGCAGTCCGCCTTCAGCATGAACATGCTCAATGAGTTGGCGCCGTTCTGGGACGACTTCCGCACCGCGCTGGACGGTTTGGGCATTCAGGCGGACACCTGGATTCACGAAGTTGGCACCTCGCAGTACGAGATCAACCTGATGCACGGCGACCCGTTGGCGGTGGCCGACCAGGCATTTTTGTTCAAGTACGTGGCCAAGGAAATTGCCATTCGCCACGGCCTGAATGCGGTCTTCATGGCCAAGCCGATTGCCGGCGCTTCGGGCAGTTCCATGCACCTGCACCAGAGTGTGGTGGATGCAGCCGGCCGCAATATATTCAGCGACGAAACAGGCGCACCCACTGCCGCGTTTGGGCATTTCATTGGCGGTTTGCAAACCTATGGCCCCGACCTCATGCTGGTGTTTGCGCCGTTTGTGAACTCCTACCGGCGCTTCATTGCGGGTACGCAGGCGCCCATCAACCTGGAGTGGGGTTACGACAACCGCACCGCGGGCCTGCGCATTCCCAAAAGCGGCCCCGCCGCGCGCCGCGTAGAGAACCGGATTGCCGGTGCCGATGCCAACCCGTATCTGGCGATTGCTGCCTCGCTGGCGGCCGGCCTGGCTGGCATCGATGAAAAGCTGGAGGCTTCGCAACCGCTGCAGGAAGGCGCCAACGCCTATGCCCAGTCGCACGGGCTGGAGCGCAGTTTCCTGCCGGCCCATGCGCGGCTGTTCAGAAGCACTTCGGCGCGCAGACTGCTGGGCGACGCCTTTGTGACCGGATACTGCGCTGTCAAGGAACTGGAGTTCCAAAGCTATCTGCACGAAATCAGCGCCTGGGAACGGCGCTTTCTGCTGCCGCAGGTCTAAAGCCCGGAATCGTTGCCGGCCCAATACCGGGCCGCCTGCAGGCATTTGTCCCCGCAGGCATACTCGTTTTCAAGACGCCCCGTCTATAGGGAAGTCCACATCGGCTGTTGACAAGCCGGCGTCTACAATCATTTGCCATACACAGGGGCCGCCATCCGCTGAGCCAGCCCCGACGCACAAGGAAACAAAATGACCCAGGATTCCTCCGCCGGTTCTCCCCCCCCCATTTCTTCCAACTCCCCGGATAAGCGCGCCGAACTGCGCCGCGCTGCGCTCGAATACCACGAGTTCCCCACCCCCGGCAAAGTGGCCATTGCAGCCACCAAGCAGATGGTCAACCAGCACGACCTGGCGCTGGCCTACTCGCCCGGCGTGGCCGCCCCCTGCGAAGAGATTGTCAAAGACCCCAACAACGCCTTCAAGTACACCAGCCGCGGCAATTTGGTGGCCGTGATCACCAACGGCACTGCGGTGCTGGGTCTGGGCGACATCGGCCCCTTGGCCGCCAAGCCGGTCATGGAAGGCAAGGGCGTGCTGTTCAAGAAGTTCGCCGGCATCGATGTGTTTGACATCGAGATCAACGAGAAGCACGACCTCGACAAACTGGTCGACATCATTGCTTCGCTGGAACCCACCTTCGGCGGCATCAACCTCGAAGACATCAAGGCACCCGACTGCTTCTATGTGGAACGCAAGCTGCGCGAGCGCATGAAGATTCCGGTGTTCCACGACGACCAGCACGGCACCGCCATCGTCGTGGGCGCCGCCATTCTGAATGGCCTCAAAGTGGTCGGCAAAGACCCCAAGAAGATCAAGCTGGTAACTTCCGGCGCGGGTGCTGCGGCACTCGCCTGCCTGGGCCTGTTGGTGAAGTTGGGCATCCCCCGCGAAAACATTTATGTCACCGACCTGGCCGGCGTGGTTTACGAAGGTCGCACGGAGCTGATGGACGATGACAAGGCCGTCTTCGCCCAGAAAACCGAGGCCCGCACGCTGCGCGAAATCATTGCCGACGCCGATGTGTTCCTGGGCCTGTCCGCCGGTGGCGTGCTCAAGGCCGACATGGTGAAAACCATGGCTGCCAAGCCGCTGATCTTCGCGCTGGCCAACCCCACGCCCGAAATCCTGCCCGAAGAAGTCAAGGCCGTACGTGACGATGCCGTCATGGCCACGGGCCGCAGCGACTACCCCAACCAGGTCAACAACGTTCTGTGCTTTCCGTACATCTTCCGGGGCGCGCTGGATGCCGGTGCCTCCACCATTACGCTGGAAATGGAAATTGCTGCGGTGCACGCCATTGCCGAACTGGCGCAGGCCGAGCAAAGCGAAGTGGTGGCAGCGGCCTATGCCGGCGAACAGCTCGCGTTCGGCCCCGAGTACCTGATTCCCAAGCCCTTCGATCCGCGCTTGATGATGAAGATCGCCCCGGCAGTGGCCAAAGCGGCTGCCGACAGCGGCGTGGCCCTGCGCCCGATTGCGGACCTGGACGCCTACCGCGAAAAACTGCAGACCTTCGTCTACGCCTCGGGCACCACCATGAAGCCGATTTTCACGGCGGCCCGCAAGGCGCTCAAAAAGCGTGTGGCCTATGCCGAGGGCGAGGACGAGCGCGTCCTGCGCGCCGCACAAATCGTGGTCGATGAGCGCCTGGCCTTGCCGACCCTGATTGGCCGCCCCTCCGTGATTGCCGAACGCATTGAAAAATTCGGACTGCGTCTGAAAGAAGGCGTGGATTACAGCGTGGTGAATGTCGAGCAGGACCACCGCTACCGCGACTTCTGGCAAACCTACCACCGCATGACGGAACGCAAGGGCATTACGGCGCCGGTCGCCAAGATCGAAATGCGCCGCCGCCTGAGCCTGATCGGCGCCATGCTGCTGCACAAGGGCGATGTGGACGGTCTGATTTGCGGCACCTGGGGCCGTACCGCACTGCACCTCGAATACATCGACCAGGTGATTGGCAAGCGGGTCGAGGCCAAGGGCGGCCCTGGTTCCGACTGTGCCATTTTTGCGTGCATGAACGGCCTGATGCTGCCCGGACGCCAGGTCTTCCTGGTGGACACCCACGTCAACTACGACCCCACCGCGCAGCAACTGGCCCGCATCACGGTCATGGCGGCCGAAGAAATGCGACGCTTTGGCTTCAAGCCCAAGGCCGCGCTGCTGAGCCACTCCAACTTTGGCAGCAGCAACGAACCGAGCGCCATCAAGATGCGTGAAACCTTGGCGTTGCTGCGTGAACAGGCGCCCTGGCTGGAAGTTGACGGCGAGATGCACGGCGATGTGGCCCTTGACGGTGACGCCCGCAAGGCCCTGATGCCCCACAGCACACTGGTGGGCGACGCCAACCTGCTGGTGTTGCCGAACATCGATGCAGCCAACATTGCGTACAACCTGCTCAAGACGGCGGCCGGCGGCAACATCGCCATCGGCCCGGTTTTGCTGGGCGCGGCCAAGCCCGTGCACATCCTGACCGCTAGCACGACCGTCCGCCGAATCGTCAATATGACGGCCCTGACCGTCGCGGATGCCAATGCCGTGCGCTAAGGCTTTGAAGTTTAGTTAGCACACACTCCACTTCATTTCAAGCCTAAAGGCCTTGCCACTTTACCGGGCAAGGCCTTGCTTTTTTGGGCCGGATGGGCGACACTACAGGCCTTGTGATGTCGGGTTTACCCGAAGCCTGTTACGGGATAGTTTGGTGCGATTCAACAGATTTAAGTTAGTACTCACTGGCTTTTTGTTGCTTGGTTCACTAAGCGTCGGAAGCCTTGGTGCAAAGACCTATTCGGCTTTATCCGATGGGGGCGTTGTGGCACTCCGTGAGTTGCCCGTACAAGGTCAGGAAACCCACAGGCTCATTCACCAAGGTGGCCCCTTTCCGTTTGAAAAGGACGGTGTGGTGTTCGGAAACCGGGAGCGTTTGTTGCCGTTGAATCCACGGGGTTACTACCGGGAATACACGGTGAAGACGCCAGGCGCCAAGAACCGCGGAGCCAGAAGAATTGTTTGCGGTGGCCCGGCCACCACGCCAGATGCCTGTTTTTATACGGCCGATCACTATGCGAGCTTTCGCAAGATCGTGCCCTGAAGCTAGTTTTTTGTACTTTGAGAAAGTGAATCGGGGATGGATACGCCACTTCGAAACGTAAGAACCAATATCGTTCAATCGATACGCGCCTTTAGGGTGCAGGACCTGCAGGAAGCGGCCCAAGGTTTGGGTCACCACTTCCTGTATGCCAATTTGGCCAACGCGCAGTCCAAACAGGACGTGTTGGACATGATTGGCCAGCAATTCATTTTGTCGACACAAGTCAGCAAGAATTTTGACGCCTTGTACGACAGCATGACCGACCCGGTTCACAAATCGGGACCACAGCCCGGCTTTATCGCCGTGCTGGAGCACATTCCTGCCAATGCCAAGTTTGACAAGGAAGCGCGCGAGCAGTTGCTCGACATCTTCCGCGACACGGCCGACTACTGGGGAGACCGGAAGATACCGTTCCGATGCTTCTATTCTTTTCTGTAGCCCGTTCTGCACACACCAGCCAAGCAGAACGGGCGAATGAGGCTAACAGCGGCGCAGCAACCGTAGCGGTTGAAGAAGTTGAGTTGCTGACCGAAAGCGGAGAAAAAATGCCGACAGATAAACTGTTGGATGTGTCCCCGCTGGCACTGCGCATGAGCAGTCCTTTCAATGCAGGGTACTGGCTGGCAGCTGCCTGACCACGAACTGTATTGACGCACGAGCCCGTCCCAGTGACGGGCTTTTTGCTTTCTGGCGGTTCTATGCGGCGGAATCGCCCGTGAAGTGCGCGAGCTTGGTTTGCAGCGCGCCCGCATTGAAGGGTTTGGCCAGGTGGTCGTCCATGCCCGCATCAAGGCAGGCCTGGCGGTCGGATTCCATGGCATTCGCCGTCATGGCGATGATCGGTGTGCGGTGACCCGCCGCCTCCATCGAACGGATCAGCCGTGTGGCTTCCAGGCCGCCCATCACCGGCATCTGCATATCCATCAGTACGACATCCCAGACTTGTGTTGGGAAGAGATCGACCGCCTCCTGGCCATTCTTTGCGAGCACCACGGTATGGCCCCACTTTTTCAGCAAGGTGGTGGCCAGCATCTGGTTAATGGGATGGTCTTCCACCAGCAGCACCAGCAAGGCGCGTGATTCCGGTGCAGCGTCCTGCACCGGCAATACCGGCGCCATAACCACTGGCGCCACGCCTTGCACCCGCACGGTGAAATGGAAGGTGCTGCCCTGCCCTTCGGCACTTTCAAGCCAGATCTTGCCACCCATCAACTCAACCAGTCTTGCGCAAATGGTGAGCCCCAGCCCGGTGCCGCCAAAGCGACGCGTGGTGGAGGTGTCCGCCTGGCTAAAAGCTTCGAACACACCACCTTGTTTTTCAGCGGGGATGCCGATGCCCGTATCGCGCACCGCAAAGTGCAGGCTGAATCCTTCGGACTGCGCCTCCGAGCGCACGGTGACGTAGACGCCCCCTTCGCTGGTGAACTTGATGGCGTTGTCACACAGATTGGTCAGGATCTGGCGCAGGCGCACCGGGTCACCCTTCACATCCGCCGGCAAACCGGGCTGCAAAGCACTTTCCAGCACCAGCCCCTTCTGGCTGGCGCGCCCCCGCAAGGTTTTCAAGGTTTCGTCGATGGTGCCCAGCAGCGGGAAGGGTACGGACTCAATGTTGAGCTTGCCCGCCTCAATCTTGGAGAAGTCCAGTACGTCATTCAGGATCACCATCAACGATTGCGCGGAGGACTTGACGATACGCAAGTACTCGCGCTGTGTCGGGTCCATCTCGTGCTCAAGCGCCAGATCCGTCATACCGATCACCCCGTTCATGGGGGTTCGGATTTCGTGGCTCATGTTGGCCAGGAAGTCGCTCTTGGCCTGACTGGCCGCTTCGGCACTGCGTTTTGCTTCGCGCAACGCCTGCTCAATGTGGTTCTTTTCGGTGATATCCAGAATGGTGCCGACCAGACCGGTCACGACACCACTGGCATCGGTGAGCGGCGCTTTCCAGTAGAGGCCTTCACGCGTTTCCCCGGTAATCCGATTGAGGAACGTGGCTTCGTACGTCTGCACCGCTGTGCTGGAAAACAGTTCCTTGTCTTTCGAATCCATCATGTGTGCCGTATCGCCAGGCACCAGTTCAAAGACCGTCTTGCCGATCCAGTCATCCCGCTGGATTCCAAACAGGGTTTCGAACGCCTTGTTGAAACGAAGGTACCGACCCTCGCGGTCCTTCAGGTAAATCGCCGTGGGCGTGGCCTCCAGCAACACCTCCACAAAGCGGAGTTGTTCCGCCAACTTGGCTTCCATGGCCTTGCGCACCGTGATGTCGGTACGAATCGCAATGTACTGTTCCGGGAGGCCGTCTGCGCCCATCAGCGGAACAATCGTGGCGTCCACCCAGTACAAGCCGCCGGACTTGCTGCGGTTGCATATTTCCCCACGCCATACGTTGCCGTGGGACACCGTGCTCCACATCGTCTCAAACAATTCCCTGGGGTGGTAACCCGAATTCACGATGCGATGGTTTTGGCCGATCAGTTCACTGCGCGAGTAACCACTGATTTCAGTGAACTTGCCATTGGCATAGGTAATGTTGCCCTGCAGGTCCGTGATGCTGACGATGGCGTGCTGGTCGAGTGCGAACTTTTGGTTATTCAGGGCGCGGCGCCCCAGTTCACGCTCATTGATCAAGCTGACCACGCGGCTGATCAGCGCGTCCAGGTCATCCACATCGAGGGGGGTGTTGCCAGAGTCCGGCTCCATCTCCAGTGCACTGAGTACGCGGCGCAACGAATCCAGCGCACGTTGCCGCATTTGCAGCTCATTGCGCAGCCGCTGATCCAGTGCATGCTGACGCGTCACATCGCGAAACGTCAGCACATGGCCCACGACCGCATTCGAGGCCGCAAATACCGTGGACAGCGTGGTGTCGAGTATGACTTTTTGCCCGCTAGAGCCGGTCACCTCCAGCCTGCGGATCTTCCAGTCGATCGACTCTTTCAAATCACCGAAAGCACTGGGCAGCAGGGCCGTGGCGTCCTGCCCGCTGAGTGTCGCTGCGGGAATGCCCAGCAATTGCTCTGCAGCCGGATTGACGTACACCAACCTAAAGTCCGCATCGGTCCGCAGCACGCCATCGGAAATAGCATTCAAAGTGACCGCCGCTTCTTCCCGCTGCGCCGACAGGCTGCCCGCCGCACGGCTGATGATGTCAAACGTATGCCGTATTTCCACCGGAGCGTCGGAGTCCAGCAGGGCGTTGATGTCGATGCTACCCGCCAGAATTTCGCCTTCTCGGGCACGCACCCGGTCAAAGTTACCCAGCCATCGGCGCAGTGGAATTCGGATCAACACGACGCCGGCAAACAAGGCGGCCAAGGTCGCCAGCAAGGTAAACACCGCAATGCGCCAGAGGTCGCCGGCAACCTCTTCCGGCGCAAAACTCAGACGAAAGACGCCATAGTCTTTACCCCCCACATTGATGTTGAGGTTGAGGTCGTACAGCCGTTCCTCCACCTTCTTTAGCAACCAGTCGGGCGGAATCAGGGCCGGTGCGACGGAGTGGTTCGAGGTAATCACGCCGCCATTGGTATCAATGAACTGGGCCTTGGAAAAACTGGAGCGTGCGATCGTCCGGTCGAGTGTCTTGGCAATCGTGTCGTAGTCACCAATGACGGCGCTGTCACGGATGGTTTGCGCCGCCACGCTCATCATGGTCTCACCCGACTGCAGTTCGTCCTCGATATGCTGAATGAACTGGAAGCGGTAAAAAACGGCGAGGCCAACGCCCGTGAACAGAATGAGCGATGTGACGTACAGCGAAAACACCCGTCCCACCAGGGACTGGGGTAGCAAGCGCTGCAAAACGGACATGCCTGCCAACTGCGTTAGTGCAGGGACACCGGTGCGCTCTGGTAGAAGCGTTTATAGGACACGTAGTCTGCCGCCGTGGCAGGGATGAAGTGGGCATCTGCGGGCATGCCGACCTCTTTGGCGACCTGGTGAAGAATTTCACGGCCCCGGGCATCTTTGTTCATATCGATAAACGCCGAAGCCACTTTGCGGGCATCGGCTTCGGGCACTTTGCCGGACACCATTAACGCCAAGTCGGTAAAGGGGTCGGAACTCCACAGTACCCGGAACTTTTTGCCTTCCCGGCGGGAGTATTCGTCGAGCAAAAGCGAGTTGCCTCCGCTGGCAACCACCTTGCCGGAAAACAGTTGGGCCAAGGCAGCGTTCTGGTTTCCGGCGAACACCACCTTCACGTCAATCCCCTTGGACAGCAGGTGCGCATAAGGCACCTTGTAAATGTAGAAGGCCTCGGGGCCGGCAAACGCCACTTCCTGCCCCTTGAGTTGCGCAATGCTGGTGATCGGTGAATCGGCTGGCACCACAATCTGGCCGTTTACGGGGGGGGTGGTGCGGCGCCCGAAAACCTTCCAGCCCAGTTGTTCGCGCTCGGGGCTGAACAGGTGGTTGCTAAAGACAAACTCGACTTCCTTGGCCAGCACATAGCTGGTGGTGTCGGCCGAGGTCCGGCCAATCTTCAGGTTGAGCTTGATGCCGCTCTTCTCGGAGACGTAGGCAATGATGGGATTCCAGTACGCAGCCGTGAGGTTGATGTCGTACTGGTTAACCGGAGAGAAGTTGTAGCTGGTCTGCTGTGCGTGTGCCACTGCCGACAGGAGCCCCAGAGAAACGCTAGCAATAGCAGCCGCCAATGCATGAACCCATCTTTTCATGAGGACTCCTTTCCAACGTTAATATTCGAGGCAGAAACACTGCAAGCGCCATCATAAAACAGCGGGTTGTGGATTTATCGAACTTGCTGGGCTAGCGCCGTATATTGATCCACCGGTACTTCTTCGGCCCGGCGCTGGACGTCAAATTCGCCCGCAAACCCCCGCGCTTCCAGCCACCGGCCCAGGGTGTGGCGTAGCAATTTGCGCCGCTGACTAAAGGCGACCTGCACCAGTTCTTCCAATAGCCGGACATCCAGTTCCGCAGGTTGAGGTCGGGGCACCATGCGCACCACCGCACTGTCCACCCGCGGTGGCGGATCGAAACTTTCCGGGGGAACAAACAGGACGTCTTCCATGGCGTAGCGCCATTGCAGCATGACGCTCAAGCGTCCGTAGGCGGCCGTGCTGGGCTCGGCCACCATGCGATCGATCACCTCTTTTTGCAGCATGAAATGCTGGTCTTCAATATGGTCGACATGGTCCAGCAGGTGAAACAGGATGGGGGTGGAAATGTTGTAAGGCAAATTGCCCACCACCCGCCATTTGCCAGGCGCCTGGGACGGCACGGCCTCGATACGGCTGAAGTCCACCCGCAGCACGTCAGATTCGATCACGGTAAGTTGCCCGTGGCTGCGCAAGCGCTGCGCCAGGTCACGGTCGAGTTCAATCACGGTCAGGTGGCCCAGTCGCTCCACCAATGGCTGGGTCAGGGCGGCCAGACCCGGGCCGATTTCGACCATGCGCTGCCCCGGCTGGGGGGCAATCGCCCGCACGATCGCATCAATGATTCCGCCATCCGACAGAAAGTGCTGGCCAAACCGCTTGCGCGCAATGTGTTTCATGCCTTACTGCGGTGCCTCACGCAATTCCACATAAGCACGCTCGCGCACGTCGCGGGCCCAGGCGGTATAGGCTTCTTCCAGTTTGGCCTCGCGCAACTGACCGCGCACCCACTCGCGCACCTCACGCGGATTGAGGTCCACGCGGCGCTGGTCGGACACCTGAATCAGGTGCACGCCAAACCGCGACACAGTCGGCTGGCTAATCTCGCCCTGGGCCAACTGGTTCATGACCTCTTCGAACTCGGGCACAAAACTACCCGGCACCACCCACCCCAGATCACCGCCCTGGGGTGCAGCGCCGTCTTGCGAAATTTCACGGGCTGCGGTGGCAAAGTCGGTCTTGCCCGCCAGGATGCGCTGGCGTACTTCGGCCAGTCGGGTCGACGCCGCAAAGGCTGACAAATCAGGACCGGTACGCAACAAAATATGGCGGGCGCGGATTTGCTGCACCGACTTGGTCAAGACGGAAGGCGCTCGCCGCTCGACCACCTTGAGGATGTGAAAGCCGGCGCCCGAACGCACCAGGTCCGACACCGCGCCCACCGCCACACTTTGCGTGGCCTGCACGAAGGACGGCGGATACCGGTCAGCGCGCCGCAAACCCAACTGACCGTCCTTGGTCCGGTCAGCATCCGAATGCTGCTTCACCAAGGCGGCAAAGTCTTCACCGCCGCGCACGCGGTTCAACAGCGCCTGGGCCTGGGCCTGCAATTGGGAAATCAGGGTGGCATCGGCACGCTCCGGCACGGAAATGAGCAACTGCGCGAGGTTGATTTCCTGCGCCATGGGGTCGGCATTGGCGGCCAAGCGCTCGGCCACAGCACGGTCCACATCCTGGTCGCTGATGCGTACGCGGGACTCCACTTCACGCTCGCGCAGGCGCGTCAGCGTAAGTTGCTCTCGCAATTGCGAACGCAGCGCTGTAGCAGACAGACCGTCTTTCTCCATACGCTTGCGAAAGGTTTCGACATCCACCTTGTTCTGGCGGGCCAGGTTCTGCTCGGCCTGGTCGATGGCTGCATCATCAATACGGATGCCTGTTTCAGCTGCCAGTTGCAACTGTGCCCGGTCACTGATCAGGCGCTCCAACACACCGGGTTGCAGTTCGTCGGCTGGCGGCGGGGTTTGGCCCTGCGCCTTCATTTGCCCAGTCACGCGAACCATGGCGCCGCGCAGTTCGCTGTACGTGATGGGCTCTGAATTAACCACCGCCACCACGTAGTCGGCCGCTTGCGACTTTTGCGCCTGGACCAATGCCGGAGAGACCAGAACCCAGGTGGCCAAAGCCAGAACGCACAAACGGGATTTCATAAAGTTTTATTCATAGTTGCTAAAGCGACTGGAGCGGGTCGTGCCGCTGTCGCGCAAATTCTGATAACGCGAGATATTCTGTGTCAAGGTCGCCCGCGGGTCGGCTGTTCCCACACGGGTGAAACCCACAAATTCCAACTGGAAAATCCAGCGTTCCACCGCACTCGACGTACTGGTTTGCGTGCGCGAATAGACCACACGCGCCAGCCAGCAGCCCGCATCGTACTCGACGCCCAACAGGGTATCGATCAGCTTGCTTTGGTCCATGCTGTAGTTCAGACGACCCAGCGCGTAGTAGCGGTCCGGTCCCTGACCACGCCCGGCACCCAACTCCCGACCGGGCTCGCCCCACAGGTCATTGAGCGGCCATTGCCAGCTTGCATCAACCTGTTCGCTCACGCCGCGCTGGAAGCGGTAGGCGGCATTGATCACCCGGTAATTGCCCGGGTGGTAGCGCGCGCTCACCGTAGACCGCACCGATTGATCGGTCAGCGGGTTGTATTGGGTGGTGGAGTCCAAGGTCCAGCGTTCATCGAGGTTCACTTCGGCACCCAGCAAAATGTCGCTCAGACCGGCCTCGGCGGGGTTGGTTGTGCTGTTCAGGGTAACCCGCTGTTCATCAAAACGCAGGCGCTGCGCGACGCCAAAGCGGGCGTACTGGCTACCGCTGTCGGGGTCCAGAAAGCGCGTGGTCAGGCCCAGCGTCAACAGGTTGTTGTCGGCAATCTTGTCATGGCCGAAGAACGCGTTCTCCAGGTAGATGCTGGCAAAGTTGAAGTCGGCTGCGCCCGTGTCGTAGTTGGGCAAGTGGCTCTGGTTGCGGTACGGCGTATGGACGTAAAAGGCGCGTGGCTCCAGGGTCTGCACAAAATGGCGTCCCCACAGGGTGCTCTCGCGCTCAAACACCAAGCCGCTGTCGAGGCTGAAAGTGGGCACCACGCTGGTGGCCGACTGACTGCCATCGGACAGGCGCGCGTCCAACTGGTAGGCAGCGGCATGCAACTGCATTTTGGGGATGACATAGCCCTGCGGCAACAACCAGGGGCGGCTGACCTGCGCCAAGGCAAAAGTGCGCTGGGCATTGGGTTGGCCGGTCAGACTGCGGTCGGCCTCAAACTGGGTGAAGTCTCCGTCCAGACTCCAGTCAAAGCCACGCACATTGTTCTGACCGGTGTGCAGCGTGAGCTGCGGTACGCGGTCGTAAGGAGGAACAATCGGTGAATCGGGGTCCTGCAGGGTTTGCCACTGCAGCACATGCACCGTGCCACTGACCGGTCCGCTGGTCCAACGCGCCTGCGCATCCGCCGGCAGCAGGCGCTGCGCCAGAGCGCCCTCGGAGTTGGCAAAGTCGCGCCAGTAATTGTCGTCACTCACCCGGTTGATGTTGAGTGACACCGCCAGCGGGCTCACATTGGGTAAGCCGGTTTGTAGATTGGCGTTATGCGCGAGCACCAGGCCCCAGCGGTCCTGGTCGCGCAACTTGTCCCCCGGCATGCTGTCCACAAAAACCTTGCCCGCGTAATTCGGCTCCAGATAGCGGAAGGTCACGCCCAGGTCCACACCACGGGTGGTCATCAAGGTGGGCGTGATGGTGGCATCGCGGTTGGGCGCAATGTTCCAGTAATACGGCAAGGCCAGCGTGGTGCCGCTGATGTTGTCGAAGCCCGCGATCAGCGGCAACAAGCCCGACTTGCGCTTGTCGGTCAGAGGGAAGCTGATGGCGGGCAGCGGCAGGATGGGAACGTCCTTAAAGCGCAGGTGCGCGCCGTGGGCCACACCCACCTCTTCGTCGTTGTCCAGGCTGATGCTGGCCGCCCGCAACACCCAGTCCGGCATCCAGTTCGGCCCCGGCAAGCGACGGCAGGTGGTGTACATCGCATCGTGCACCACCGCATGCTTGTCGTCCAGAAAGTCGGCGCGCGATGCCTCGCCGTGGGCATCGCTCTGGGCAAAGTGGTAGGTCGGGTTCTGGAAGAAGCCCTCAAAACGCTCCACCTGCAACTCCAGCAAAGGGCCTTCGTAGCGGTTGCCATTGCGGTTGATGCGGACATTGCCTTTGGCGCGCGCGGTGTCGGTGGTCTGGTCGTATTCGAGGGTGTCGGCGCTGATGCGGGTGTCGGCCTTGCGCAGCGTGGCGTTGCCCTGCACTACGGTTTCCAGATCGGTCCGGCCGGAAATACGGTCGCCCTGCAAGAAAACGGGCGCCTCGCGGCGCTGCGCTGCCGTGAGCGTTTCGTCCAGCATCGGGCTGGCTTTGAGACGCAGCGCTTCGCCATCTTCCTGCGCCCAAACAGGAGCGGCAGCCAAGGTCCCGCACGCCAGCGCGCACCACAGCAGCCCGCGGCGGAATGGCAGCGGGGCCGGAGGAGTGGTTGGGAGCATGAAGGGAGAAGCTGGCACAGGGTGCGGGCGATGGGAAGGGTTAGGGCAATAAGGAGTAAACCGGAGTGGGGCCTTTGTAGAATCGATTATCCATGAGCCTCTCCACCCAAGAACCCTCCAACGCTCCCGCGCCCGCCCCTGGTGTGGCCTGGGCCGATCCTCAACGCCAACAGCAGTTTCATGCGTGGCTGTCCGGTTTGCCTGTCGAATGGGGCCTGCAGCAAGACACGCTGCGCCTGGCGTCGGCCGATGCCAGCTTCCGGCGCTATCTGCGTATCGATTCTGCGCGGGGCAGTCTGGTCATCATGGACGCGCCGCCCGACAAGGAAGATTGCAAGCCCTTTGTCCAGGTTGCCCGGCTGATGCAGGAGGGCGGCCTGCGCGTGCCCGAGGTAATGGCCTGGGAAGAAGCAAACGGCTTTCTGTTGCTGACTGACCTGGGAGCTAAGACCATGTTGCAAAGCATGGATCTGCAAGCCGCGCCCCCGCTGGACTGGTACCAGCAGGCGACGGACATGCTGATTCAGTGGCAACTGACGTCCAAACCGGGCGTGCTGCCGGCCTACGACGCCGCGCTGTTGCGCCGTGAAGTGGAGCTGTACCCGCAGTGGTATGTGGCACAGCACCGCCAGGTCACGCTCGACGCCAAGCAGCGCAAAACGCTGGACGATGCCTTCGACCGCATCATTCAGCACAACCTGAGCTGGCCCAGTGTGTACGTGCACCGCGACTTCATGCCGCGCAATCTGATGATGTCGGATGCGGGCATGGGCCTGCTGGATTTTCAGGACGCGGTCTATGGCCCCATCACTTATGACATTGCCAGCCTGATGCGCGATGCCTTCCTGACCTGGGACGAAGAGTTTTGCCTGGACGTGACGATTCGCTACTGGCAAAAAGCGCGCAAGGCCGGACTGCCGGTGGGCGATGACTTTGGCGAGTTTTATCAGGGCGTGGAATGGATGGGCCTGCAACGCCACCTGAAGGTAGCCGGCATTTTTTCCCGCCTGACGCTGCGTGACGGCAAGCCGCAGTACCTGGCCGACACGCCCCGGTTTATTCACTACATCCGCTCCACCTGCAGCCGCTACATGGCGTTGAAACCCCTGCTGCGCTTGGTCGAGTCGATTGACGGCATTGAAGTTCCCACGGGCTTTGCCTTCGGCAAGGTCTGAGCATGCCGCGTTTTTTCTGCCCCGCGCCCCTGCAAGCCGGTGATGTGCTCGACCTGCCTGCGGGCGCGGCGCGCCATGTGCAGGTGTTGCGGCTGCAACCCGGCGACACCATCACGTTGTTTAACCACGGCCCTGGATGGAATGGCACCAGCCCAGGCGGCGAGTTCGAAGCCAAGGTCACGCTGATGGGCCGCAGCCAGGTCCAGGTGCAAGTGGAAAGCCACCAGGCGGTAGAGCGGGAAGCGCAGCGCCCGGTGCATCTGGCGGTGGGCATGCCGGCCAACGAGCGCATGGACTGGCTGATCGAGAAAGCGGCTGAGCTCGGCGTGGCCAGCATCCAGCCCCTGATGACCGAACGCAGCGTGTTGCGCCTGAGCGCCGAACGCGCGACCAAAAAGGTGGAGCACTGGCAAAGTGTGGCCATTGCAGCCTGCGAACAGTGTGGTGGCAACCGTGTGCCGGTGGTTCATGCGGTGCAAACGCTACCCCAGTGGCTCGCGGCACGGGCGGTGCCGGCAGACACCACGCCGCTGCTGCTGTCGCTGCGCGAAGGCACACAGGCGCTGCGGGCAATGGCCTTGCCATCACCAGGTGCCCTTTTTCTTTCGGGGCCGGAAGGCGGCTTGAGCACCGCCGAAGAAAACGCCGCGCTAGCTGCCGGGTTTCAGCCGGTAAATTTGGGACCCCGCGTCTTGCGGGCTGAAACTGCCGCCTTGACCGCACTGGCTTTGTTGGCTTAGCCCTACTTTAGATTCTTAGTAGCGGGCGTCCAGCCATTGACGCAGGGTTGCCAGTACCTCGGTCGGCTCCAACTCGTTGAATAGCTCGTGGTAAAGGTCGTCAAAGCGGACCGCTGTGACGACGCTTTGGGGCGCCGCAGCCGCAAAGCGTTGGCTGCCCTGCGGGTTCACCAGATGGTCCGAGCCGGCATACAACAGCAGTGTGGGCACCTGCCAGGCGGGGGCTGCCGCAATTACTTGGGCACCGCCATTGGCAATAAAGGCGCCCATCCGCGCGCTGATGCGGTCGTGTACCAGCCGGTCCGCAAGGTAAGCCTCCACGACTTTCGGATCGTGCGAAATCAGGTAGGGATTCAGGCCATTACCGACCCGAAAATTGGGAGCCAGATTGGGTAGCACCTTCAGCAGGAGCTTCTGAAAAAGGCCGAGGCCGGCGTCCAATGCGGGCGACGACAACACCAGCGCGTCCACCGGTCGAATACCCAAACGGACAAACTGCGCTGCCACCAGTCCGCCCATGCTGTGCCCCAACAATATCAGGGGCAACTCCGCCGCCATGTGCGAACGCGCATCGTCAATCACGTCGGCCAGATCATCGATCAGCGTGGTCTCACTGGGCAAGCTACCGCGCACACCGTGCGAGAGACCGTGGCCATGCTGGTCATAGCCGCGCACGGCGAAACCCCAGGAATTGAGTTGGCCGGCCAGCGCTTCATAGCGCCCCGAATGCTCCCCCAGGCCGTGCACCAGCACCACCACGCCGCGCACCGCGGAATGCTGCATCCAGTCCTGCACGGCCAGGGTCCGTCCATCCGCTGCAATCAGCGTCGACAGAATGGATTCGGGCAGTTCGCTGGGCTCGAAAGGCTGCATATCAGGGCGTTTGGGCAATCACGTGGGCCACGGCAGCGGTGAGCCTTTTGGCATAGGGCACATGCAGAAACTCGTTCGGCCCGTGGGCATTGCTCTTGGGGCCGAGCACGCCGCACACCATCATCTGCGCCTTGGGGAACCCCTGCGACAGCATGTTCATCAGCGGAATCGTGCCCCCTTGTCCGATGTACCCACAGGGCGCGCCAAAGTAGGTGCTGGAGGCGTCGTTCAGCGCCTTTTCAAACCAGGGCGTGGTGTCGGGCGCGTTCCAGCCGGTGGCCATGCCCATTGGCTCAAACGTTACGCGGGCCTGGTAGGGCGCGTTGTCTTCCAGCAGCGCCTTGAGTTGCTGCACGGCACCGGCCGCCTCCACCAACGGCGGCAGACGCAAGGAGAGCTTGAAGGCGGTGTAGGGACGCAGCACATTGCCGGCGTCCTTCATGTCCGGGAAACCATCGGCACCCACCACGCTCAAAGTGGGCGCCCAGGTGCGATTCAGCAGACCTTGCAGCGGGTCGGTGGTGGTGGGCAAAGCGAAGGTTTTGGCACCATCGCAGTCGTAATGCGCCCAGGGGAAGTTCTGGTGCACCGCGTCCCCCAGAATGGCGGCAGTGGCCTGTGCCTGCGCCAGCCGTGCGGGCGGCACTTCGCAATGAAAAGCGGCAGGCAGCAAGCGGCCGGTGGCGCTGTCTTCCAGCCGGTCCAGCACCTGCCGCATGATCCGAAAACTGGAGGGCACCAAACCGCTGGCATCGCCCGAGTGCACGCCTTCGGTCAGGATTTCCACCTTGAGCACGCCGGCCGCCACGCCGCGCAGGCTATTGGTCAGCCAGAGTTGGTCGTAATTGCCGGCGCCCGAGTCCAGGCAAATCACCAGCCCCACATCACCCAGGCGGCTGCGCAGCAGGTCAATCGTTTGCAACAAGTGCGGCGAGCCGCTTTCTTCAGCGGTTTCTATCAGCCCCACAATGCGCGGGTGCTCCACCTGCTGGCTCTTGAGCGCCTGAATCGCGGCTATGGCTGCGTAGGCCGCGTAGCCGTCATCCGCGCCGCCCCGGCCGTACAACTTGCCGTCTTGGTATTTGGGGGTCCACGGCCCCAGATCGGAGCGCCAGCCGGAAAACTCGGGTTGCTTGTCCAGGTGGCCGTACATCAGCACGGTTTGCTCGGCGTTGCTGCGCGTCGCCGCCACATCGAAAAACAGTACCGGGGTCTGCCCGGGCAATCGCAGCACTTCCAGCGTCAGGCCGGGTACTTTTTGCGCTTCGATCCACGTTGCCGTGTTCCGCACCACCGTGTCGAGCAGGCCCCGCGCCTCCCAATCGGCGTCAAACAGTGGCGACTTGGCGGGTATGGCGATGTAGTCGGTCAGTTCGGGGACGATGCGCGCGTCCCATGCGCCACTGACTTCTTCCAGGGCTTGGGGCGCGTTCAAGGCAGTCGAAGGGATTCGGGCATTCATGGCATCTCCAGTCGAATGGTTCGTCAGAGCAAAACGGAAATCATGCCACGCCGCAGACCCCTAGCGCGCCAATTTGTATACCGAAGTTCCGGCGAACCAGTTGGGCGCAAAGCGCACTGTGCGCCCCTCTTGCAGACCAAAGCTGTCGAGCACGCGCAGGCCGTTGCGCTCGGCCAGCGCGCCCAGATCGGCATGGGTACCCACGCGGATGTTGGGCGTGTCGTACCACTGGTAAGGCAGACGCTTGGTCACCGGCATGCGGCCCTTCAGAATGCTCAGGCGGTTCGGCCAGTGGGCGAAGTTGGGGAAGGCCACAATGCCGACCCGGCCCACGCGCGCGGTCTCACGCAGCATGACCTCCGCATTGCGCAGATGTTGCAGCGTGTCGATCTGCAAAACCACATCAAACGAGGCGTCTTCGAAAATGGCCAGACCTTCATCCAGGTTGAGCTGAATCACGTTGACGCCCCGCGCCACGCAGGCCAGCACATTGGCATCTGCAATTTCCACCCCGTAGCCAGAGCAACCGCGCTCCCGTTGCAGGTAGTCGAGCATGGCGCCGTCACCGCAACCCAGGTCGAGCACGCGAGAGCCCTTGGGCACCAGTTCGGCAATCGCGTGTTGAATCACGGCGTCGCTCATAGTGAAACCTCCTTCGCCACCGCATCGAAGTACGAGCGCACCACATTCTTGTAGCGCGGATCGTTGAGCAAAAAGGCATCGTGGCCATGCGGTGCGTCAATTTCGGCATAGCTCACCTGGCGGTTGTTTTGCAGCAGCGCCCGCACGATTTCGCGGCTGCGCTTGGGCGCAAAACGCCAGTCAGTGGTGAAACTCACAATCAAAAACTTGCAGGTGGCCTGCGCCAGCGCCTGGTTCAAGTCGCCACCAAAGTGGCGTGCCGGGTCAAAGTAATCCAGCGCCCGGGTGATCAGCAAATAGGTGTTGGCGTCAAAGTACTCGGCAAACTTGTCGCCCTGGTAGCGCAGGTAGCTCTCAATCTGGAACTCCACCTCCTGCGTGCTGAACAGGTAATCCACCGACGCATCGGTGCGCCCTTCTTTGGCAGCAACTGCCGCTGCCCGCAACTGGCGTCCGAACTTTTCGTTCATCACGTCGTCGCTCAGGTAGGTGATGTGGCCGATCATGCGGGCGATGCGCAAACCGCGCTTGGGCACCACACCATGGTCATAAAAGTGACCGCCATGGAAATCGGGGTCGGTGGTGATGGCACGGCGCGCGACTTCGTTGAAGGCGATGTTCTCGGCATTCAGGTTAGGTGCGCTGGCGATAACCACCGCGTGGCCCACCCGCTCGGGGTAGCGCAAGGTCCAGCTCAGGGCCTGCATGCCACCGAGCGATCCGCCCATCACGGCTGCCAGCCGGGTGATGCCCAGGGCATCGAGCAGGCGCGCCTGCGCGTCCACCCAGTCTTCCACGGTCACCACCGGAAAGTCCGCGCCATAGGGACGGCCGGTATCGGGGTTGGTGTGCATCGGCCCGGTGGAGCCAAAGCAGGAGCCGATGTTGTTCACGCCAATCACAAAGAAGCGGTTGGTGTCGAGCGCCTTGCCCGGCCCGATCATGTTGTCCCACCAGCCCTCGGAGTCCGGTTGGCCGGCGTACACGCCAGCTACGTGGTGCGACGCGTTGAGCGCATGGCACACCAGCACGGCATTGGACTTGTGGGCGTTCAGCGTGCCATAGGTCTCATACGACAGCGAATAGTCGCGCAGCGACGCCCCGCTCTGCAAGGGCAGCGGCGCCTCAAAGTGCATGGTCTGCGCAACGGCAATCAGTGGCGTATCCAAAAGAATCCCCCGTCAAACCCCCAAAACAAAAAAACCCGGCAACGCATTCAACGAGGCCGGGAGTTTGAGTCGGTCCGTCTTTAGCTGCATTTGTAAAGCGCCCGCAAGCTGGAGCAAATTGGCGCTGGGCGGAAGTATAGCAACAGGTCACAAACGCACCAAAATGCAGCCCCACTGTCATTTCGCTCATTTTTGGCGCGGTTTTTGCTTCCGTTTGGTGCGAAAGCGGTTTTGACCGCTTTTTTGCACCGCTTCAATGCATTTTTCACGAGGTTGTTTATGGATGCACTACAACAGGGCGCGAATGCCTTGTTCATTTTGTTGGGCGCAGTCATGGTGCTTGCCATGCATGCCGGGTTTGCGTTTCTGGAACTGGGCACCGTGCGGCGCAAGAACCAGGTCAATGCGTTGGTCAAAATTTTGGTGGATTTTTCGGTTTCCACCGTAGTCTATTTTGTGGTGGGCTACGCCGTGGCTTACGGCACCGGCTTCTTTGTAGGCGCGGAACAACTCGCCGAGAAGAATGGCTACGAGCTGGTGAAGTTCTTCTTTTTGCTGACCTTTGCGGCCGCCATTCCGGCCATCATTTCCGGCGGCATTGCCGAGCGCGCCAAGTTCTGGCCGCAGTTGATGGCCACCGCCATCATCGTTGGCGTGGTCTATCCGTTCTTTGAGGGCATCGCCTGGAACCAGCACTTCGGCGTGCAGGCCTGGATCAAGGCTGCCACCGGCGACGAGTTCCACGACTTTGCCGGCAGCGTGGTGGTCCATGCCGTGGGCGGCTGGATTGCACTGGGCGCGGTCATATTGCTGGGCGCCCGTAGCAACCGCTACCGCAAGGACGGCGCCATTTCGGCGCACCCGCCGAGCAGCATTCCCTTCCTAGCGCTGGGCGCCTGGATTCTCACCGTAGGTTGGTTCGGCTTTAACGTGATGAGCGCCCAGACCCTGGACAAAATCTCCGGTCTGGTTGCCATCAACTCCCTGATGGCCATGGTCGGCGGCACGCTGGTGGCGCTGGTGCTGGGCAAAAACGACCCCGGCTTTGTGCACAACGGCCCGTTGGCGGGTCTGGTTGCGGTCTGCGCCGGCTCCGATTTAATGCACCCACTTGGTGCATTGGTGGTAGGCGGTGTGGCAGGCGCCATCTTCGTGGTGATGTTCACCCTGACGCAGAACAAGTGGAAGATTGACGATGTGCTGGGCGTCTGGCCGCTGCACGGTCTGTGCGGAACCTGGGGTGGTATCGCGGCGGGCATCTTCGGCACCAAGGCGCTGGGTGGCCTGGGCGGGATCAACCTGACCGCGCAAATTTTGGGCACCAGCCTGGGTGTGGTCTGGTCTTTGGCCTGTGGCTTTGCGGTCTATGGTTTGCTCAAGCGAAGCGTAGGCATCCGCATGAGCCAGGAAGAAGAATTCGACGGCGCCGACCTGTCCATTCACAAGATCAGCGCCACCCCGGAGCGCGAAGCCAACTGGTAATTTACTCGGCAGATGGGCGTAGCGAACCGAGCACCCGGTCCAACGTCCATCGCCCGCTGCCAACCACGGCCAGCGCTGCCAGTACGATGCCCCAACTGATGTGCTGCTGCAAAGCCGCCGGCGCGATGTCTGACAGCGACAGCACGGCGGCAATATTCACCACCGTGAGCCCCAGCGCGGCAATGCGCCCACCCAATCCCAACACCAGCAATACGGGCAGCACCAATTCACCCGCCGTCCCCGCGTAGGCCGCCACCTCGGGCGATAGCAGCGGCACGTGGTATTCGTCCGTGAACAGAGCCAGCGTGATGTCCCAATCGCGCAACTTGGTCAGGCCGGATAGGAAAAACGCCTGCGCCACATAGAGCCGCCCAATAAGTGCCAGCGGCGATTGCAGGGCATCGAGCGGCGCATCGAGCCAGCGCCACAGCAACGGGATGCGCGGGGCGAAAGTGGGCCAGAAGCGGGCAGGCATCGGTGTCGTTTGGTTCATGTTGGTTCTCCAAGAGATGTTGAAGGCCACGGCACGACGCGCAAAACCAGACCGGTTTGCACGGCCAGCGGTAGCCATTGAGAAAAGTCCAGGTCATCGGCCATGGCCAGTGCGGACGCCAAAGAGTGACCGGATTGCAATGCGTCCAAAAGCGCGGCTTCGCCGGGCAGGGCCTGCCGCACCAGTGGCTTGAACGCGGAGCGCCAGACCACGGCATCTTCCGCAACCTGCTGCCGTACGAGCGTAGCCACGTCATCAAACGCAGGGCCACCCTCCTGGTGCGCCTGCCAGATACTGACCACAGGCCAGCGGCTGCGCACAACGCACCAGCCGGGCACACAGTCAAAACTCAGAGTTTGAGGTTCGTGTTGCGTCAACAGTGCCAAGCTGCCGAGTTCGGCCGCTCCATCCGCAGCCGTTGCGCTCTGGTGCAAGGCCCACTCCAGGCCCGCCACATCGCCAAGGTAGGGCACTTCGTGCAATTGCGCGCTCTGGCGTACAAATTCCGGGAGGCCTCCGCCCCACTGCGCGATGTCTCCGCGCTGCGGTGGCTTGGCGTGCCAAAACGCCCGCGCCAGGTCGGCAAACCCATCCTGCCCCATCAATTGCGCCAGCACCGGATAGGCGGACTGCAACGCGCGTTCGGCCAAGGCATGGCCGTTGGCCTGATATGCCTGAAGGCCACGACCCGGCCGACTGCCGACGCCCTCTGCCAGCCGAAGCAGAGAAGCCTCGGCGACGTCCGCCGGCCAGGCAAACAAGGCATTCAGCAGGGCCTGCTGTTGCTCGGCCAAGGCACTCATGCCGCAACTCTCCATGTCTGAGCCGCCAGGGCATTGGCATACGCCACCTCATCCAGCAACACCGCAAGCGGTGGCACATCGGTGTCCCATTCGATGAGCGTCGGAACCGCGCCGAACCGCGTCAGGGCATGGCAATACAGATCCCAGACCTCGGAGCAAATTCTGCTGCCGTGGTCGTCAATCACAATTTCACCGTGCCCATCATTCACACGGCAATGTCCGGCCAGATGCAACTCACCCACACAGGCTGCCGGAATCCGGTCCAGCCACCGCTTGCAGGCAGCTACCGGGTCCGGGCAATGCCCCGACAACTGCGCATTCAGCGCGTTGACGTAGATGTTGTTCACATCGATCAACAGGCCGCAGCCACTTGATTGAGCCAGGTTGGCAAGAAACTCCGGCTCGTCGAGTGACTCTCCCGGCTGCACGCTCCATTGCAAATAGGCGGACAGGTTTTCCACCAACAGCGGCCGCTGGAGGCGGTCCTGCACGCGCTGCACATTGCTGCAGAGCACCTGCAAGGCCTCTCGCGTAAACGGCAATGGCAACAAATCGGCCGCATGCACTGCGGCCCCTGCTGCCCAGCCCCGTGCAAAGCTGGCGTGGTCACTCACGCGTACCGGATCGCACCGCTCCACCAAGTGCGCCAATTGGTCCAGGTGCCATGTATCAATTCCGGCAGCAGAGCCCAGGGACAAGCCCACGCCATGCAGGCTGATCGGGTACTCGCAACGCCCACGCTCCAGAACCGCCAAGGCCGCACCGCCCTGCCCGAAGAAATTCTCGGAATGCACTTCCAAGAACCCCAGCGCGGGGCGCTTCTCCAGCAACTCGGCATAGTGCGGTTGGCGCCATCCCAAGCCCGCGGCGGTTGACGCTGGCTTGGTTTGGGTAAATCCATCTAACGCTGACATGGTCTGAAGCGTGGTGGCGTGAATCACATCTTCATCTTCTTGACTTCATCGGCAGTCAGGCCCTTCATGTCCTTGCAGGTTCCCGCCGCCACATATTTCCACTCGGCCTTGTCCATATCGACCTTGGACTGTCCGGCGCAAGAATGCACACCGGTCGTGCTGGCGCAATCGTTCTGTCCGGCCTTGGCAATGCCGTAGCACTTTTCCTTGTCGGCAGCGAGGGCGGGGCTTGCGGCCAGCACCAGAGTCAGCAGGCTTGCGGCAGTGGCGGCGATCATCGTGGTCTGTTTCATAAATAACTCCTTCAGGTTGTGAATTAAGGTGGGTTCATCAAGCCCGCGACCTTTGTCTGTGGACAGGTTTCGGGTGTTGACAAGGGTTAGTCAGGGCACGGCGGCGTTTCTTACACACGCACGCAAAAAAGCGAAAAATTTGTTGCTTCGCCTCGGTTTGGCATGCGCTTACACTGCGCCCACTTGCATTCCTAGAAAAAAACCCATGCCCGGTTTCGAACAACAAGTTGCCGAATTGCGCAGCTACCTGCTGAAGTTCGCGCGCCTGCAACTGCGCAATGAAACCTGGGCCGAAGACACGGTTTCCGAAGTCATGGTGGCGGCGCTCAGCAAGCCGCAGGGGTTTGAAAGCCGCTCCCAACTCAAGACCTGGCTGGTGGGCATCCTCAAACACAAGATCATCGATGCACTGCGCTTGCACGCGCGGGATTTCCACCCCGCGCAGGAGTCTGCAGACAGCCAGGAAGATCCGATGGATTACCTGGGCTTTAAGCCCGATGGCCATTACGTCGAACCGCCCGCCGAATGGGGCAATCCAGAACAAAGTGCCAACAGCCGTCAATTCTTTGAAGTGCTGGAAGCCTGCGCCAACCAACTACCCGCCGTGCAGGGACGCTTGTTCCTGATGCGCGAGTGGCTGGAGCTCAGCAGCGAGGAAATATGTAAGGAGTTGGGCCTGACGCCGACCAACTTGTATGTTCAGTTGCACCGCGCCCGCCTCCGCCTTCGTGAATGCCTTGAACTGAACTGGTTTGGAAACGGGGTGAAACCATGATGCGACTCAAAAGAACCTGCAAAGAGGCCACTGCCCTGCTGATTGCCCGCGAGGACCGCGCTTTGAGCCGGGGCGATCAACTGGCCTTGCGCCTGCACCTGCTGATCTGTAAGGCATGCCCTAGGTTCGCCCGGCAGATGCTGACGTTGCGAAATAGCATGAAGGAATGGCGCAATTACACGACATCGGACGAGGTGTGAGGGTGGGCCTACACAGAAAAGGGAAAAAAATTAGGAATGTTTTGCGAATTGACGCATAATGAAATTGCCTTGTCAGAAATCTGGCAGGGAAGTTTGCGGTGTTTAGTCAGTTTCGCGTCTGCTTTAAGTCTTCAATGGTTTGTTGATTGCGGTTTTGGACTCCATCGCGTTTTGAGTTATTTTGAGGAGTCCTTACATGGGCAACAAACTTTACGTTGGCAACCTGCCATATTCTTTCCGTGACGAAGACCTGCAGCAAGCATTTGCTCCCCACGGTTCCGTTACAAGCGCCAAAGTCATGATGGAACGTGACACTGGCCGTTCCAAGGGCTTCGGCTTTGTGGAAATGGGCAGCGATGCTGAAGCGCAAGCCGCTATCAGCGCAGTCAACGGCCAGCAATTTGGCGGCCGCGGTCTGGTTGTGAACGAAGCACGTCCCATGGAACCCCGTCCCCCCCGCTCTGGCGGCTTCGGCGGTGGTGCTGGCGGTGGCGGCGGCTACGGCGGCGGCGGCCGTTCCGGTGGCGGCGGCTACGGCGGCGGTGGCCGTTCCGGTGGCGGCGGCGGCGGTGGTTACGGCGGTGGCCGTGGCAGCAGCTACTAAGCAGCGCTCAAGCAATAAAAAAGGACCTTCGGGTCCTTTTTGCATTTTCCAGCACCACAATTTTTCGCTTCAAGCCTCGTCGACCCTGCGTTTGCGCGGTCGACCTGCCAACGCCTTATCGAACAAGGCATTGGGCAAAAGGCGCAGCAACTTGGCGACCCAGCCCATTTGCCAGGGGATGACGCGGTAGCTGTCGCCACGTTCGATGGCGTCAAAGGCTCGCCGCGCAAAGTCGGGCGCCGGCATCAGAAACGGCATGGAATAGCGGTTTTGCCGGGTCAGAGGCGTGTCGATATAGCCCGGACAAATCGTCACCACGCGCACGCCACTGGACCGCAACTCGCCGCGCAGGCTCTCGCAATAAGCAATGACCGCCGCCTTGCTGGCGCAATAGGCGCCGTGGCCAGGCAAACCGCGTATGCCCGCCACACTGCCCATGCCCACCAGCGTACCGGAGCCCCGCGTGCACATCGCCTCGACAAACGGCTGAAAAGTGGCCGCCAGACCAATGTTGTTGGTGGCAAAGGTCTTTGCCATCACGTCGATATCTGTCTGAACGGCCGTATCCATGCCGATGCTGATTCCGGCATTGGCAATCACCACATCGGGCAGGCCTTGCGCCTGCAGACACTGCTGTCCGGCCGCAACGATACTGGCGGTGTCGGCCACATCCGCGCTGTAAATGCGCAACCGGGCAGCATCGATGCCCTGCGTCAGCGCCCACTCCGAAATAGCTTCGGTACGTCGCGCGACCAGCGCCAGATGAAAGCCGGCCTGGTAATACTGCCATGCGAGTGCCTGGCCGATTCCGCTGGATGCGCCGGTGATGAAAACCAAACGACTCATGGTGAACGTCCCTTTACTATTGGGGCGCCGGCACCAGTGTGCCCCGCACGCGCCCGGTGAGTTGCAGCACTTGATCCACGTTGTCGAAGTCCATGCGGTCCGCGCTAAACCGATCATTGCCGCGTTGCAGTTCCACCGGCTTATGGGACGTGAGGCGCTCGGCGGTCATAAAGGCATGCAAGAACTCGCCGCGAAACTGCATTTTCGGCGTGGGTTTTTCGTTTTGAACTGCGACCGCCTCGCGGACGACTTGCGCATTGCCCATGAGTTGCACCTCGGAGCCATCCTCGTTGGTCAGGCCCCGGTCGGCCGATGCCACAGACAAGTTGCCCTTCTCATCAAAGGAGCGGATCCGGATGCCGTCGATTTCCAGCCAGCGGGTATCGGGGTAGTGGCGTACGCGGTCGCCCATCACTTCGCTGCGGACGCGTCCCGCCGAATCAAAGGTCTTGATCGAAAAACCCTGCATGAAATAGTCTGGCTCGTGCTGCACCGGGCGCTGCACCGCGGGCTGCGCGGGGGGCGGCGCACTGCGCACCATCCAGTAGCTGCCCAGCGCCAGCAGTCCCATAAACGCCAGCGGCAGGTAAAGAAGAAACCGATCCCAAACCTCGCGGATCAGGGCACCCGGGCTTGTCATCAGCGCAGGTACTCGTCTAGCAGGTTGACGTAGCGGCCGCTGGCCACCATCAACAAATCACAGAACTCGCGCACCGCACCAAAACCACCCGGCACTTGGGTGATGTAGTGCGCTGCCGTGCGGACTTCCACATGGGCATTGACCGGCGCACAGGCGAAGGCGGCGCGGCGCATCATGGGCAAATCGGGCCAGTCGTCGCCCATGGCGGCGGCCTGGCTCCAGTCCAGCCCCAGCGTCTGCAAGGTCTGTTCGGCGGCGGGGCGCTTGTCTTCGGTGCCGAAATGCGCATGCACGATGCCCAACGCCTCCAGCCGCTTGCGAAGCGGCCGCGAATCGCGTCCGGTAATCACCGCCGGGGTAATGCCGGCTTTTTGCAGCAGCTTCAGCCCATGGCCGTCAAGCGTATTGAAGCGCTTGAGCGTTTCGCCGGATTCGGAGAACAGCAAGCCGCCATCGGTGAGCACACCGTCCACGTCAAAAAAAGCAACCCGAATGCCTTGTGCCTTGAGCAGCAGCGCGGGGTCAAAATGAATCGCGGGTTGCATCAGATCACCTTGGCTCGCATCAAGTCGTTACTGGTTACGGCGCCACACAGGCGCTGTTGCGCGTCCACCACCAGCACGCTGGTGATGCGGTGGCTTTCCATCATGTCGGCGGCGTCAACCGCCAACGCATGCTGGCCAATGGTCTTGGGGCCGGAGTGCATTACATCGGACGCCACAAAATTGCGCAGGTCCTGGCCTTTCTCGACCAGGCGGCGCAAATCGCCGTCGGTGAAGATGCCCAGAATGCGGTCTTCGGCATCCACCACGGCCGTCGCACCCAGCCCCTTGGCGCTCATCTCGCGCATCAACTCGCTGAAGCTGGCACTGCCCAGCACGCGCGGCACGGCGTCACCGCTGCGCATGACATCACTCACATGGGTTAGCAGCTTGCGCCCCAGCGCGCCGCCCGGATGCGATCGCGCAAAGTCTTCCGCCCGAAAGCCCCGCGCATCCAGCAGCGCGACCGCAAGAGCATCGCCCAACGCCATTTGCGCCGTGGTGCTGGCGGTCGGGGCCAAGTTGAGCGGACAGGCTTCTTTGTCCACTGCGCTGTCAAGCCACAGGTCGGCATGCTGCGCCATGGACGACTGGGGATTGGCGGTCATGGCGACCAAGGGGGCACCGAGTCGCTTGAGCACGGGCAACAGCACGCCAATTTCCTGGGATTCGCCGCTGTTGGAGATGAGCAGCACCAGGTCATTGGCGGTGACCATGCCGAGGTCACCGTGGCTGGCTTCGCCCGGATGGACAAACATGGCGGGGGTGCCGGTTGAGGCCAGCGTGGCAGCGATCTTGCGCCCCACATGCCCGCTTTTTCCCATGCCCATGACCACGACGCGGCCCGAGATAGACAACACCCGCTCCACCGTAGCGGCAAATGCCGCACCCACGCGGGCCTTGAGCCCGCTTACGGCAGCCGCCTCGATGTCGAGGGTTTCCTGCGCCAAAGCGATGGCACGTTGGGCGGCTGACTCGGTGGTGCGGGGGGCTTGGGCTGTCATACAGGCATTTTATCGGGGGGCACGTGGTTACGGCATGGCGCTAGTATGCAGGCATGACCGGTCTTGAAATTACCCTTCTGTATCTGCTGGCAGCCGTGCTGGGCGTGGTGGTGTGCAAGCTGGTGAAGCTGCCACCCATGCTGGGTTACCTGTGCGTGGGTGTGGTGATTGGCCCCAACGCGCTGGCGCTGTCGCACAACGTCGAATCCGTGCAGCACCTGGGAGAGCTCGGGGTGGTGTTTCTGATGTTTGTCATCGGATTGGAATTCAACCTGTCCAAATTGCGTTCGATGCGCCGGCACGTTTTTGGCTTGGGCCTGTTGCAGGTGACGCTCACCATGCTGGTGGCCACCTTGGCCATGCTGGTGCTGTCATGGCAGTTGCCCGCCCTGTGGAAAATGGACTGGAAAGCAGCGCTTACGCTCTCGGGGGCATTGACCATGAGCAGCACTGCCATGGTCATCAAGTTGCTGGTGGACCGGCTCGAAATGGAGTCCGAACATGGCAAGCGCATTGTCGGTGTGCTGCTGTTTCAGGATTTGGCGGTGGTGCCGCTGCTGGTTCTGGTACCGGCGCTGGGTGCCTCCGAGCAGAATTTGCTCTCCGCACTGGCGCTGGCCGCACTCAAAGCCACGGTACTCATTCTGGTGCTGCTGGTCGGCGGGCAGCACGTGATGCGCCGCTGGCTCACGCTGGTAGCCCGGCGCAAGAGTGACGAGTTGTTTATCCTGAATCTGCTGCTGATTACCCTGGGGCTGGCTTGGCTTACAGATCAGGCCGGCTTGAGCATGGCACTGGGCGCATTCATTGCCGGCATGCTGATTTCGGAAACCGAGTTCAAGCACCAGGTGGAAACCGATATTCGCCCTTTCCATGACGTGTTGCTGGGGCTTTTCTTTATCAGCATCGGCATGCTGCTCGACTGGCGTCTGGTGCTGGAAAACGCAGCACTGGTTTTTGTTCTGGTATTGATACCACCAACGCTTAAGGTGGCCGTCATTACGGGGCTGTCCCGCAGCCTGGGGAGTTCCACCGGCGTTGCCCTGCGCACGGGCCTGTACTTGGGGCAAGCCGGTGAATTCGGTTTTGTGCTGCTGGCACTGGCAGCCGAGAACGCGCTGGTGCCGCCTGACTTGCTCAACCCGATTCTTGCCGCCATGGTGCTGTCCATGCTGGTTTCTCCCTTTATCGTCATGTACAGCAACCAGATCGTCATGCGTCTGGTCAGCAACGAATGGATGCAACAGTCGCTGCAAATGACCTCGATCGCGCGCCAGTCCATCAAGGTGAGTCGCCACATCATCATTTGCGGCTTTGGTCGCTGCGGCCAGAACCTGGCGCGTGTGCTGGAGAGCCAGGGCATCGCCTACATGGCGCTTGACCTGGATCCGGAGCGCGTGCGGCAAGCGGCAGCCGCCGGCCATTCCGTGGCCTATGGTGACTCCACCCGTTTGCAGGCTTTGATGGCGGCGGGTCTGGCACGGGCCAGTGCCGTGGTGGTGACCTACCTGGACGAGCCCGCTGCGCTCAAGGTGCTGCACCAGACCCATTCGCATGCGCCCCAGGTGCCGGTCATCGTGCGCACCCAGGACGACCACAACCTGGAAAAGCTGCAGGCTGCCGGTGCCACCGAGGTGGTGCCCGAGGCCATTGAAGGCTCGCTGATGCTGGCCAGCCATGCGCTGGCGCTGGTGGGTGTGCCCATGCGCAAAGTGATTCGCATCGTCCAAGACCAGCGCGATGCCCGCTACAACCTGCTGCGGGGTTTCTTTCATGGTGCCGACGACAGTTCTGCCGATGATCTGGCGCACGAGCGCCTTGCCAGCGTGACCCTTCCTGCAGGCGCGCGCGCATGCGGCCAGCAACCCTCTGCGCTGTCTCTGGCTGAAATCGGCGTGCGCGTGGTCAGCGTACGGCTGGCTGGGGGCAAACCTGCCGCTGACCTGGATTCCGTCCTTTTGGCGCAGGGCGATATTCTGGTGTTGGCCGGTTTGGGCGACGCGCTGGCGATTGCCGAACAACGCCTGCTTGTCGGTTGAGGCGCACGGCGCGAGGCACAATGTGCGGCGTTGCATTCCCTAACCCCATTGGACGCGTCCTATGCAAAACCAAAGTGTGAATCAGTACCTGCGTGAGCACATCCGCACCGTGCCCGATTGGCCGGCACCGGGGGTTCAGTTCCGCGACATTACGCCGCTGTTGCAGGATGCGCGCGTATTCCGGGTGTTGATCGACGCCTTTGTGCACCGCTACATGGACCCCGCCCTGCGGCCCGATGTGGTGGCCGGCCTGGATGCCCGCGGTTTCATCATTGGCGCCGTGGTGGCCTATGAGTTGAATGTGGGATTTGTGCCGATTCGCAAGAAGGGCAAACTTCCGTTCACCACGGTGGAAGAGACCTATGAGCTCGAATACGGCAGCGCCACCGTGGAGTTGCACACCGATGCGGTGCAGCCCGGCCAGCGGGTGTTGCTGATTGACGACCTGATTGCCACGGGCGGCACCATGATGGCCGGACGGCGCCTGCTGGAACGGCAAGGCGCTGTGGTGACCGAAGGTGCAGCGATCGTGGATTTGCCCGAACTCGGTGGCTCAGCCAAACTCCGCGAGTCCGGCTTGCCCTTGTTTACGCTGGTGGACTTTGCCGGTCATTAGCCCGACGTTGCCGCTTACTCAAGACGGCCGAATTGGGTTGGCCCGAGATTGGGCGCCCTTTCATAAGGGACGGTATCGCTGAAGTCGGAACCCTCGCGGTTGGTGGACTCGCCATCATCGTCCAGCGACGTAAAGGTCGCCGCATTTAATTCGCCCGATGCCAGTGCCTGCTTGAAGGCTTTCACTTCCTCATCCAACTCTTTCATAGCCAGTGAATCAGCCACGGGTACCGGTGCGGAAGGCGGCCGTACAGCGCGCGGCGTTGTACGTGTTTGAGATGAGGGCGCAGCCTGCGTGCCGGTCGTAGGTGACACCGAAGCCGCACCCAGTTCGTTCATGCGCCAGTAAACAGCCGTCACCAGCAGGTCGTGGCGGTCTTTGGCAGCCCGGGCGATGGCGCCTTCCAGCTCAGAGAATTGGGCCGATCGGGCGAAATAGTCACGCGGAATGTCCATCATGATCAGGTACTTGCGCCCGCTTGAGTCGAGCGACAACACCTTGAACTTGTAGGTGGAGGATAAGAGACCTGCAGCGGTCATGCATTCACGCACCACGCCGTACAGCAGGTCTCGGCGCTCATGGCGTTCCGATTTGCGGTCCGGCACCGGTTGCGGCCGGGGTGGAATCAGGGCACTGCTCAGGGGCAGCGTAGCGTCACCTTGCAGCATATCGGAGCCTGGCGTTGTCGCAGCGTAGTTTGCCTGCTCCTTCTTGCCGAACCAACGGAGGAATGACATGGTGTGTGTGTGCTGTAAGTGACCTGAATTCCAGTGTAGACCAGATCACTTGCCAATACAAAACTGGGAAAAGATGACACCCAGCAGGTCGTCGGAACTGAACTCGCCGGTGATCTCGCTCAAGGCCGCCTGCGCCAAGCGCAACTCCTCTGCCAGCAAGTCCAATGCCTGAGCCTGCGAGGCCAAGTGGGCCGCTGCGATGTCGCAGTGCTGCTCCACCCGGCGCAGTGCCTGCAAGTGGCGCTCGCGGGCGATGAACGTGCCCCCGGCTGGCGCTTGCCAACCTGCCGCCTGCAGCAAGGTCTGGCGCAGCGCATCCAGCCCCGCTCCGGTTTTGGCTGACAACACAATGCCCTGATCCCGAGATTCAGGCGCGGCATCGGCCTTGTTCCAGACATCGATCACGGGCACAGACGAAGGCAGCGCACGGGCTAACGCAGCAGCAATTTCTGCGTCACCGGTCTGGTAATCCGCGTGGGCGAAACGGGTCAGGTCATGCAGGAAGAGCACGACATCGGCGGCGGCAATGGCTTCCCAGGCGCGGGCAATGCCCATTTGCTCGACCACGTCGTCGCTCTCGCGCAGCCCGGCGGTGTCAATCACATGGATGGGAACGCCCTCGATCTGAATGGTTTCCTGCACCTTGTCGCGGGTGGTGCCGGCGATGGGCGTCACGATGGCCAACTCGGCCCCCGCCAGGGCATTCAGCAAGGACGACTTGCCAGCGTTGGGCTGCCCCGCGATCACCACATGGATGCCTTCGCGCAGCAATGCGCCTTGGGTTGCGCGGGCAAACACCGCATGCAAGCTGTGCTGAATGCGTTCCAATTGCCCGCTGGCATCTGCTTTTTGCAGAAAGTCGATTTCTTCTTCGGGGAAGTCGAGCGTGGCTTCGACCAGCATGCGCAGGTGCGTCAGCGCCTGGAGCAAGGCATGCACTTCATTGGAAAACGCGCCTGACAGCGACTGCGCCGCGCTGCGTGCTGCCGCCTCGGTGCTGGCATCGATCAGATCGGCAATCGCCTCGGCCTGGGCCAGATCGATCTTGTCGTTCAGAAAAGCCCGCTCGGAAAACTCCCCCGCCTCGGCCAATCGCAGAGCGGGCAAGACAGTGGACTGTGTCGCTGGTTCAGGCTGGGCCGCCACTTCCAGACAGCGGGCCAACAACAACTGCAACACCACCGGCCCACCATGGGCCTGCAACTCCAGCACGTCTTCACCGGTAAACGAGTGTGGTGCAGGGAAATAGAGCGCCAGACCCTTGTCGATGGGCGCGCCCGCCGCATCCGCAAAAGGCAGATAAACCGCCTCGCGCGGAGGCAGCGAACGACCGAAAAACGCGTGAACAAAGCGCCCAAGCCCCTTGCCACTGACACGCACAATCCCCACCGCCCCCCGCCCGGGTGCCGTAGCAATAGCCAGAATGGGATCATGGTGGCGACTCAACATAAGTGGGAAGTGTAGTCAGGCCCGCGCTGAACCTTAAGAGCCGCCGGCCACAAATGCATGCCAACGACGGGTAGCCAATTCAGGCACACCGCGGAACCGGCTTAGCCGGGCCGCTGGTGTCGCCCCCTGGGGGGAAGCGCCGCAGGCGCTTCGGGGGGGACGTTAAAACTTCGGCAAATTGAACTGCGGCGGCACACCCATGCGGGTGTTAATCAGCCACTGCTGCGCGATCGACAACACGTTGTTGGTGATCCAGTACAGCACCAGTCCCGACGGGAAGAAGAAGAACATCACGCTGAACGCCAGCGGCATGATCCACATCATCTTGGCCTGCATGGGGTCCGGCGGTGCGGGGTTCAGGGCGGTCTGCAACAGGGTGGTCAGGGTCATGACCAGGGGCAGGATGTAGTAGGGATCGGGAGCCGACAGGTCATGCACCCACAGCGCCCAGGGCGCGCCGCGCATTTCGACGGTGGCCAACAGCACCGAGTACAGCGCAATGAATACCGGAATCTGAACCATGATGGGGAAGCAGCCGCCCATCGGGTTGACCTTTTCTTCGCGGTAGATGCGCATCATTTCCTGCTGCATCTGCTGCGGTTTGTCCTTCAGGCGCTCGCGCATTTCCATGATCTTGGGGTTGATGGCCTTCATCTTGGCCATGCTGGCGTAGGCCTTGGCATTCAACCAGTAGAAGGCAATCTTGAGCAGCAGCACCAGCGCCACAATCGACCAGCCCCAGTTCTGGATAAAGCCATGCAACTTGTCGAGCAGCCAGTACAGCGGCTTGGCCAGAATGGTCAAATGGCCGTAGTCCTTGAGCAGTTCCAGACCCGGAGTCAGCGACTCCAGCATCTTTTCTTCCTGGGGTCCGATGAACAGCTTGGCATCCACCACCTTGGAAGCACCGGCGGCAATGGGTTCCAGCGGAGCGACGATGGTGGCGCGGTAGCAGCAGTCGGCCAGTTTGGAGCCGATATCCACCGCATCCATGGACAGGTTGCGCTGCACGCCATCGGGCAGGATCCAGGCGCTGGCAAAGTAGTGCTGCACCATGGCCACATAGCCATTGGTGGTGGTCTTCTCAAACTCGGCCTTGTTCTTCTTGATGTCGGCGAAGTCTACTTTTTCAAACTTCTTGGCCTCGGTGTAAACCGCAGGGCCGGTGAAGGTGGAATAGAACGACGATCCGCCGGCCGGGCTGTTGCCGTCGCGCACCAGTTGCAGGTACAACTGGGCCGACTGCGGTGTGCCCGAGGTGTTGACCAACTCGTGCTTAACCGCAATGTCGTAGGCGCCACGGCGCAGGGTATAGGTCTTGACCAGCTTGATGCCGCCCACGTCCGGCGAGGTGAACTTCACGACCAATTCGTTTTCACCGTCCTTGAGTTCATGCGGGCCACTGGGCGTCATGACGGTCTTGTGGGTCGGGAACGCACCGCCCGTGGTGCCGCCAACCACGCCCGACTGCGCCATATACAAACGATTCGCGCTGTCATCCAGCAACACAAAGTTCTTGGACTTGTCTTCCACGTCGGCGTACTTCAGCAACTCGGCACGCACCAGGGTGCCGCCTTCGGTGTCCATGGTCAGCTTCAGCACATCGGTGACGACATCAAAGCGTTCCTTGGGCTTGGCCGGCTCAGCGGTTTCAGCAACCACAGGCGCCTTGGCAGCGCCGTTCACCGCCGCTGGAATAGAAGCGTCTTGCGCAGCCGACTTGCCATCAGCGGCTTTGGGAGCACTGGCTTGCGACGTCGGAGCCGGAAAGAAAGTGGCGCGATTTCCTTGGGAAACTTGGTACTGATCCCACAGCAACACCATGGAAAAGCCAAAAATCACCCACAAAATGGTGCGGCGGATATCGTTCATGAGGGTTTCTTTTCAGACGGAGAAATCAGACGGCCAAAAAGCCGGGGAGATACGGCGGGCACCGGGTCAGAACCCCCAGCACACCAGGGGTGGCAACGTGCAATGCGTGCCACCGTGAGGTAACTGCCAATAGCCGCACCATGTTGCTCCAAAGCCTGCAGCGAATACAGGGAGCAGGTCGGCTCAAAACGGCACGACGAACCCAGCCAGGGGCTCAGGAAAAGGCGGTAGCCCTTCACCAGCGAAAGAAGCAGGCGGCGCACCATGGCTTAAGCTGCCTCGGGCAAGGGTCGCGCGGGGCAGGCGCGCTCGAACAAGTGCAACAGTTCCGCCCGCACAGCCGACTTGAGGGCGTCCGATGTGGCGCTCACAAACTGCTTGCGATCAAAACCGGCGCGCAAACGCACCACATGGGCGGCAACGCCCAGATGCGGCTCAAATTGCGCGCTGACGTTGTAAATCTGACGCTTGATCGTGTTGCGGGTCACGGCACGCTTGGCCCACCGTTTGGGGACCATGGCACCTAACCAGACACACTGCTGCGGGAAAAGCGGCACGGGCGGCACACCGGCAATGACCGGAACCGCCGACTCCAGGCCCGCGCTATGCAAAGCGAAATGCGCGGTTCGGGCAAGGGTCTTGCCCGCCAGGACTGCCTGAAACTGAGGCCGTGTTTTCAATCGTTGCACGTTGGAGCACACCAGAACTGAAACTTCCCGAGACAAAGCAAGTGCCCCAAGAAGTGGCCGGTCAGAATTGCTTGTGAAAGCTTAGACAGCCAGGCGCTTGCGGCCCTTGGCGCGGCGTGCGTTGATCACGGCACGGCCACCACGGGTTTTCATGCGAACCAGAAAACCATGGGTACGGGCGCGGCGGATTTTGGAAGGTTGGTAAGTGCGTTTCATTTTGAATCTCTGCTCTTGGACCCCGACAACAATCAGGGAAACCCAAGATTATCGCAAACTTTCCCAATCGCGGCAAGGGGTTGCACGATGTTCCGGCTCCAAAGTCGCAACATGGCAAGCAAATTCAGGAATGTGGATAAGGTTTTGATAATCTACAATTCATGGCCCAGCAAAGAAAAACTATCCACAGAAGCCAATAACAAGAATGAGTACGGGACAAGCACCGGGCAGCACCCCCTCCGCCGCCCACGAAATCGGACAAAGCCTGTGGCAAAGCTGTATTGATCAGCTTGCCCAGGAGCTGCCGGAGCAGCAATTCAACACCTGGATCAAGCCGCTGCAGGCGCGGGTTCAGGACGACTTTTCCAAGGTCACCATTTTTGTCGCCAACCGCTTCAAGCTCGACTGGGTGCGCGCGCAATACAGCAGCCGCATCAGCGCCATGCTGGAGAAGCTTTATGGTCAGTCAATTGCCGTTGAGTTAGCGATCACTCCCAAAGAAATCGTTGCCAGAGTTCAATCTCCAGCCGTTCCAGCAGATTTTGTTCCGCTGGATGAGGCCAGCGATGTCAGCGAAGACCGCAGCGCCGGCCTCCCCAAAAACCGCCTCAACAGCATGCTCACCTTTGACACGCTGGTCGAAGGAACGGCCAATCGCATGGCCCGCGCCGCCGCCATGCACGTCGCCACCATGCCCGGGCACCTGTACAACCCGCTGTTTATTTACGGTGGCGTGGGCCTCGGAAAAACGCACTTGATGCATGCCGTGGGCAATCGTCTGCTGGCCGACCGGCCCGGCGCCAAGGCGCTTTACATCCACGCGGAGCAGTTCGTTTCTGATGTGGTGAAGGCCTATCAGCGCAAAACTTTTGATGAATTCAAGGAGCGTTATCACTCGCTTGATCTCCTGTTGATAGATGACGTTCAGTTCTTTGCCAACAAGGATCGCACGCAGGAAGAGTTCTTCAATGCCTTTGAGGCTTTGCTGGCCAAAAAGTCGCACATCGTCATGACCAGCGACACCTACCCGAAGGGCCTGACCGACATCCACGAGCGGCTGGTTTCGCGCTTCGACTCCGGTTTGACCGTGGCCATTGAGCCGCCCGAACTGGAAATGCGGGTGGCGATCCTGATCAACAAGGCGCGCGCCGAAGACTCCGAAATGCCCGAGGAAGTGGCCTTCTTTGTGGCCAAAAACGTGCGCTCCAACGTGCGTGAGCTTGAAGGTGCGCTGCGCAAGATCCTGGCCTATTCGCGCTTCAACCAGAAAGAAATTTCGATTGCACTGGCCCGCGAAGCCCTGCGCGATCTGCTGTCGATTCAGAACCGCCAGATCTCTGTGGAAAACATCCAGAAGACCGTGGCCGACTACTACAAGATCAAGATCGCGGACATGTATTCCAAAAAGCGGCCCGCCAGCATCGCCCGGCCGCGCCAGATTGCCATGTACCTGGCCAAGGAACTCACGCAAAAGAGCCTGCCCGAAATTGGCGAGCTGTTTGGCGGGCGCGACCACACTACGGTGCTGCACGCGGTGCGCAAGATTGGCGGCGAGCGCCAGCAGGTGACCGAGTTGAACCAGCAACTGCACGTTTTGGAGCAGACGCTTAAGGGCTAACCCCCTGAAAAACTAGGCCTTACCCCCGCGAAAAGCTGCATAAACCAGCGAAAATGGCGAGATTTACTAAAAAGCGCCTGCACCCTAATCAGCAAGCGCAAAGACAGAGACTCTGAAAGAGGTTGAAATGATCGTATTGAAGGCAACGCAAGACAAAGTGCTCTCGGTTCTGCAATCCGTTGCAGGCATTGTTGAGCGGCGCCACACCTTGCCGATTCTTGCCAACGTGTTGTTGCGCAAATCGGGCACTTCGATTCAGCTCACCACCAGCGACCTGGAAATCCAGATTCGCACCACGGCCGAGCTCGGTGGCGACACCGGCAACTTCACCACCACCATCGGCGCGCGCAAGCTGATCGACATTCTGCGCACCATGCCCGGCGACCAGACCGTGTCGCTCGAATCCAGCCAGAGCAAGATCATTCTCAAGGGCGGTAAATCCAAGTTCACGCTGCAAACCCTGCAGGCCGAAGACTTCCCGCTGGTGCAGGAGTCGGCCAACTTCGGCCCCGCGTTCAGCGTTCCGCAAAAGACCCTCAAGGACTTGCTCGGTCAGGTGGCGTTTGCCATGGCCGTGCACGACATCCGTTACTACCTGAACGGCATCTTGTTTGTTGCCGAAGGCAAGCAGCTCAGCCTGGTGGCAACCGACGGCCACCGCTTGGCCTTTGCCTCCGCCACGCTGGACGTTGAAGTGCCCAAGCAAGAGGTGATCTTGCCGCGCAAGACCGTGATCGAATTGCAGCGCCTGCTTAGCGATGCCGACGGCGCTATTGAAATGCAGTTTGCCAACAACCAGGCCAAGTTCACCTTTGACGGCATGGAGTTTGTGACCAAGCTGGTCGAGGGCAAGTTCCCCGACTACAACCGCGTCATCCCCAAGAACCACAAGAACAAGATCACGCTGGGCCGCACCGCCCTGCTGTCGACTCTGCAGCGCACCGCCATTCTGACCAGCGACAAGTTCAAGGGCGTGCGCCTGAACATTGACCCCGGCAGCCTGCGTGTGGCCTCCAACAACGCCGAGCAGGAAGAAGCCGTGGACGAGTTGGACATCGACTACGGCGGCGACAGCATCGAAATCGGTTTTAACGTGACCTACCTGATCGATGCGCTGACCAATATGAGCCAGGACATGGTGAGCATCGAACTGTCGGACGGCAATAGCTCCGCGCTGTTCACCATCCCCGACAACGCGACCTTCAAATACGTGGTTATGCCCATGCGAATTTAACGCTGACCGCGTTTGCGCCCCCTAGACCAAACCCCCGCACAACGGGGGTTTGGTCATTCAAGAGTTTGAGATTTTGTGAGAAAAGTAAGCCATGACTGATAGCAACAAGCCTGATTCCACCCCTGAAAACACGGACGCAGTGCACACCGGCGAGGGCGGCGCAGAGAGTTCCAACTTCCAGCCCACCATCGACGCGCACCAGGCTGGCGCTTCGGAAGCCTATGGCGAAGGCTCCATTCAAATTCTGGAAGGCCTGGAAGCGGTGCGCAAGCGCCCGGGCATGTACATCGGCGACACATCCGACGGCACCGGCCTGCACCACCTGGTGTTTGAGGTGGTGGACAACTCGATTGACGAGTCGCTGGCCGGCCATTGCGACGACATTCTGGTCACCATCCACTCCGACAACTCCATCAGCGTGGTGGACAACGGGCGCGGCATTCCGACCGGCGTCAAGATGGACGACAAGCACGAGCCCAAGCGCTCGGCCGCAGAGATTGCACTGACCGAACTGCACGCCGGCGGCAAGTTCAACCAGAACAGCTACAAGGTGTCGGGCGGTCTGCACGGCGTGGGCGTGAGTTGCGTGAATGCGCTGTCCAAAATGCTGCGCCTCACCATCCGCCGCGATGGCAAGGTGCATGTGATGGAGTTCAGCAAGGGCTTTGTGCAAAACCGCCTGGTTGAAACGCAGAACGGCGTCGAAGTCTCGCCCATGAAGGTGATTGGCGAAACCGAGCGCCGCGGCACCGAGGTGCACTTTCTGCCGGACACCGAGATCTTCAAAGAGAACAACGATTTCCACTATGAAATTCTGAGCAAGCGCCTGCGCGAACTCAGCTTCCTGAACAACGGCGTGCGCATCCGCCTGAAGGATGAGCGCAGCGGCAAGGAAGACGACTTTGCCGGCGCCGGTGGCGTGCAGGGCTTTGTGAACTTCATCAACAAGGGCAAGACGGTTCTGCACCCCAACGTGTTTCACGCCATGGGCGACCGCCAGAGCGACCAGGGCACCAACATCGGTGTGGAAGTGGCGATGCAGTGGAACAGCGGCTACAACGAGCAGGTGCTGTGCTTCACCAACAACATTCCCCAGCGCGACGGTGGCACCCACCTGACCGGCCTGCGCGCCGCCATGACGCGGGTGATCAACAAGTACATCGACGAGTCCGAGCTGGCCAAAAAGGCCAAGGTTGAGGTGAGCGGCGATGACATGCGCGAAGGCCTGACCTGCGTGCTGTCGGTCAAGGTGCCCGAGCCCAAGTTCAGCAGCCAGACCAAAGACAAACTGGTGAGCAGCGAAGTGCGCGGCCCGGTGGAAGACATTGTGAGCAAGCTGCTGGCCGACTACCTGCAGGAGCGCCCGAACGACGCCAAGATCATTGTCGGCAAGATCATTGAAGCCGCGCGTGCCCGCGAAGCCGCCCGCAAGGCCCGCGACATGACCCGCCGCAAGGGTGTGCTCGACGGCATGGGCCTGCCCGGCAAGCTGGCCGACTGCCAGGAAAAAGACCCGGCGATGTGCGAAATCTATATCGTCGAGGGTGACTCCGCCGGTGGCTCTGCCAAGCAGGGCCGCGACCGTAAGTTCCAGGCCATCCTGCCGCTGCGCGGCAAGATCCTGAACGTGGAAAAAGCACGCTACGAAAAGCTGCTGACCAGCAATGAAATTTTGACGCTCATCACCGCGCTGGGCACCGGCATCGGCAAGGCCGGTGGCAGCACCGGCAACGACGACTTCAACGTCGCCAAGCTGCGCTACCACCGCATCATCATCATGACCGATGCCGACGTGGACGGCGCCCACATCCGCACCCTGCTGCTCACCTTCTTCTACCGCCAGATGCCCGAACTGGTCGAGCGCGGCCACATCTACATTGCCCAGCCCCCGCTGTACAAGGTCAAGGCCGGCAAGGAAGAGTTGTACCTGCAAGGCCCCAGCGAGCTCGACGGCTTTTTGCTGCGCATTGCGCTGGTCAATGCCTCGGTTTACACCGGCGGCCCCAATGGCACCACGCTGCAGGGCGACACGCTGGCCGAACTGGCCCGCAAGCACCAGGTGGCACAGGGCGTGATTGCGCGCCTGCAAAACTTTATGGACGCCGAGGCCCTGCGCTCGGTGGCCGATGGCGTGGCACTGAACCTTGACACCGTGGCCGACGCCGAAGCCTCGGCTGCCGCGCTACAAGCCAAGCTGCCCGATGCCGAAGTTGCCGGCGAGTTTGACGTGCGCACCGACAAGCCGATTCTTCGCATCAGCCGCCGCCACCACGGCAACGTCAAGAGCAGCGTGCTGACGCAAGACTTTGTGCATGGCGCCGACTACAACGCGCTGGCCGAAGCCGCCAACACCTTCAAGGGCCTACTCAGCGAAGGCGCCCGCGTCATGCGCGGCGAGGGCGAGCGCCAGAAGGAAGAAAAGGTCAGCGACTTCCGCGAAGCCATGGCTTGGCTCATTGGCCAAGCCGAAAACTCGACCAGCCGCCAGCGCTACAAAGGCCTGGGTGAAATGAACCCCAGCCAGCTCTGGGAAACCACCATGGACCCCACCGTGCGCCGCCTGCTGCGCGTGCAAATTGACGACGCCATCGAAGCCGACCGCGTGTTCACCATGCTGATGGGAGATGAAGTGGAACCCCGTAGAGATTTCATTGAAACGAATGCGCTGCGGGCGGGGAATATTGACGTTTGAGTTTGGACAACAGAAAGATTGCAGAGCGTCTCAAATGATGCATAAGAGCAGCCGCAATTGCGGCTGCTCTTTCATTTGTAGCTTTAAGTACTCAGAGATGAACTCTTATCTCAAAGTGCAGCTTTTCCGTACTGCGCTATTCAACTGAAAAAGAGGGCTTGGAAGGACAGCTTCTCTTCCAGAGCACGCAACTATGATTACTACTTTGCGTCGTCGGAAATCTTTACATGAGCTCATCAAAACGACCTGTCAGGGCACATGAAACGCTGGTGTACCGCTTGACGGCTGTCCTTACAAAGTTCAATCGAGGCGAGTCGCTTGACCCTCAAGAGCTTGCTGATGAATTTGGTGTCAACCTGCGCACTATCCAACGCGATCTGAATGTGCGCTTTGCTGGATTACCGCTGATCAAGGCAAACGGTCGCTACAAGTTGGAAGAAGTGCACCTGGGCAAACTTAGTGTTCGCGACATAGAACGATTCGCAGCCTTTGCGGGCGTCAGCGGACTTTTCCCGGAGATAGGCGGGCAGTTTCTTCAGGAAATCTTTGTATCTAACGCCCATGACGCATGGCTAGTAAGAGGTCATCATTACGAAGATTTGCGTGAGCATCGAGTGGTGTTCTCCAGCCTTGAAAAGGCGATCGTTACCAAACGCACCGTTCAGTTTCGGTATAACAAGACCGATGGCACATCAAGGCTCCGTAGCGCTGTGGAGCCATACAAACTGATAAATCAAAATGGCATCTGGTATCTGGCCGCTTGGAATGATGGGAAGCTAAAGTCGTTCTCCATTTCCAGAATGGAAGCGCTGATGGTGGACGAAGCTGTTTTCGTCCCAAGGAAGCAGGTGAAAAAGGAGCTGGAGGACAGCGATGGAATCTGGCTTGGCGCAGCACGCCATCGGGTCTTGATTAAGGTTGGCCCTCAAGTCGCTAGCTTCTTCCGCCGACGCAAGTTGCTTCCGAACCAGGTGCTCGAGACTGAGGGTGCCTCTGGGGAGATTCTGGTGTCGACCACCGTAGTACACAGCGATGAAGTGCTTCCGATCATCCGGTATTGGATTCCACACGTCCGGATAGTGGAGCCGCCTCGATATCAGCAGCTTCTAGAGCAAGGGCTGAAAGAGTACTTACAGCCAGTGAAATCGCCGAACCAAAGATCGGTTTAAGCCAAAGTCTTTCGAAAACGACATCACCTGTCATCCGATAGCGCTATCTTTTCTCCATGGCGAAGTTGCCATGAAAGGAAATTGATTATGTTTTGGATATTTACGGCAATTGCGGGTTTGATGGCTTTCTCAGTCACCTTAGGGCAAATTTCCGTATGGTTTTCTCTGCTTAAGTTGGCATTGTTAGTGGCCGTCGGTGTCATCGTTGTAATGGGGTTTGCACTGATCATGCGTCGCCCAAAGCGGAGCGAAACCAAATGATTTAGCAGTATCCTTGTCATCTATATAAATGGTGATCTAAGGGAATATTTCATGGCAACCAAAGTTTTGACACCCGCACAGGCCAATCTGGAATTGGCCATCCTCAATGCGGAATCCGAGGCGATGTCCAGTAGCGACTTTTACGCTTGGTTAAAGGACTTGGGCTTGCCCGATGAGGTGGCAATTCGGCTTAAGGGGGTAGCGGAAATTACTGCCTCAGTCGGAAAGCGTGTGATCAACGTCGGAAAATTGATTTTGATCAAGGTTATTGAGTTCGTAAAGGCTCATCCCAATATGGCCGCTGGCATTGCAATTGGTGCTGCGCTTGGAGCCCTTGTCAACACGGTCCCTCTAATTGGGCCACTCCTAGCACCGATTGCAGCCATGCTGGGTGCTGCAGTTGGTGCTCTGGCTGGGCATCGTCTCGACAAGGCGACAGATGGTCAGTCTCAAAACACCGGCATCCTCGCTATCGGGCAAGATGTCATAGAAATTGCGACTGCCTTCTTTAAGCTATTGATCGATATTTTCAATCTGACATTAAACGGGGCAAGCATTCAAGGAGCTTGATATGGCTCCTAAGCCTAAAGTCTCCAAAGAGCAACTGCTGGAATTAATTGATAGGCTGCAGGAAAATCCAAATGACAAACTTGGGGTTCTGGGTCAAGTAGGTATCGTCTCAATCAGCGCCTCCGGCGCGCCCTTGGCTTCAGTTGCTGCAATTGCAGGCGTTAAGTCAGCTTTCGGTCTTTCTGTCGCCGCACAGTTTTTCGGATGGTTGCCAGCGATTTTCTTGACTGGCCCACCGTTAGCTTTGTTGATCGGTTGCGCATCCGGTTTGGGACTGTTGGCTTATGCGTTGACGCGAGTAGTGCGCGGAGGTGGCGCCGTCGAAGGGCAGAAAGCAGCCCTTTTGGAGAAATATCGCCTTCAAGCTAAGGATATCGAAGCAGCCGAGCAATCTTCTTCGATTACCGATGTCGATAGAACTCAGTTCATTATTTCACTGCGTGAGCTTATCGATGCCGATGCCATCCCTGTAGATAGTGCATTCAGAATGATCGAAATGGTAGAAGCGGGACGCATTCCACTATCCCAGGCTATGGCCATGTCAAAGGCCTGTATGACATCGAAGTTGCCAGCGTAAGTACTTCTATCGCAACTTCCAGATATTTATTGATAAGTAAGAGCAAGACATGTCTATACCCACCAAACTCACAAAAAAGCAATTGCTTTCGTTGATCGATGATCTGGAAAGTACGCCAAATGACAAGGGGCGAATTCTTGGTGATGTTGGCATCACAGTCGTGGGGGCTGGATTAGGTGTTGCCGCTGCCGGAACGGCTACAGCTGCGGTGGGGGCGACTTCCATTTTTGGTGTGACTTCCGTCGCTGGCTGGCTGGGACTGACTGTCGTCGCTGCAACTCCTGTAGGCTGGGTCTTGGGCGGTGCGGCTGCGGCCGGAGCCGCAGCATATTCGGTATCACGATTGATCCGCAATGGCGGGATGTCTGAAGGAAAGAAGGCCGAACTGTTGAATCGATATCGTGAAGAGTCACGAAGTATTGCGGCCAAAGAAGCGGCAGGGGGCATCACAGATGCTGATCGAACAAAGTTCATTGTTGCTTTGCGTGACCTGATTTCTAAGGAGGTGATACCACCTGATGTGGCGTGGCGTTTCATCGAGCAAGTGGAGTCAGGGAACCTACCTATTTCTCAGGGTTTCGCGTTAATCAGTGACCTGCTGCTTGAAGTTGATCTGCTTCCGCAGTCTCCCGCCTCTGAATGCGTCAAGATGCCGACTTCAAATGCTGACTCTAATGCTGCGTCTGCTCCACCAGAAGCAGTTGTAGACGAACAGCCGAAAGATGTGGAAAAAGTAGTCAACGATGCAATGCGATTTAAGGCAAAGCTCGCCATAGGTGAGGACGCTTATGCGGAGTTGCGCAATGCAAATGCCCTTCGCAAGTATTGGGATCTCTTTGGGGCAGTCGGCAGTGGTGCAGCAATAGCAAAGTCATCAATTGTTGCATCAACATTTTTTGCGCCCCATGGAGCACTAGCTCTGATTGGCTTAGGTACAGCCGTTACACCAGTAGGATGGGTTGTTGCGGCAGCGGCGGCTTCTGGTGTGACGTGGTACGGGATCATGCATGCCCTAGGCGGTGCTACCGGGAGTCGGGTCACCGTGATCCCCAAATGCATTAACACACCGTTGGACATCATTGGAACCAAGCTGTTTGACCTGATGATGCCATTGGCACTCAAGGTTGCCTATGCAGACGGCCATGCATCTGACCA
>ERZ1034361.59-NODE-59-length-75135-cov-29.848943_pt1 | contig 75135 bp, 75 predicted proteins | sample MGYA00520617_ERZ1034361 | MGnify/ENA primary metagenome ERZ1034361 (study PRJEB33736, sample SAMEA104284507) | Azolla filiculoides | biome: Urban; feature: Water surface; material: Ditch water | place: Netherlands | collected 2015-10-28 | depth 0-0.1 m ... | reverse complement strand
TTTTCAGCATTTTTCTAATTTTTCAGTGTTTTTTTTCTCTAAGATACCGCTGGTTTTGAATACTTTCACTGTCTCTATCGGTAAAGTAGATGCTTTCGTATTCGTTTTAACCGTTGTTTACACCAACAGAGACGAAAAACGGCGGATTATTTCAGCCCGTCCCGCAAACAAAGCTGAACGGCAAAAATACAACGAAAGTTTAATTAATTAAAACAGGGAACTCCCCCTGCCTTCCTTTTTTAAAGGGGGGTTTGGGGGGATTTAAATTAAATCAAAACTTCGTGACTTTTAACTAATTGAATTTGAGGATAATTATGAACATCACAACTGAACGCATTAATGGCGTGACTATGCAAGTTATGCCCGATGGCACACGCCAGCCTATTGCAGACAAAACCGACTGGGCGTGGTTAAACGCGATGACGGAAGAAGAAATTGAAGCTGCTGCATTGGATGATGAAGACAATCCGCCTTTGACTCAGGCGGAATTAAAGAAAATGCGCCGTGTTCCTAATCCTAAAGAAATTCGTAAACGTTTGCAGATGACGCAACAGCAATTTTCAGCCGAGTTTGAATTGCCTTTGGGAACATTAAGAGATTGGGAACAAGGGGTTAGAGAACCGGACAGCGCGGCAAAAAGCTATTTGCGTGTGATTGCGCACGATGCACAAGCCGTTATTCAAGCCCTTCATGCGTAGAAATAAAATCGGAACTAGAAGTATAATAGTTTCACAACTTATCCTTTGCAGTGTTATTAAGTTAGCTCCTGCTTAGGACGAAAAAGCCACCTCATGGGTGGCTTTTTCATTTATACCTTTGGGTAAAGTTAATTTCTTAACTTCACTAACTCATCACCGCATTTTGATTATCTGCCGCGTAACTTCTGGTAAAACTAATTGCTTTTTTTTTGACTTTGGCAAATTCCATTACCGCGTTAGTCATATCTCTATCACCACGCAAAACTTCAATAATTTCCTGCTCAGTTTCGCTAATTGTCCGCTCTGTTTCAATGCCAGTTAATAGATAATCAGCAGAAACTCCAAAAAACTGACTGAGTTTTATAATTACATCGCTGGTTAAATTGCATTTATCCGATTCCATAGCAGATATTGCGCTGTAAGTTAAGCCTACAATTTCACCTAACTCTCTTTGGTTGAGTCCACTTTTTTTTCTGAGTGATTTAAGTCTTGTCCCGATGCTCATTTTGTCAAATCCTATTCAAATATTGATTATTTTTGATTTTGGTAGCAAAATATCTAAAAAACAAATCAACTATCAGCAATGTTACTAAAAATTGCTGGTTTATGGGTGAGTTTTATTGTGTAGGAAAAATAATGTGAAATTTGGCAAGGTTGGGGCTTAACGGTCGCTTTGCCTCGGATAGCATGAGCGGGTTGTTGTGTCGGTAAGCATCTAAACTACTTTCGTATGTAGACGGCAGGCACAATCCGCGTGAAGTACAACCCGTTACTGTGGGGATTTTGCAAAGCGGGGCGCAATGAGTGGTTGGTTTTTAGTGAAAATGGATTGGGCATTACACGGGTACAGTGTTCTTGGTAGGACATTCCCAGCGATATAAAACATTATCGGCTGTACAACTAAAAATCGGCAGTATAGAGCGTGCAAAGCGGCGTTATGGTCGTAATCTATACAGTGTGAGGGCATAAAACTAATCACATCCAGGTAATGAAGGGGCAACTATTTTGCATCGTTTTTTCTGGCAAACACTAAGTTAGGCTGTTAGCCTTCTTTTGGGTGAGCTTTACCAGGATTTGAAGGGGAGGAGGGGAGGGAGATTCTCTGTGATGTGTCCTCTGACAACCGCATCCAATGGCAACAAAACCCCTGCTACAAAATACCTAAATTCTTAACTGTAAGCAGTGACGCTGAAATCAGAAACTCTATAATAATATCCGTACCTAATCCCGCTTGATACTCCTCAACCGTATAAACCCGAATGATGTGAGTTTGCTCATCGTATTTGTATAACAGGTTGTAGGTTTTGGCGATAGCAGCCGGTGACTATCGCTCGCATATTGACTGCCGCGATCGGTATGCCAAATCAAGCCTTCCGTCACTTTTCGCTTCCAAACAGCCATTAGACTTGTTTTAACAAAGTATTTTTATATATCAAACTGTTATAGTTCAAAAACGGGAGTACAAAACATGTTTTTCCCTCCAATGGATAATAAAATCAATAAGTTATAAACAGGTGGTTTATAGCACTGCCATTAAGTTAAGAGTTTATTCGTTATTTTTCAATAATATATTTGTAGGTTGGGTTAGCATTTTTTGCTTTAGCAAAAAAGCGTAACCCAACAAAGTGTGTTTATTTTATGCTGAATGTTGGGTTACGCTTATCTCGCTACCGCTTGATAAGCTAACCCAACCTACAATTTATCCATTTGATTTAGAATAGTTTTTTCTTAACTTAATGGCAGTGAGGTGGTTTATAGGGATAATTTCTATAACTCATTGATAAATTCAGTCAAAAAAATCTAACATCTTGGGATATTTATGTCAGGCTATCAGCTAAATCACCTTATCTTGCAAACTATGGTTTACACGCCTGAGTAGGTAATTTATACCATAATTAAATATGGTAATTTTTCCATAGTTTAGAAACTAGCCTATTATTTTAGGCAAAGTTTTTCAGTTGTCTCCTTTACGTTTAAATTTAAATAACCTTTATTTTCAATATTTTGAACTTAACTCACACATCAAACGAGTTGAAAGTGTTTTTTTGGCATACAAGTTGCGATTACTTGTATGTGCGGTATAACGCTGTACACAAAATTTTCAGAGATGTCTGTCAATTATTAACCTTTTTAGGAGAGCTATCATGGCCAAAGTTCAAAAATCAACTGACTCTTCAAGTTTAGCAGAAGTTGTAGACCGTATTCTTGACAAAGGCATCGTTATTGATGCATGGGTTAAAGTTTCATTGGTTGGTATCGAATTGTTATCTATAGAAGCAAGAGTTGTAATCGCTTCTGTTGAAACTTATTTGAAATACGCTGAAGCGATTGGCCTTACTGCCAGTGCTGCTACTCCAGCTTAAATTAAGCTGAGCGTAAAAAAAGTAGCCAGCTGTTGAGTTTTTTAACGGCTGGTTATTTCTTGATGCCCCAAGGTAGTTGATTGGGGTTTTAAAGTAATAGTTTTAGGGAGAATACCTATGGGACGCTTAACAGATGATATGGCGCAATTGCGCGGGGAACTTGACAATAGTCGTGCAACCCGTCTGGCGCAACAAAACGAAAGAGTTTCTAGTGTAAGCAGACAAATTGCGGAATTTAGTGCAACGCGTGCTAGTGATGCTGCCAGAGATTCACACGCGCGTGCGATGTTTGTTTCTAATAATGCGAATGATATTAACCAAACGTTGAGCAATTTTCGCAATGCTCGTCAATTGATGGGGCAGCAAGGACGTGAGTCGCGCGCAGCTTTTGCATCTAACATGGCAAAAGAAACCTCTGATTTATTAAACGGGTTTAATGCAGATCGCAAAGCTATGGCGCAAAGCACTGCTAAAGACAGAGCTGATTTTATGACGAATATGTCTAACACTGTCGCAGCTTTTATCAATGAAGCAGCGCAAGATCGTGCTGGTGCTCATGCTGCGTTTTTTGGTACGTCTACAGCAAAAAAAAAAACTCACCACGGATAGCCATTCAGGTTATTGATGAACCGCTTGTGGAAATGCCGAAAAGTGCTCCTCCTTCTCCAGAAGCACCGATGATTGAAGAAGTTGCGCAGCCTGCACAGGCTTCAGCTTCAGAAGATTTAAGCACAATAGAAACTTTTTCTGAGCCTCAAGCCGAGCTTGCTGAAACGAAAAAGCCTAGAAGAAAGCATTAATCTAAAGACAAAAAGAAATTTGCCACTGTAGTCCATCAAATGCCTGCGTACAGATACATAGTCTGCTCACACGGAATTATTGAGAATACACAGTTTCGATCGTCTATCGAAACTTTAACAAAACTAAAAGACAGTTGTTGACTAATGGCTATTTTATGGCGACCTTTAGCGTTTTGCTGAGTCAAAACACTAAAGGTCTCGCTCCAAAGCTAATTAACTTAAAACATCCGGCTATTAGCTCATTCAACAACGCTTCTACTCATTTTTATCCCTCTCCTTTTTAGGTAAGGGAACATACTCTGTTTGCATAGGATTTATTTTCATGATTAAGAAAAAGACCGTCTCAAATGATGACCTGATCGTACCGGAAGCTAGTGATCATTTTGTGGTGACTTCTTACGTGAAAGAGATTATGGAACGTGCACTGGTTTATCTAAGCGCGGGTTATCCTGTCCATTTCGCTGGACCTTCAGGCACTGGAAAAACCACCCTCGCATTTCACCTTGCCAGCCAATGGGGTCGCCCTGTGACTTTGTTGCAAGGCAATGAAGAATTTGTGACTTCCGATTTAACTGGAAAAGACATTGGTTATCGCAAAAGCAGCTTGGTGGATAACTATATTCACTCCGTACTTAAAACCGAAGAGCAGATGAGCCGCATGTGGGTCGACAATCGGTTGACCACGGCGTGTCGTAATGGCGATATGCTGATTTATGATGAGTTTAACCGTTCTAAAGCAGAAGCTAATAACGTGTTGTTATCGGTACTGTCTGAAGGAATTTTAAGCTTGCCAGGCTTACGCGGTGCTGGCGAAGGCTATATGGACGTGCATCCGCATTTCCGTGCCATTTTCACCTCCAATCCAGAAGAATATGCAGGTACGCATAAAACGCAAGATGCGTTAATGGATCGGATGATTACGATTAATGTCGGTTTAGCAGATCGCGAAACTGAAATCCAAATTCTTCATGCGCGTTCTGAATTAGAAGTGAAAGATTCTGCTTACATTGTTGATATTGTAAGAGAGCTGCGCGGCAGTCAGCACGAAGCCAAACACGGACTGCGTGCAGGCATTGCAATTAGCAAAATCCTACAGTTGCAAGGCATCAAACCACGTTTTGGTGACAAACTGTTTCATAATATTTGTTACGACGTGTTAGGCATGGAAACAGCCAAAATCCAACGCGCAGGTCAATCCATATTCCATGAAATGCTGGATGGGATTATTCGCAAAATTTGCCCACCTGTTGGTTCAGAACCGATTAAAGTATCCACTCGATTGAAAGTAGCGGGGTAATTCATCATGGCAATCAGTACTCGTCCACCACGGACACTCTCAGACATCAAAACTCATTCAGGTCGTGCTGGCTCAAATCTTGAGGTGTACCGTGACTATTTTCAAGTCGGTGCACTGGAATTGGAAAGATGGCGGCGCACCAAAGAACGTGATGCCGCAGCGTCGCGGATTGCCAGTATTGATAGTCGGATAGTCGATATTCAAAATGAAAAAGAAATCTTGTTGGCAGGAGCTGCAGCGGCTTGCGCCACCATGGAAAGTAACCATCAGACTGAGCTTGCCGAGAAGCGAAAGTCTTCTGGTTTACGCATCAAATATTGAGGTTGTCATCATGAACAACATCCCTACATTGGCTCATATTCGTACCCCACGAATGCTGAAAGGTTTTCGCGCTTGTGTCAATATGACAGGTCGATCACAAATTCTTGCAGAGTGTGGTCGTGTTTTTTCGGAAGAATGTCGCCGTTTGAACCGTGTCTACAACGTTAAAAGCATCAGGAGAGTGATGTGAGCGCGGTTAAATTCAGCAATTTTCGGGCAAAAATACTTTACGCATTATGTGCCGCAGACGATTCTACCCCAGATTACAAGGTTAAAGGTTTAGAATCTGCCGCTATTTATGCCATCGATCAAGACGGCTTAAGAGCGATTGTCAGTGACACGATGAGTACTAAATTGCGCCCTGAAAGACGTAATATTACGGCACATCAAGCCGTGCTACATTCACTGACCAAACAAGGTACGGTGTTGCCGATGCGGTTTGGGATTATTGCCCGCAATGCTGACGCAGTGCAAAACTTATTGACCTCCAACAAAAAAAGCATTCAAGAGCATTTTGAACGTTTGAACGGTCGGGTGGAAATGGGTTTGCGTGTCTCTTGGGACGTGACCAATATTTACGAATATTTTGTCAGTCTGCATCCGGTATTAAGCGAAGTGCGTGATGAAATTTGGGGGAAAAATCCCACTGCCAGCAGTCGCCGCGATGAAAAAGTTCGCTTAGGTAATTTATATGAATCACTTAGAACAGCTGACAGAAAAGAATCGACTGAAAAAGTAAAAGAAATTTTGTTCGATTACTGTGAAGAGATTATTGAAAATCCAGTCAAAAAAGAAAAAGATGTGATGAATTTAGCCTGTCTAGTTGAACGCGACCGATTAGATGATTTTGCGATTGGGGTTTTTCAAGCATCCAAGTTATTTGATAACGTGTATTTGTTTGACTATACCGGCCCTTGGGCTCCGCATAATTTTATAACATTGGATTTACATGCTCCTACGGCAAAGAAAAAAGCGGCGACCGCCGCAGCAGATGCTGACAGCGACAGTGTGAACGACGACTGAGATTAGATTATGCTGTTGGTCGATAACATCCTGTTTTCTCCGGTCAAAGGCATTAACTGGATTTTTAAAAAAATTCATTCTTTGGCGCAAGAGGAGTTAGAGGGGGAGGGCGACCGGATTCGGGAAGACCTGACTGAGCTTTATATGCAGTTGGAAACCGGCGCAATCACTGAAGCCGAATTTGAAGAACAAGAAGCCATCCTATTAGATAGATTGGACGCGTTGGATGAAGAGGATGACATCATCGGAGGTTCTGACGACGAAGATGATGACGACGAAGACGAGGATGATGACGACGAAGACGAAGATGATGACGACGAAGATGATGACGAAGACGATGAAGACGAGGATGATACAAAGGACAAATCAAAATGACACAGGATATTTGCCCTGCGTTTCTACAAGAATCACCGCTTAAACTGCTGTTTTTGGGGGGCAAAGGTGGAGTTGGCAAAAGTACCTGCGCAGCTGCAACCGCTTTAAGGTTAGCCCACGCACAACCGCAACATCATTTTCTTCTGGTCTCAACAGACCCCGCCCATTCTTTGTGGCATATATTGTCTAATTTAACGTTGCCAAGCAATTTGGAAGTGCGCGAGTTAAATGCCGCCGTTTCTCTGAGTGAATTTAAAAGTAAAAATGATGTTTATTTAAAAGAAATTGCTAATCGCGGCACTTTTTTGGATCAAGAGGATGTTCAAGGCTTAATGGATGTCGCCTTGCCAGGGATGGATGAGCTGACCGCCTATCTTGAAATTTCCGAATGGATTCAACAAGATAAATACTATCGAATTATTATAGATACCGCGCCGACAGGACATACTCTGCGGTTGCTGGAAATGCCTGAACTGATTAAGCGATGGCTGATTGCTTTGGATTCTTTACTCGCTAAACACCGTTATTTGCGCAAACGCTTTAGTGGTGATGGACGATTGGATCATTTAGACCATTTTCTGCTTGACCTAAACCACTCGCTAAACGCCATGCACAGCATGATGACCGATAAACAGCGTTGTGGTTTTGTGTTAGTGATGTTAGCAGAAACGATGAGCGTAGAAGAAAGTGTTGATTTTGCCAGCGCGTTACACAAAAAACACGTTGCGCTATTGGCTGTGGTGATTAATCAGCTGTTGCCGGAAAATCACTGCCCTACTTGCCGTGCTGAACGCAACAGGCAAGGCAAAGCCATTAACAATATTCTGGCACGTTTACCGGACACTGTGTTCTGGACGTTACCCTTGTTGCCCATAGAGCCGCGTGGCAAAGAAATTAGCTCTTTATGGACGCAAGTGTGTTTTCTGGATAATAACACTCAGCTGCACATAGCAGGCGATTATCAATTGCCGTTGCAAGTAGAAAACCCAATTCCCCTCCCCGCCAGCACTGCGCAATTATTAATTTTTGCCGGAAAAGGCGGCGTAGGAAAAACCACCTTGGCTTGCGCCACTGCATTACGCTTACATCAACAGCATCCTAAGCTGCGCATTTTATTATTTTCGACCGATCCTGCGCATTCTTTGAGTGATTGCTTAAAGATAAAAGTAGAAAGGCAGCCAACTTTGGTGTTGGCAACGATAGATGCACAAGAAATTAATGCCGAGGCTGATTTTGAAAAAGTCCGTCGTGATTATCGGGCTGAGTTAGAAAGTTTTCTGGAAGATGCTCTGCCGCATTTTGATATTACCTTTGATCGCGAAGTGATGGAGCATTTGCTGGATTTAGCTCCGCCTGGTTTAGATGAAATCATGGCGTTAACCACGATTATGGAGCATTTTGAGCAGCATCGCTATGACCTGATTATTGTTGATGCCGCGCCGATTGGACATTTAGTGCGCTTATTGGAATTGCCTGAATTAATTCGTGATTGGTTAAAACTGTTTTTTTCCTTATTGCTGAAGTATCGAAAAGTAATGCGCTTGCCGCATTTGTCAAAAGAATTAGTGCAGCTTTCGCGCGAATTAAAAAGTTTACGCTTGTTATTACGCAATGCTAACCAAACAGAACTGTATGCAGTCACGATTCCTACCCATTTGGCGGTAGAAAAAACTTATGAAATGACTTACGCCTTGCAGCAATTAGGCATGACGACAACAGCCTTATTTATTAACCAGATTACGCCGCAAAGCGATTGTCCATTGTGTGAGGCCATCAGTAGCCGCGAAGCGATAGTGCTGGAAAAAGCACTGGCTATTTTGCCCTCTCATCAACAAGCGCGAATTTTTCGCCAAACTGAGCCCACCGGATTAACCGAGCTTAGCGCATTAGGCTCTGCAATATTTTCATAAATTTTAACCGTGAGTCCGTATTATGTCCGTTAGCAAACATCATCAAGACGAACACCAACAAGTTTCTTTATGCGAAGCCTTAGACCGAATTTTAAATAAAGGCGCGGTGGTGGTGGCAGATGTCACTATCTCGGTTGCCAATATTGATTTGATTTATTTAAGTCTACAAGCCTTGGTGGCTTCTGTGGAAACCGGAAATCTTTTACGCGGCAGGAAATAATAGTATGGCAGAGACCCCTTTTTTTTCGCAACGCCCTAAAGTTGAGCTACCGTATCTAGGCAGCCCACGCTCGGAAAATGGAAACAATCCGCGCAAATTGGACATTGACGGTGACCGCGTGCGCAATGGCTTAGCGCAATTAGTGCTCACACTGGTTAAACTGTTACATGAATTGCTAGAACGCCAAGCGATTAGACGCATGGACTCAGGCTCACTCACCGAAGAAGAAATAGAACGATTAGGATTAACTTTGATGCAGCAAGCAGAAGAATTAGATCGGTTGCGCGATGTTTTTGACCTGAAAGACGAAGATTTAAACCTAAATTTAGGTCCATTAGGGCGACTACTATAAAAGGATATGTACCATGAATAACACCACAACATCCGACGCTACACCCGCAGAAACTGTCACCGTGACTGAAACGGTCAGCAAACCCCCTGTGAGAAAAACCGCCGCTGCAAAACCGACGCTTGATATGAGTTCGGCAAAACGTGGTTTACTCTTGCGGATGAGCAATACCCGTTTTGAGCTGGGCGAACTGCGACAAGCCGTCGATGGCTACCTCAGTCTGATTGAGGAATACCCCAGCAGTGACGAAAGTAAAGCCGCTCAAGCGCAGTTGTTGGCTATTGCGCAACGCTATGAACAAGAAGGTACGTTACGACTATCGCTGGATGTCTTTGAAAGACTTGAGCAAGCCCTGGCGACTGACTAAAGTTCCTAGCTTTAAGACCTTTAGGTCAACTATATAAGGATTTGCGCGATGAGCGATAACAAAAGATTAACCCATTCAACCAACTCAACGACAGTTGCCGATTTGTTGGAACGCTTGCTGGACAAAGGCATCGTGATTAGTGGCGACATCAAGATTAGGTTAGTGGAAGTCGAATTACTCACCTTAGAAATTCGTCTGCTGATTTGTTCCGTAGATAAAGCCTTGGAGATGGGATTAGATTGGTGGAGTGGCAATCCGGCTTTTGACTCCAGAGCCAGAGGTGCAGCGGCATTACCCTCGCCTGAAATGGAAGAACGGTTACAGCGTTTAGAAGCGCGTTTGGAAGCTTTGCCAGCAGTTGCAGACCTCCCCCCCGCACAGGATTAAATTGTTATGCGTGCCTTAATACATTTTCCAGTGATTCATGATTCTCATGATTTAGGCTCATTCAGCCAAGCTGTAGCAGAATCGCAAGCTCTACAACTACAGCAGCATCAGCTGGCAATAGAGCATTTTTGGTCAATGGTTACCTCTGTGATTGATGCCTTAGAATTAAATTATGCTCAGTTAAGGCTGTATCAAGACGGATTACCGGTCTGTGACAAAGAAGCGGAAATTGTGAGCGGAGTTGCCGCATCCGGCAGTCGAAATTACAAACTATTGCAATATTTACAGCAAAAAGGTGCTCACATCATGGGAACAGAGTCGCCTGAGTTGTTATTGCAAGAGTACTCACTGATAAAAAAATCGGTACAGTTTGGGAAAGAGGAAGAAACTTTGTTGTACCAACGCGATGAGTATATTGCCCAACGCATTAATAACACTTTGCAAGAAGAAGAAATGGGGATTTTATTTCTTGGGATTATGCACTCCATAGAAGACAAGCTGGATAAAGACATTGTTTTAATTCAACCGTTAGGTAAACCGACTAATGTAGTAATAAAAAACACTTAACAGAGTTGCGGCGTATAATTGCCCCTTGATAAAAATGCGCGGCTAGCAAGTATAGGAAAAAACGCCTGAAATCTGGTTTGTGACAACTTTAAACCCCATCTAACGGACGTTTTACAACGATAGCAATCGAAAATGTTTTTAAATCTAACAAGCAGCCAAACTAAGCGTTTTTCTGTGATTATTCTTATTTCAGACGCTTTAACCTGTCTTTGTAAATTTAAAACAAGCTTTTATCGCTCACCTATCGCTTGATTGTGCAAATGACATCTCAGTTTTTGCATTCCACCCCTCACAAAAATATTTCTTTTTGGGTACTTTAAAACCAACACACCCTTGTTCTATCGTTGATAGAAAGCAAAACAATTTTTTTTACAGCACGAATAGTTATCTGACACTATTTACTTTTCAATCTTAAGCAAAGGACTTTTTGATGATCTCATTTCAATATTTTCTCTTACCAAGGCATAAATTAATTTGAAAACAGGCAATTGAATTTATGAAAAATATTGATTCTGGCTATATTTTAATTATTGATGACAACAAAGATATTTGTGATTTATTAACATACTTACTCGAACAGGAGGGATATGCCACTAAATCTGGCTATGACGGGAACAGCGCGATTAAACTGTTATCAGAGCACGAACCTGATGTGCTGCTGCTAGATAGCATTATCCCTGAACCCAATGGCATGGCGGTTTTGGCGAAAGCACACGAGCTTTATCCGCAACTACCTGTGATTATTATTACAGGCAATGCCGGTATTCTCGGCGCGGTCTGTGCCATTAAAGCTGGAGCATGGGATTATATTGCCAAGCCTTTTGACAATAAGCGCGTTCTGGAATTAGTTGATCGTGCTATAGCAACCGGTTGGCGCAAACATAATTCGGATAATAGCCGAGCCAACCGCGAAACCAAAGTTCGCATGGCTAACATGATGGGAAATAGCAATGAAATTCAAAGTGTTGCGAAGGATATTGTTCGTGTAGCACACACGGGATTTTCAGTCATTATTCAAGGTGAAACAGGCACGGGTAAAGAACTGATTGCTAAAAATATTCATTTAGCCAGCAAACGCGCTAGTTATCCTTTTATACCTGTCGATTGCGGGGCTATTGCTGAATCATTGATTGAAAATGAATTATTTGGGCATGAAAAAGGTTCTTATACTGGCGCAGATTCAATACGAATGGGGAAATTTGAAGCAGCCGAAGGCGGCACTTTATTTTTAGATGAAATCGCTAATATGCCTTTAGCATCGCAGGCTAAGTTATTGCGGGTTTTACAAGAGCGGGTTATTTATCGTCTTGGTGGCGTTAAAGCCATCCCCGTTAATGTGCGAATCTTAGCTGCAAGCCATGAATCTTTATTGGATGCGGTGGTGAAAGGAAAATTTCGTGAAGATTTATATTATCGCCTCAATGAATATGTGATTCGCATTCCTGCGTTACGCGAGCGTATCGATGATATTCTGTTTTTAGCAAACCGTTTTATAGCAGCAACCTGTGCTGAATTAGGTAAAGAGCCAATGGAGTTCACCATTGCCGCAAAAGCCATCTTATTACGCTACGCATGGCCTGGCAATGTGCGTGAATTACGCGCGGTTATTCGCCGTGCAGCTTTAATTGCAGACCAGCAAATTGATATTGATAATTTAGGTTTGGTTTTCAAAGAAGATGTTTTACCCGTATTGCCGATAAAAAAATATTATGCAGATTATGTGCAGGATTTTTGTTATGAAGGGAAATCGTTAAAAGCCATGACTCAATATAACGTTAATCAAATGGAACGCATTATTATTAAGGAAGTTTTACTCAAAACGAATAATAACAAAGCAGAAGCCGCCCGACTTTTAGATATAGATTACAAAACGCTGTACAACAAACTCAAAAAAATTAATCAGGATGAAGAATTATGAATACTAAAAAAAATAATCCGCTAGGTAATGTCGAGGGGATGTTGCGTGGTTTAGGTGACTTAGTTGAAAAGCTAGGCGATCTGGCAGAAAAAGGCGAACAGCTCAAGCGCAATGGCGTGTTCGATGTCAATACGGGTAGCGGTAAAGATGCGAAAGCTGTTTACGGCTTTTCAGTCAAAATGGGCTTGAATGATAATGATGAGCCACGAGTTGAGCCATTTGGCAATGTGCATCGCAATGAGCAAACAGGTGAAACGACGGTACAAGAAGTTTCTGAGCCGTTGGTGGATGTGATTGAAGAAAGCGATCACGTTTTGGTGCTGGCTGAAATGCCCGGCGTTGCCGATGAAAATGTGACTTTAGAACTGAATGGCGATATTTTGACCCTTCATGCCGAAAACGGTAGTAAAAAATATCATAAAGAAATTGTGCTGCCGCGTTCATTTGAAAGCAGTGCGATGGAACGGGCGTGTCGTAACGGTATTTTAGAAGTTAAATTCAAAGTGTGAGGCGGTCATGTCCCAAGAACTCAAACTCAAAGTCGTTGAAGCGTTGCCTAAAGACACAGGGCGCGGTTATGCCCGTTTAGACCCCGCTGAAATGAGCAAGCTCAGTTTAGCGGTGGGTGACATCGTGCAACTGAGCAGCAAAAAAGGCAGTGCCATTGCCAAGTTGATGCCGACTTATCCTGATATGCGTGGCAAAGACATTGTGCAATTAGACGGACTCACGCGCCGCAACGCGGGTTTGAGTTTGGATGAAAAAGCGGTCATTACGGCGATTACTTGCAAACCAGCGACGCGGATTGTGTTACTGCCTACCAGTGTCACCCCCAATCAACGCGATTTAGACTATATCGGCAGTTTGCTCGATGGTCTGCCTGTGCAAAAAGGCGATTTATTACGCGCCCATTTGTTTGGCAGTCGCTCTACAGATTTCAAAGTCGAAAGCACCAATCCAGAAGGCGCGGTACTCATCAATCCTACGACTACTTTAGTGATTGGCAAATCAGGCGAAGCTAAAAACAACCCCGCCAACGCGCAACGCCTGTCTTATGAAGATGTTGGCGGTCTAAAAGGACAAGTGCGCCGCATTCGCGAAATGATAGAACTGCCTTTGCGCTATCCTGAAGTGTTTGAACGCTTAGGCATAGACGCGCCCAAAGGCGTGCTACTCAGCGGGCCGCCCGGTTGCGGTAAAACCCTGATTGCGCGGATTATTGCTCAAGAAACTGATGCCCAGTTTTTTACTATCAGTGGCCCTGAGATTGTGCATAAGTTTTATGGCGAAAGTGAAGCGCATCTGCGGAAAATTTTTGAAGATGCCAGTCGCAAAGGGCCTAGCATTATTTTCCTCGATGAAATTGATTCAATTGCCCCCCGCCGCGATAAAGTCGTCGGTGATGTGGAAAAACGGATTGTCGCGCAATTGTTGGCTTTAATGGACGGACTGAAAGGGCGCGGCAAAGTGATTGTGATTGCTGCCACCAATTTGCCCAACGCCATTGACCCCGCTTTGCGTCGTCCGGGTCGTTTTGATAGAGAAATTAGCATTCCGATTCCTGACCGTGATGGTCGGCGTGAAATTATCGAAATTCACAGCACAGGAATGCCACTGAATGCCGATGTTGAATTAAACATCTTAGCCGATGTCACGCACGGTTTTGTCGGGGCTGACTTAGAAGCATTGTGTCGTGAAGCGGCAATGAGTTCTCTACGCCGCTTATTACCCGAAATTGATTTTAGTGCCTCTGAATTACCTTACGACCGCTTAGCGACTTTAACGGTGACAATGGACGATTTTCGCGCGGCTTTGTGTGAAGTGTCGCCGTCAGCGATTCGGGAAATGTTTGTCGATATTCCTGATGTCCGTTGGGCTGATGTGGGCGGTTTAGATGATATTCGCCGGCGTTTAATTGAATCGGTGGAATGGCCGATTAAATACCCTGAACTGTATCAACAAGCAGGGGTAAAACCACCTAAAGGCTTGCTGTTAGCAGGGCCTCCGGGAGTTGGTAAAACTTTGATTGCGAAAGCCATTGCCAATGAAAGCGGCGTGAATGTGATTTCTGTTAAAGGCCCTGCGCTGATGTCGCGTTATGTGGGCGATTCTGAGCAAGGCGTGCGCGAGTTATTTCACAAAGCTCGCCAAGCTTCGCCGTGCATTATTTTCTTGGATGAAGTCGATTCTGTCGTGCCAGCGCGTGGCGAAGGCTCAACCGATTCGCATGTGGCAGAGCGGGTGCTAAGTCAATTTCTCTCTGAAATGGACGGCTTAGAAGAGCTAAAAGGCGTGTTTATTATCGGCGCAACTAATCGAGTGGATTTAATTGATCCTGCGATGCTGCGTCCAGGACGTTTTGATGAAATTATTGAACTCGGTTTACCTGACGAAGAAGCGCGGCAACAAATTTTATCGGTGCATTTACGCAATAAACCGTTAGGCGACAATATCAACGCGCAAGCCTTGGCGGAGCGGTGTCTGGATGCCAGCGGTGCAGAATTGGCTGCGGTATGTAATCGTGCGGCATTAGCAGCATTGCGTCGTGCGGTGCAGCAAAGCAAAGGAGAGAATGCGCCCACGCAATTAACGGTACAGATTGAACAAGCCGATTTTGATGAAGTGATTGCTGAAATGTTTGGTAGCGAGGCGTAACCATGCTTTTTGAAGACCAAAGCAAAACCGCAATGTATTTATACGGCTTTACCCAAAATTTGCCAGAACTCCCTGTGTTAAACGGGATTGACGATAGCCATGCCATTAGTAGTTATAGCAACGCGGGATTAACTGCGATTATCAGTGAAGTGGCTTTAGCCGATTTTACCGGCGAAGTTGGCGAAGAAAATTTGCAAAACGTGGCTTGGCTAACGCCGCGAGCTTGTCGACACGCTTTAGTTATCGAACACTGTATGCGTGAGGCGGCGGTTTATCCTGTGCCGTTTGGAACATTATTTTCTAATTCCAATGCCTTAGAACAAGAAATGCAACGGCGTTCACACGATGTGTTGGCGGTACTTGAGCATATTTTGGGCTGTGAAGAATGGGCAGTGGAAGCAAGTTTAGACCGCAAACAAGCGACCGAAAACCTATTTGTTCAAGGTATAGAGTCAGGGCGTTTTGTGTTACCCGAAAGCGTAGGACGGCGGCATTTGGAAGAGCAAAAAATCCGTCGCTTGGTAAATAATGAATTAAATGATTGGATAGTTGAGCTGTTAAATAATTGGCAAACGGAGTTAAACGCATTAGCGCGGGATTTTTGTGAACGGCGTTTAGCTGAGGATAAAATTTTGCATTGGGCGTATTTAATGCCTATTGCTAAGGTCGCTGATTTTCAAGCGCGAATTGCTGAGTTAAGTAGCGATTATGCCGACTATGGCTTTAATTTTCGCGTCACTGGCCCCTGGGCAGCGTACAGTTTTTGCCAACGCGCCGTTTTATGAGTTTATTACTGTATGGCATTATTGCTGAATCGGTAGCCTTAAACCTTGCGCCAGAATTGCAGTTAATCAACGCGAACGGTTTAAGCGCGATTGTGCAGGCTTGTGAAAACGAAGTGAGCCGAGAAGCTGAGCCAGTGTTAGCGTATGGCAAACAGATTCTATTTATTCATCAACAAACTACCTTAATCCCTGTGCGTTATGGCAGTGTGCTTGCTAATCCAGCCGCTGTCATTGAACACTTAGCGCAGAACGCGGCGGCTTATCGCAGCCGTTTATCGGTGCTAGAAGACTGTGAAGAGATGGGCATCCGCCTACCGCTCCCCACTGAAATTGAAACCGCGCCCGGCAACACCATCAGTTGTGGACATGATTACTTACTGGCGCGGAAACGTGCTTATGCTGTATCTGAAGCGGCTTTGCAACAGAGCGATTTATTAAATACCGCCTTAGCAGATTTGTATCGTGAACATTGCGCGGAGTTGAGTGTTTTTAATGGACAACGCACTTATCTATTAAGCTATCTTGTTCCACGCTGTCATCTAGCCATCTTTGAACTGCGTTTGCAGCAGTTAAACGACACGCTTATAAACAAGGGTTTTATCAGCGGCCCTTGGCCTCTTTATAATTTCGCCTGCTTAAGCGAGCATCATGATACATAGTCTTTTTAATCATCAAGATAAAAACAATTTTGAACTTCTCTACAACATGCTCTTAGATACCATTCCTTCTTCGGTATTGATGATAGATGAAAAACTGCATGTCATTTCTGTTAATCGCAATTTTTTAGTCAAAAGCCAGCGTAGTAATGCCAACACGGTAGGTCTCCCGTTATCAGAAGTTTTCCCCAGTGTTATCTTAGAAAACACGGGTATTGAAGAGCGCATTCGTAACGCATTTCGCAGCGGCACGCCTGTGAACGGTCAAAAAATGACCTATCGCGCTCCGGGTGTACCCATTCGGACTTATTACTATTCCATTTTACCAATTTCTCCTAATCAACTGATGTTGCTGATGGAAGATATCACCGAACAAGTGCGCCTTTCTGAAGAAGTGCGGCGCGTTGAGCGACATTTGGCTTCTGTGGTGGAAAGTGCTAGTGATATTTTGTTATCCACTGATATTGAAGGGCGCATTTTGACCTGGAATTCAGCGGCAGAAAAATTATCCGGTTTGAACTCGCACGAAGTACACGGACAGTATTTTTTTGAATTTTGCGATACCAATCAAAAACAAGCGGTGCGGTTAATTTTTATGCGCATGAAACACAGCAGCGAATCGCACACCACCGAATTTCATTTGCTAACACCCAAAAATAGCGGCAGCATTTTAATTTCATGGGTGTTTTCACCCATGAAAGACGATTACGGACAAACCGTTGGCACAGTGGTGGTGGGGCGTGATTTAGCCGAGCGGCGCAAGTTGGAGTTGCAATTGCGACAATCACAAAAACTTACCGCGTTAGGCGTGATGGCAGGCGGGATTGCCCACGAAATTCGTAATCCACTGGCAGTGTGTTGCTCAGCAGCACAGTTTTTATTAGAAGACACTATCACCGCTGAATTTCATAAAGAATGCTCGCGCAAAATTCAAACTAACATCCAAAAAGCCTCCGCTATTATTGAAAATCTACTGCGTTTTGCCCGTTCTTCGTTAGATACTGAAATGGCTGAAGTTAATTTGATTGCAGTATTAAAAGAAACGATTGAACTGGTGACTAATCAAGCTAAAGTGCAGAAAATTCAGATTTTATTGCCAATGCAAAAAACGCATATTTTAGTGTCAGGCGTATCAGGTTTATTGCAACAAGTGTTTATGAATGTGTTTTTGAATGCCATTAATGCCATGCCCGAAGGCGGCGTATTAAGTATTAGTGTAGAAACTTTTGAAGATAGAGTGATTGTGCGCATAGCCGATACAGGAGTTGGCATTCCTGTGGGTCAGCTTGATAAAATTTTTGACCCTTTCCACACCTCATCGCCTGTAGGACAAGGCACGGGCTTGGGCTTGTCGATTTGTTATAGCATCATTCAACAACATTTAGGCTCAATTCAAGCAGAAAGCCGTTATGGGGAAGGGGCTACTATTATTATCACCTTACCTCGCTTATGAATAGACCTATTCTGATTGTTGATGATGAACCGGATATGTGCTGGGTGATTTCGCATATTATTCAATCACAAGGTTTACATGTGATTACCGCCTACAGTGGCGAAGATGCCTGTTTTAAACTGATGCACGGCGAATTTTCCTTTGTATTTTTAGATGCCAAACTGCCTGATATGGATGGTTTAGAAGTCGCCAGACGTGCTAGCACCATGGTGCAAGGCAGACCGCGTGTGGTGTTAGTGTCGGGCTATCATTATTATGATGACCCTGTGGTGCGTCATGCGATTGCCGAAGGGATTATCTGTGGTTTTTTAGCGAAACCTTTTACTAATAAAGAGTTGTTAAACATGCTCAATAATGACTAAGAACTGAGCGAAATTAACCAAACAACACTAAAGTTCCACAAGATTTTAAGATTGTGAACCTGATAACCCACTGCCATTAAGTTAAGAGTTTATTCGTTATTTTTCAATAATATATTTGTAGATACAAGGTTGGGTTAGCATTTTTTACTTTCGCAAAAAAGCGTAACCCAACCTAGAATTTATCCATTTACGCACAGATGACGACCGCGTTTTATATTTAGACGTACCAACTCCCGCCACAGAAATAAATCCCTCGTGCGATTAATCCAACCGCTACAAAAGCAACATGCAGGAAAATTTTCTAGTTTAATCATTCATTTAATCATTCAAAAAAATTTAGTACAAACGAAAAAACTTAGGCGCGTTTTTTTCACGTCTTAACGTTTATTAAAATTTAAGTGATTAAGCTAAAGTTTTTCAGTCTATCGGAGTGCAAGCTTTGCTTGCCTATCAGCGAGCAATGATCAAAATTGCAATCCGGCATTAGGAAGGATACAGCGGGGAGAAAGCAGAACGACAAGAGGAACAACAGATAAAGTGAAGGTAATTGCGTAGAAGCAATTACCTTCAAAAAATTAATTACGCAGCTACTGAAGGTTTTCTGCGTTTGCTCGCGCTTACTAAGCCAGCGATACCTGTACCGAACAACCAAAGTGCAGCAGGAATTGGAGTTGCTGTAGCAACGTTAGTAAATACGAAGTTTAAATCGTGGTAGTTTAAATCACCGCCATTGAACAAATCTTCAAAAGCAACATAAGTGCCCGCAGGAACAAGCGAATCACCAGCATAGCTGTGTGAATAAATATGGTTCAAGCCATCAGGATTCATGCCTGGTGTAGAAAAATAAGTTTTATTAGTCGTCAAAACATACGCTTTGAAAACTAAACTGTCACCTGCATTAACAGTACCAAAGCTAAGAGATTGTCCATAAACAGATGAGTGGTTTTGCAAACCCCAAATGCCTGTATCAACGCCATTCACGTTTAAACCTAATTTTTCTGTGTAACTCGCAGTTGAACCTACGAAATAAGCAGTTAAAGTACCTGTGTGTGCAGCAGTAAATGAATAAGTATCTGGGTTTACATGTCCAACATTCGTGTATCGAGCAGGGCCAACAGATGCAAATGCTGTAGAACTAGCTGCTAAAATTGCTGCTGATAAAATCAGTTTTTTTAAAGTTTTCATGGCTAAAATATCCTATGCGAAATTTATAAGTTTTAGTAATTCGCAACCCAGCCATCTTTTCTACAAGAAATCAAAAGACCCGCAGCTTTCCGTCCTTACCTCACGATAAGTTTGGCTATGTTGTTTATAGTGCAATTGACGTGCCAATATTAAACTTTCATTAAAAATCAACACCTTATAAAAACAAACTTATAGAATATGAATAGCACCGAAAAAAACCGTTGTTTTTTAAGCCTTTAGGGGGATTTTTTGACAAAAAACGTCACAGTAAAACACTAGAGGGTTAGCAATCGCGTAAAAAATAGATTTATTTTTCAAGCATATCCATACAATTGGCGGCTATCGCTAAACTCATTCAAAAAACTGTGAAGTTGTTAGCAAAAATTTTTAAAACGACTAATCGTCTTAATTTTTGCGAGAAGAAATTAGCTAAAGTTTCATGTTTTCGTATCACAAAAAAAAGCCCCAATAACCGAAGTTATTGAGGCTTTTTGCGATTTAGAAATTTACGCAGATTTTTTTCTACGCATTCCCAATAAACCCGCTAAACCAGAACCAAACAACCACATTGCAGCAGGGATAGGAGTTGCTGTTGTGCTATATGCTCTGAAATTGCTCAAACCAGCAGCAGGACCGCTAGTGGCGATATTAAAAACAGAACCAGCTGCTACACCGCTTGCACCAAAATCTAAAAGCAGTTCATGTTTTCCAAAATGTACCGCTAAATATTGATAAGCAACCGTGCTAAGAAAATGTGCAACGTTACCAGACATGATAGTGCTGGCTGTATCAACTTGAAAACCAGAACCCACAAACGGATTTGCAGGAAGACCAAACACTGTTTGTACAGTTGATCCTACCGTGCTGTAGTTTTGATTAGCTGGATAAGGGCTAGTTGATTGTCCACCAACGGCAAGACGAGTAGGGGTTGCACCAGAATAAGTAATAGTAACCCGCCCATTTTCTCCTTGAAAATAAAACGAGCCATCCAAATACGAGCCATCGGTTAAAACATTGCTTAATGAAGCAACAGGAGTTGAAGGTGTGGGTGCAGCATTTGCTGCTGAACTTGCTAAGGCGATAAAGCCGAAAACAGCAAGATTTAGAATTTTTTTATTTAAAGTTTTCATGGCTGAAACATCCTATGCAAAATTTGCGAAATTCAAAAGATTGAGTAATTCGCAACCCGGCTGTCTTTCTACAAGAATAAAAAGATCCGCGGCTTTCCGTCCTTACCTCACGATAAGTTTGGCTATGTTATTTATAAAGCAATTGACGTGCCAATATTAAATTACACTTAAAAATCAATATATTAAAAATCGACTTATTAGGACATAACTAAAAAACAGTAAAAACGTTGTTTTTAAAACCGTTATTGTTAATTTTTGACAAAAAAGGTCATAGCAAAAAGCTAGAGCTTTTGCAATCCTGTAAAACTACAATTTAAATCCGTCAAAAATTTCTAAGACGACTGGTTGTTTTAAACTTTTGAGAGAAAGAATTAACTAAAATTTCGTGTGTTCGTGTCCAAAAAAAGCCTGAATAACTACAAAGTTATTCAGGATTTTTTGCGATTTAGAAACTTACGCAGATTTTTTTCTACGCATTCCCAATAAACCCGCTACACCTGTACCAAACAACCACATTGCAGCAGGAATTGGTGTGGCAACAGCAGATAATTGATATTGAGATGCTTGATGCCCTGTTAAAACCGAACCATCTATTGCAATGGTATGTGTGCCTGCGATACCGCTCAATGTTGTGTATTGACCACTCACCAACGGCATATTCACACCGTCTAGTTTCACATAGTTAATCTGAAAATTTGTCGTTGGCAGTGTAATCGCAAACGCATACACATCATCAGCAGGATTAGAGGTTAGTGTATAAGTATGCGAAAACACACCGCTGAAAGCATTGGCAAATGAAAACCAACCATTGATTGCAGTGTCGTTGTTTAGACCCGTAGTGAAAGATCCTTGAGCTGGGCTAGATCCTGTTGGAGTATTTGTACCCCAAGTTAGAGTAGATGCTGAAGCTGTTTGAGCAACCATAAAGCCCATTAATAAAACTAACGCAAATATTACTTTTTTCATGATACACATCCCGAAATCTACAAATTATTTAAAAATTGAATAATTCGCAACCCGGCTGTCTTTCTACAAGAATAAAAAGATCCGCAGCTTTCCGTCCTTATCTCACGATAAGTTTGGCTATGTCTTTTATAGTGTAATTGATGTATTAATATTAATAATCAATGATTTATAAAAGATTCATTCTAATTGGCTGAAAACTTATTGTTTTCTGCGGAATCCGAATAAACCCGCTAAACCAGAACCAAATAACCACATTGCAGCAGGAATTGGGGTTTCAGCAACATGTTCGTGTTCATCATCGTGGTGTTCATCATGTTCGTCTTCATCAGTAACATTACCATGATGTTCATCATCGTTGTCTTCATGATGCGAGTCACCAGACTGGTGATCATCATTGTTGAACTCAGTGTCTTCAACTGGAGCTTGTGAAGTGTTTTCAGAATCATCTGAATCGCTATCTTCGTTTGAAGATCTATTTTCGTTTGAAGATCTATCTTCGTTTGAAGATCTGTTTTCGTTTGAAGATCTATTTTCGTTTGAAGATCTGTTTTCGTTTGAAGATCTGTTTTCGTTTGAAGATCTATTTTCGTTTGAAGATCTATCTTCTTCATGTGACACGCTAGCAAAAGCGATTGATGGCACAGAAACAGTTAATGCTGATAAAACAGCAATTACTAAGATTTTTTTGTTTAAAGCTTTCATGGTTAAAATCCTGCGAAATTTACATCATTTAAGAGATTGAATAATTCGCAACCCAGCCATCTTTTCTACAAGAAATCAAAAGACCCGCGGCTTTCCGTCCTTACCTCACGATAAGTTTGGCTATGTCGTTAATAATGCAACTGACGTGCCAATATTAAATTTACCTTAAAAAATCAATGGTTTGAAAAAAAACCAACTGAAATAACATAAATTTCGAACAGAAAACAAGTTGTTTGTAAAGCCGTTAGGGTTAATTTTTGACAAAAAACGTCATAAACCGCATCCATTCAGAAACACATAGTTTTTTAAAATGGTTAGATGCTATGTAAACGTGTAGAGACGCAAAATATTGCGTCTCTACGATTCAACAAAAAACTACGTTTCTCAAATTAGATGAGGTTTAGTCAAAAAACTAGGGCTTTCGCAATCGTGTCAAACTATGATTTGAATTGCCAAAAACTTTAAGACAACTGGTCGTATTAGAAATTTTTTGTAAATTTTCTGCTGCAAAAAAATCTTTACTCTGGCACAGAATCCACTATCAGCGAGGTTTGATTCTCGCTCACTTTTTTCCCGTAACGCTCCATTTGCTGGGCATACATAAAATCATCGTATTCTTTTTGGCTGTTAAAGCCATGCCGCTCCCAAATTTCAGGCGTTTTTTGTTTCAAAGACTCCTGCTCGTGTTGATGTACCAGTTGCCAATCATGCCCCCAATCCGCCTGCAAAGCCGTCTTTAAAAAACCGCTATACGATTTATCGGCTTTCAGGTTGCTATACAAAATATTGCGCCGCACATATTCAAAATCGAATTTTTTTTCATATTCAATAATCAAAGCCAACACGGTTTTGCGTTTGCGATGCTGCACAGGCACAAGCAGCAATAAATTATCAATCACAGGCGTGGCAGGCAGATTTACGTTCAAAAAGGAAGGCTTAGGATTAGTAACAACCTCTTCAAGCGGCGGTTCAGCATTGGCAAGCATTTCAGCCGGCAGTTCTTTGGTAAAAATTTGGAACAAAATCGCGCCCACGCGCCGCCCGTATTTAATTTCATCAAATTCAAAATAAAGATCAGCTTTTTGCGCCAGCTCTTTTTGCGCGGCAACCAACACATGGCGTTTAAAATCGCTGTATTCCACATGCAAATCTTTTGTAATCCCCAGCATATCGCGTAGCAGCTCAATCTCAATTTCCCGCTCTTTCAATTTTTGATATTGCTTGAGCAACGCATAAATTCGCATGGTGTACTGACTTTTAAAACTCAGCATCATCGTTAATTTAGCACTGGTAAAGTTTGATTTAAGCTGCAATAAATACGGCTTGAGCAAGGGATCAAAACTCAAATTCACCATCCCAGAACCATCCACATATTTTGCAGAAGATAGCCAGCCGATTTGCAGCAAGCCATCCGCCTCATCCACGTTTAACACCCGCGTTAATAATTTCTCAGTAATTTTTTTACATTCAATGTAAGCAGAGTTTCTAGCAATCCCTAAAAAATCGGCAAATTCACTCACGCTAATCCGATAAGGCTTAAAGTCCTCATCATCCGGTTGTATTTTAGAAATCATTGTCAAAATCAAACGTTGCTCGCCCAAAGGCAAGTTATAACGTGCTTCAACAATCTTGTTTGATTGGGTCACAACCAATGAAGTTGGCAGTGCATCTTTCTTTTTTGAAGCCATAATTTAATAACCTATTGTTTTTTAAAGTAATTAATTATAAAACCAACCACAAATTCCGCAGGTTTCGCCACAAATTCCGCAGGTTTCGCGTAAATCATTGATTTTAAAGTGTTATTTTTTTGCGTTTTTTGCGTTTTTTTTGAAAATTTTTCCCAATTTTGAAAAAAATCTAAAAAACACCGTGAAAAAAGCCAAAAAAAGGGGAAAAAAACAGCGTTTTTCGGCACCTTACCACAAATTCCGCAGGACTCAACACAAATTCCGCAGCTTTCACCACAAATTCCGCAGGTTTGACCACAAATTCCGCAGGTTTGACCACAAATTCCGCAGGTTTGACCACAAATTCCGCAGGTTTCGCCTTCCAAGCTATTGATTTTAAAAAGGAAAAAGCCTCCGAAAACAGTTAAAACATTTAAAACATTAAAAAACAACTACAACACCGAGGACTACAAAATAAAATCAGTGGCTTTTAAATCACCAGAAAAAGAATTAGGGGTTTTGTTAATTTTGGAGGTTTTTAAAGATTATTTTTTCAAAATCGTGAAGATAAATTTTTCAAGATTCACCTTCACGTTCTGAAAAAACCGATTTAACGAGAGAAAAGAAAAACAACTCTATTTTGAATTTAAATCGCTTTTGAGGCGATTTAATTAATCTGGAATATAAAGAGGTAGTTTTTGATTAACGAGCAGCATAAACGATTTTAAGCGGTTATCTGCCACTTCCAAAGATTCATCTTTTGAAAGATTGGTGGTTAAACGCACAAGTGCAGCGTCTGTTCTTCTGTTTTCAAACGCGCCTAAAAACGTGTTCCATTTCAAGTCATATTCATTGGAAATCGCTTTATCGCGTTGTTTGTACCAGTAGTAAACTACTTGTTTTGAATCATCTTTTTGCACTAAAACACGGTTATAGTGAATATTTTGATAATTTGAGGGGGTAATATCTTGAATTTGCCAACCGCCGCCAGAAATACATTGTTTCGGCGAATGTGGCACTGCGCCATGTTTTTGGGTTTGATAATACGCCGCATAAAAATTGAGTTGTTTATTCTCAGGATCGCGATAATTGATTAACACATAATCAGACAAACCTAAAAAACTGACTGTTTTTGCATCTAAACTTTCTCTAACGCCGTTCCAATTGCCAATTTGCAATGGAAAAGACAGAAAACTGTCGCGTGGCGGAATAAAATCTTCGCCCGTGCCTAAGGGTTGGATTAAAAACATCGCAATACAAACCAACGCAAAAGCACTGTAAACCGGCACTACAGGCACACTCAGTGTTTTTTCCACAGCGGTTGCATCAGGCTCAATTAAGCCAAAAATTTCATCCCAAGCTCTGGTTTTTCGTTCTTGCCACGAGAGCAACCACATTTCCAAAAATAAAATCGCCAAACATGCAATAAACACCACCCAGCCTTCAAAATCGTGTGTAAAGCCTTCAGCCGCTTCAATCCCCCAAGAATTGACTAAAACACCGATAACGCCAATTCTGAAGCTGTTCATCAACAACGTAATCGGGATAGAGGTGAAAAAAATGATCACGCGTTTCCATGTCGCCACTTGATACATATAAACGCAGATAAAAGCCAAACTCATCAGCGGAAATAAATAACGCAAGCCACTGCACGCTTCAACCACTTGCAATTGATAGATGCCTAAATCAATTACATTACCTTCCAAATAAACAGGAATATTAAACGCACGAATCACAAACACGCCTAATTCAGAAGATAAAAGCTGCAATTTAACCGTTAATTCGGCTTGAATCACAGGCGGAATAGGAAAAGAAAAAATCAGAATTAAAATAGGAATTAGTATTATTTTGGTCGATTTGTAACCTGTAAACAATAAGGAAAATCCCACCAATAAAAAAATAAACGAAAACCGTAATAATGAAAACAAATCCCCAACAATACCCACAAAATACAAAGCAAGGGATAAAAAAAGAACTAAAAATCCAGCAATTGTCGCTTTAGATTGTACTTCTAAAATGGCAGATTTTTTTTGCCATAAAAAATAAAGACTCACAAATGGAATCATAAAGCCATGACTATATTCTTCTTGCGTATCCCAAATTTGAAACAGATCGACATACACGTTCCAATACATAAAAAGTATTAAAGAAACCAGTAGCAGTATTGTAAGAATGGGAGTGTATTTTTTTAATGGCATTTAGTTTATTTTAAGCAACAGTGTTGATAAATTCTTTAATTGCATTAATTAAAGCAGGAGAAACTTCTGTTTCTAAATTACTATAAAACTTTTTTTCTGATAATTGTTTATCCAGCGTTTGGGCTAATTCTGTTTCATCTTTAATGCTGACAATATTGGCAAAATGTGAAAAGTTTTTCAGCGTGGCTAATTGATGATCATTGCGATGTTCAGAATGGCTGGCTAAGCGCGGCATTAACAGCAAGGTTTTTCCCAATTCCAAAGCACTAATAATTGTTCCCATGCCTGCATGAGAAATAATTAAATCCGCTTTTTCCAAAGAACTTTGATAGTCATCGGGTGTCATGGTTTGACAATAGTCAATATGTTGCGGCTTATACGTTGAGATGCCAATTTGAGCAAAAACAGGCACAGCAGAACCACTGTTTTTTGCCCATTCATCAACCGCTATTGTTAATCTATCAAAAGGCAATTGTGAGCCTACGGTAACAAAAATCACAATACTGCTCCATAAAAGTAAGGGCCGGTTGGCGTAGCAAGGTGTTCCCATTGGGTTAGCCATAAATCTGCATAAGGCTTCACTTTAGAGCCGCTTAAAGACATTTGCTCGACATTGGCTAAACTATCTACCCAAATGGTTTTAATTTTCATTTTTTTGGCAAAAAACAAGGCAAAAAATCCCACTGAAGCCCCCGTGCTAATCACAACCGCAGGGCGAAGTTTGATTAATAACATTAAAACACTCAGTGCTTGCCAGATTAAGCGAATCTTATTCCACATAGAGGCATCAGGAATATAATGAAACGGTTGACCTATCACAAATTGATAATAACTTGCATCTGTCGCTGCAAAATGTTTTTCAAATTCAACAAAAGCTGGCTCTAATCGGCGCATTTGTTTCCAATGTCCACCGCATGAGGAAATAAATAAAACTTTTTTTCTTTTAATTTCTGCTGAACTCATTTCTTTCTCATTAAATAATTTTCATATCAGGATTATCATCAGTAGTTAGGCGTAATCTAAGTGTTTTTTGAATGTTTTAGCCATTCGTATATCTATAATCTCACCAAGAACTATTTTTGATACGTTGAAACTTTTTAAAATAACTACCTAGTCTATTCTTTGAATAGAATACGACGGGTATGATGAGTAAAATAATTTTTTAGTTTTAATGCGTGTTTTTCTAAAAGATGCCAAGAAAGAAACGCTAATATTAATGTTATGATAGTAGATGTTATTATCATAGAAAAAACCGAAATTCCAGGAAATAATGCCGCAATTGACTGTTGTATTGGAAAAGCATAAATATAAATCCCGTATGAATAATCACCTAACTTATTATATTTTCTTATAAAACCATAAGGAACATAAGCAACGTAAAATAAAATATAGGAAATTACAAACAAATAAACTACAGGAAAAGCTTGTTTATTAAAAAATGATAATACTAAAATAACTACAAAAAATAAAAAAGCATAATGAGATACTATTATTTTATCTTTAAAAATAAAAAAAATAGCACCAGTAAAAAACATGAAAAATAGCTTTAAATTAAAAACCATTGAAATTGTCTTTAAAAACCTACTATTGTCTATTATATTTAAATAAATAAAAACAGCTGAAAATCCTAGTACAAAGATTGTATATTTAAATGTTAATAACCGATATTTTGGCATTATGCCTGAAAACAGCCAAGCAATGACTAGTGTGCCATACATTCTTACTTCCTGAGTCATTGTCCATAGTGAGCCGTTAACCGCATTTTTGTAAGGATTGTTTTCAAAAACATGTGGCAGAATATATTCTACACCTGTGAATAGAGTTAAACATTTTAAAAAGTATTTGTGAGTTTGAGAATTAGCTAAATATGATGACAAAGAATCTGTTGTAAAAAATATTCCCATTCCAAAAACTACCAATACCAACATGGTTAATAATGCAGGAAATATTCTTAGGAATCTAGCCCATATAAAATCAATTACGCTTTGTTTTGAAAGCAAGCTAGCAGTAACAAGAAAACCACTTGTTAAAAAGAATATATCAACAGCTATATTACCCATAGTCATGCCAAGAGTATAGCGAAATGGCTCGGCATCTGCAGTACCTATTGCTAAGGCAAAACTATGTGTTATCAGTACAGCATAAGCCGCTATAATCCTGATAAGATTAAAATTATTATCCCGACCCTGAGTAAATTTAGAAAGATACATTAATAATTATTATCCAATATTTAACTAAAAAAGATTAGTAAGCGATTTAATATTTTTTTAAATAAAAAACCAGTATTAAGTCTTCCACCATCATTAAGTAGTTAGTTTTAAGTTTTCAGAAATTTATTCGCAGTAAAAAAATGTGCATTTATTAATGCAAAAATTTCACGCCAACCTACTGATGAAATACCTAAATAACTTTACTACTTATCAATACTGCATACCCCATAAATAAAATTTTATGGGATATTTTTATTTGACCATTAAATATCCCAATGAAATTGGTTGGTTAATAGTTTTAACCAAATGTTATGCTGATTTTTTTTAACCGTAGGTTGAAAAAGTATGGCTCTTAAAAAAACAGCGGTAATAAAAATAACTCTTGCTAAACAGTATTTATTATAAGACCAGTGTTTTTTAAAATACATTAATTTTGATTTATACATTAAATTAATTTTGTTTTCTGAGGTTGTTGTGCCTCCGCCATAATGAACAATCGTCGCTTGATTGGTGATGGTCGGTTGAAAACCTATTTGCCGAGCTCTGCGGCATAAATCAATTTCTTCACTATACATAAAAAATCGTTCATCAAAGCCATCAAGTTTTTTCCATAACTCAGCACTAATCAGAAAAAAACAGCCGGTAATTGCATCAACGGGCGTGATTTTTTCCCAAGTGATGCCATTATAATCATCGGGCGAAAACAGTTTTACCTTTGGAAATAAACGCGTTAGAAAAATTGCCCAACAAAAAAATCCCCACAAGGTGGCTTCACGCCAAGCATTTTTGCCATCCGCTTCCCCTTGTTCTGTTAGGGTAACGCCGCCCCAAATACCTGCATTTGCATGTTCTTGCGCAAATTCCAACAAATTGGTAATGCTATTTTGAGAAAGTTCAATATCTGGATTGAGTAATAAATAATAATCGCCATTAGCATTTTTTAGCCCTGTATTGCAGGCTTTTCCAAAACCTAAATTATCGGGATTAGCAATAATTTTTAAATTAGGAATATTAATTTTTTCAATAGCTGTTAAAGAATTATCAGCCGAGGCATTATCAAAAACAATAAAGTCAACAGCATAATTTTCAAGTGCCATATTATTTACATCAATAATATTTTTTGCTATATCTTCACCACAATTATAACAAATAAAAATAATGGTTAATTTTTTTGGATTCATTTTATAAGTTGTCCATAATTTTTTGTGTGAATCTTTCTAATCACTTTGGCAGGATTTCCACCGACTAAACAATTGCTTTCAATGTTTTTTGTCACAACAGAACCTGCGGCAACAACCACTTCATCTCCAATAGTGACACCGGGTAAGATAATTGAATTACAGCCAATAAAACATTTTTCACCAATCACAGTATTGCAATGAAGATTATTAAGAAAATCGTGCGTTAAGATAACCGCACCAAAAGCAACATAGCTATATGAGCCAATTACAACGCCTTTAGGGTTGGTTTTGTCCAGTTTTGCTTTTAAAGAAATTCGTGCCGTTTTATGAATAGACATTCCATAAACATTGTTATAATAAAAGTTCATAATGCTTAAGATAAAATGTCTAAGGTTTAAAATATTTTTATATATTTTATCGTTTGCTAATAGTTTTATTCGCATTTTTCAATTTCTCCTCTTTAAATAACCATGCAGATGTACCGAATATGAAATATAACATTGGCTGCATTCTATCAAAAAAGTCAACCGTTAACCCCAAAAACATAACAGATATTACTAAAACTCTATAAGCAAGAAGTAACTCCATATTTTCTGCGGATGAGCTTGTAATAAAGGTTTTTTTAATCATTTGCGCAAAAAAATAAAGTACAGCCATTTGAGAAAATAAACCGAACTGTAAGATGTTTAATAGCCAATAAGAATCTATACTCGGCATAAACCAGGCTGGGTGTGTGAATTCATTATTGCCAATTCCAAAATACAAATGGTTAGCAATATCATCGGCTGTGAACTCCCATTGTAATGTTCTATAGTAGGCTGTGCTAGGATCTAAAGTCATTGACATGGCAAGAAACTTTACTAAGCCTCTATTAGAGGTAAACTGAATAACAATCATTGCTAAATAAATACTTGATGTAATAACTTGTTTTAGCCCACCAATTTTATCTCTAATTCGATACCATTTTTTAAAGCTTTCTTGTAATGCAATCCCAATAAGAGCCGCTGAAGTTACTGCGGTAATAATAGCGGTAATTAATCCTGATAAACTAATTAAATATGTAAATAGAGAAGATTTATTATTTTTGTTAATTGCTAATATAATAGGAATAACAGTAACGGATGAAATAGCATATAAAATAGGATGGCTAAATGTTGCTGTTGTTCTTGTAAAACCAAACCTTATATAAGCATCAGTATATAAAACTCGTTCTAATTGAATATTACCTGTGATTTGTTCAAAAAAAGTATGTATTACTTTAAATCCAGTGGAAAACTCTATAAAAGCAGGAATTGCAATTATCATATAAAGTTTGGCTAGCAACTTAAAGTATTTTTCGTGATCTCTTCGATTCCGCACATACATTGCTCCCAGCATATAACTTGTGCACACTTCAAGAAATAAGATGCCACTAGGAGGCAAAGCAGCAGCAATGCCATGATTAACGACAAGGGAAAATCCTGAGAATAATACAAAGCAAACTAAAATGGAGTGTAAAGAATCAGAGGTGCCTTTTTTAAGCCATGTGAAAAATCCAATAATTAGTAAAACTCTATAAGACTCAAGTCTTAAAGGTCCTAATTTAATAAAAGCCTCTAATGGAATAAATAAAGAATATATATATAATCTACACAGCAATTTTCATAACCTTAAAGTTATATAGCATGACATAATAACTACAAATAACAACAACAACGCTTGATATTAATGTTCCAACTGCAACGCCACTTGTAGAATAATTTTGCATTAAATAATAACTCATTACGATATTGATTAATAAAGAAACAACCAATATTTTATTAATGTTCGCCACTTTATTCATTGCAATAAGAACAAAACCCGGCAAAGAAGCTAACCCTTTCACTGCGTATGCGGCGATTAAAATGCGTGCAATTACGACAGAACCTTGATAATTATCGCCATACATAGGAATAATATATTCAGCAAAAACAATCATTACGGCAACAAAAAATGAAATAAAGGTGACAGTAATAGCAAATATTTTTGCGATTTTTTTAATAAAATCATGTGTATTATTAAACTTATATGACTTTATGATAATAGGTCCTACCATGCCATCATAAACAGACATTGCCAGTAAGATAATTAAGGTAACTCGTGATGCAACAGAATAATCAGCGGTATATTCTCCACCCAGAAAAATACCGATAATAATTAAATCAACCCATAGCAGCAAATAAGCCATTAAAGAATGCAATATATATTTTCTGCCTCTTTTAAAATAAAGCCATACATGAGAAAGATTGATATTAGTAAATAGTTTTAGTTTTCTTTCTCCTTGCACTAGAATTAAGATAGAGATTAAAAACACTAGCATAGATGATAATAAATAAGCTGAAATAGTATTATTTAATTTATCATAATTGTGTTTAGTCAGCTCCATAACAGCGTACATTAATAGCGGTGGAAAAACATTGCTAATAAATAAAGATTTATTAATATGCTCTTTTGCTTTTTCAATAGAAGCTATTAACATAAAATTGCTATAAGGCAAAAATGAGATACAGACAATTAATAGCATTTCTATTTTTATAGGTTTGGCATAAGCAAACAAATAAGCTAAGTAGCCTAGAAAGGTAAGACAGGCAAGAATAATTGAACAAATAAAAACCAAGATAATGGCATTTTGCAGCGCGTAAAGTTGCCGTGTTTTAACTTTTTCGCCGGGGAGTTTACTCATTAAATAAGTATCCATCCCCACTCGCGCAAAAAGACTGCCACCTGTGATTAAGGTGATTAAAAATTGATAATCACCGTAATCTTGTTTAATTAAATATCTCGCTATGTAAATGCTGAGTAAGAAATTTAACAATGCACCTGAAAATCTTAATACTAAGGCTAATATCCCTTTTTTAAAAACAGAGTTCATACTTGTTGCGGCACGATAAGATACGTTTAAATTTAAAATATGCTTCCAATTCCATTTACCATGAAACTTTCGCTTATTCTAGGTTGATTTGAAACAGGGTGTGTTGCTCCATATAATGTATTTATATTCGTTATTCTCAATGTTAGTTTATCTGTAAAGGTAAGTCTGCCAATTCCTTTAAGAAGTCTTTTGTTATCAGATTTAGTTAAAGCAATACTATGGTTAATAATATAATCGTGGGCAAAGTTATTTGATAAAGTATTAGTGTTATTGCCACCTTTATTTTTAGATCCAAATGTAATTTGACTCGCTATTGTGTCAATTTGCAGAGGTGTAAAAACAATATTATGTGTAATTGAGCCATTATTGGAATCATAAAGTGCTAGACCCGGCCAAGCAAATGACATGATGACGTTGTTATCAACTTGGATTTTTTCAAGCGGGCCGTCAAAAAAACCTATGCCTTGCATTGTGCCAGAATAAGTAGGGATAACAGGTAAAATAGCAGAATAAATATTTTCTTTTTTATCTCTATTTAAAATAATATTACCTACTAATGAGATATTACTTAATACTAATTTTGGATTAAAAGAAAAGCCTTGAATGCCGTCTGGGTGATTTCCGTCAATGACATAATTATTTTTTATGACGTTATTTTCAATTAATAAGTTATTTGCCAAAGTTCTAATACCATCTTTAGAAAAATCTGTGATGATATTGGCTCGCGCTTTAGAGTTTGGGCTCATAACTTCAATGCCAAAGCTGACATTGTTAATGTAGTTATTAATAGAGTGTAAATTTGCGCCGTATCTGCCTAAGATAATACCTTCTTTTGCATTGGTTAATTTTGTTAGCCAATCCGTTGCGCTGGTCACTTTTGCATCATCAAATGAATAAATATGCGAGTTAGAAAGTACTATGTTATAGCATTTGCCAAGAAAGTTATTTTCGCCAATTGTGACAATGGATTTTCCCGTCAGTGCTGTACTTGAAAAAGAAGGGCTAATCGTTAAATTAGAAAAATTCCAATTTTTAGCTGACATGACTTCCAAGCCGCTTATGGTAGGTTTCTGATTTGCAGCAGCTACCACAGTAATATAGTTATCATTGAAAGCATTTTTAATTTGTATAAAACCGTGATAACCCGTTCTTAACACAATTTTATCACCCGGTTTGATGGGCGCATTAGGATTTAGAATAACCCCGGTTTTATCTTTTGTGGTAATTAAATTTGAACTAATGACTTCTGCGAAAGTTTTCCAAGGAGCAGAGATAGATCCATCATTTGCCATATTTCCTCTAAGAGGATCTACATAAAAGGTGGCGGCGTGACTAATAGATAAACTTAAAAAACTTATCGTTATCAATATCATTTGTTTAATTATTTTCATTTTAAATCTCCCAGCTTTAAAACTTAAGCTTCTTTCTATATAGAAAAATTCAGTTTTTAATTCACAATTAAAAATTCTTGTTGGTTATTTTATTCCACATTTCGAGAAGAATTATCTTTATCCCAAACAAAGTTAGTCATATCTTTTAAGCGTTTTTTAGCAGCAAAGCGCGTTGCTAATAAGACATAGGCATACACAACAGCTCCTATCCAAACACTCGGTTTCGCTAACACGTTATACACGAAAGGCATGTAGTCTTTTTTGTCGTTGTTCACTAAATCAGGATATTTATTCCGAAGTTCATAGCTACCTAAACGCACTCGTGTTTTTATTTTAATTAAAGTATCAAGATTGCTAGGCGTTGTGACTTTAAAGGTTGATTCGGCGGTTTTTATTTCAGAATGGGTAAATTGCAAACGCAAGAATTCATCATCGTTGATAATAAAAGGAAACTTATCAAATTTTTTGCGTCCTTGTTCGGAGATGGCATAAATTCCGCTGCCGATCATATTGTTAAAATAAGGATTTAATTGCCATACTTTATAGAATTGTTTCACTAAAAAGCTGGCTTTTGAGGTGTCAAAATTAACTTTAGGGGCGGAGGCTAATATTTGTTCTTGATTTAATAATGCGGCAACTGCACGAATACTGTCTGCGGTAATAAGAATGTCGGCATCAAGATAAAAGCGCGGAAAATAATGCGCCATTTCATCGCCTTTGTTTAAAGCGATTGTTTTAGAAGCGGGTTCTGAGACAAAAACTTTCACTTTATCGCCGTAGGATTCTGCAACTTGTTGAGAATTGTCTATGCAGCCGTTACAAACGAGGATAATTTCAAACTCATCAGGCTGCGCGTCTTTTAAGATGTTGTCGATACAGCGAGCGAGCACAGTTTCTTCATTATAGACAGGAATAATAATTGAAATCATATAGATGGTTATCCATATTAAGAAGAGTGAAAAAACCGCTTGAGATTGCTAGGCGTTTAATTGCATGGCTTGCGGCGTTTTAAAAATGCACAGTTCAAAAGCTTTTAGAGCTTTTCCAGCGAAAGCATAAGAGTTGGTAAAAAAACAATAGAGAACAGCTGTTTTTATGCTTGGTCGCTGTAATAATAATCCTGATAATTAACTAAATCATTAGATTTATTTAACACAGTGCCTAAAAAAGGCTTATCGTCAACCATTTGCAGTGCTTTTTTTAGATCATCACCTGAATTTGCCCCGTCTTCTACAACAAATAGCAAAGCGTCATAATAATCAATGCTGGCTAAAACATCGTCAGAAACCAAAATCGGCGGTAAATCAAAAATAATAATTTTTCCCTCTGAGTTGGCTTTTATTTCTGCGATTAATCTTTGCATTTTAGGGTTAGAGATTAAATCAGAGGTACGATAAGTGCCGGGTCTGCTTGGGAGTATACTTAATCTATTGTTTAATCGTTCAATGCCTGAATCAATCAATACTCTTGATAAAGGCTGGTTAAAAAATAAACAATCTTTAATGGTGTTTTTAACAGTAATATTAAAATACCAAGCCAGTTTTGGGTCTAAAAAATCCATGTCAATCAACAACACACTTTGATTGGCATCCATTGCAATGCTGATTGCTAAGTTTGCGGCAATCATGCTTTTACCTTCGCCTTTTCTGGAAGAAGAAATGCCGAAACTATTCCATTGATTGGTTCTAAGCTGCCTTAAAATTTTGGCTCTAAGAATTTTAAAGTTGCTCGCCTCCGAGGCTTGTGGCCGCATAGCAATCAACCGTTGATTTCTAATATAAGATGAGTCAGAAATGGCTGGATTATTTTCTATATCCTCAGGATAGGAGGTAGCATCAATAGCCGGTTGATTTTTTTTGCCAAAAAGATTTTTTAGTTTGTTCATATTATCTTCTCTGGTAATGCGTTGTGATAGTCGTGACAGGCCAATGATTTAAAGGTTATTCAACTTATTAATAACTCTCTCAAGAATAATATTTAGCGGTTGATAAAGAAGATGCACAACGATTAAGGTGCTGATGAGTAAAAACACACAGAAAATAAGAAAGCGTTTTTTTCTTTTTTTCTCTTCTGCAAAATCGTTTGCGTTTTTAATATAAGGAATCACAATCAGCACAGGCATTTTGGTAAAAGAGCTGACGGCATTGTGTCCGTAAACTTTGTTTTTAGACACATCAATACCAAAACCTATTCCGATGCCGGCTACGATAGACACCGCAAAACTTATTAATAAAATTTTTACTCTATCAGGTTTTTCAGGTTTATTCGGAATGCTGGCTGATTCTAAAACGGAAAACTTTTCTGATTTTTGTTCTTGTTCTAATGATTGCGAGAGTTTTGCTTCCAAGTATTTTGCAGAAATCTCTTTGTATTTGGTTTTATTGCTATCAAGATCGCGCACTAGCTCAGAAAGTTCTCTTTCTACCTGCGGAGTGCGTGAAATTTGGATTTGCAGACTTTGTAATGATTGCGTTAAGAGGGCTTTTTCTTTAATCAGGTTTTTTTGATCAAGTTCAACCAAGCTGAGTTGACCTAGCAAATTCAAATAGACTGGGTTGGTTGGTTTTTCGCTCGGCTTTGCAACATCTGGACTCTGATAATTATCAATTTTTTGTTTCAGGGCTTTTGCATCAGGATGTTGCGGTGAATATTTCACTAACAACTCAGCATAATCGGCTTTAAGTTTAGGCAGACTTTCAGGCACTGCGCTTTTGCCAACCGTATCAACCGGAAAGGGACTGGTTGCGGCAAGTTGTGATTGTAGGTTGACTTTTTGTTCGTTAAGCACCTGCTCTCGTGAGGTGTCAAGCTCAAGCTGCATTTTCATGCGGGTGAGCTCTGCTAAATTTGAGGCTAAAAGCTCAGGTAAATTGCCTGAGTTTTTTTCTTTAAATTGCGCAATTGCAACTTCAGATTCTTGAATGCTTTGTTTGAGATGTTTGGCTTCTTCATCTAAAAAGCGCGTGGTTTGAATCGCCCCTTCTGTTCTGGATTTGATATTTTCATTCAAATATAAATTGGTAATTTCGCTGACTGTTTTTTGCGCGAGCACGGGGTTTTTATGAAAAAAACCTAATTTAAAAGCGAGTGCAATTTTGCTGCCTTTGGTTTTACCAATCACATCCGCGCTGAGCAGTTCAAAGCTAAAGTCGGTGCGAAATTTTTCTGCCAAATCTAAAACATCTTTGTTTTTTGTAGGATACAGTTCATATTTTTCAATAACTTGGTTGATGTGTTCAACAGTCATAACGGCTTGTTGAATTTGCATAATCCGCTCATCAGCAGAACTCATCACGGTTGATCTGACAAAATCGGTGGGGATTTTTTGCTGCTCAATCAAAATGGTGGCTGTTGAGTGATAAATAGGCGGCAAAGCCAAAGAAATGACAATTCCAAGAAAGAAAAATAGCAATGCCGAGACATAAATTGTGTATTTATGTCGTTGTAAAATCTGTAAATAATCCCCTATGCTGTTTGTATAGGCGTTTTCTTCTTCTATTTCCATATTTTTTATCTCGAAAGACTGAAGCCTTGCCAATTATAGTTGATTGTGAGCATGACTGAGTTAGAAAAGCCACTGCTCACGTCTGTATTTTGACCTGTTGAGCTGTTTTGAGTTCGGTATTGATAATTTGCAGAAACTATCCAATCCGAGTCTATTTGCCAGTTGAGTGCAGGTTGCAGCGTAAGGTATTCTCGTGACGTACTTTGGTTGCTGAAAGAGGTGATATTCGTACGTTGATAATTTGCGGAGAATGAAGTCGATAGTTTTTGCGATAAAGCATAATTCAAGGTGAAGTTAAGGCTGTCTTGCTCTTGCAATTGTCCTTGACTTGACGGCAACAGTGAACGATTAACACCTAATTGCGAAGAAAGTTTTTCGCCGCTGTAATCGAGGGTTGCATTCACCAAAAAACCCTCAGATTGGTTTTTACTGGCAACGCTTTCAGAGTTTGTTAGCCTCCCGCCTACTGTGCTTTTGACTGACCATTGTTCGGATAACATAAAGTTGAGCCCTAAATTAAGATTATAGGTAGAGCTTTGCTGTATGTTGGAGCTAAAAGCAGCATAAGAGATGCTGATATGGTTAGAAAAACGCTCAGACCATGCGCGTTGCCAGTCAAGATTGACAGAATAGGATTGATTGTTATTAAAATCGTTTCCTGAATAGCTGGTTTGGGAATAATTGGCATGGAGTTTTAAGCTATCAAGCTCATTGAGCTTATACGACAACGAAGGACTAACCGATTGCGTCGTTCTTTCGGCATTAGAAGAAAAATTGCCTGAATACATGGAGGCAGTATTTAAGCTAGGGGCAATGCTCATGCTAGCAGCTACTTCCCAAACCGTCAGATCGGTTAAGTATTTTGCATCAAAATGATAGTTTTGTAAGGAGCGATTCAGCGTTTTGATTGAGCTATAACGCTGAATACCGTAGCTTGCACTTGCATCAATCACAGAGTTGGTTGTTTTATGAGAAAAATTAACCACAGGCGTGAGGGTGTAGTGCAGAGAGCCTTGCGGTGTTTTAGACATTCTCACATTATCGTTGTAGCCTAGCTGTTGTTGAATTTTTGCATCGACACTCCACTGACTTGCTACACTTAAGTGGGAAAACGACACTAAAACAGCCCATGCCAAAACAGAAATAAAGTTAAGGAACAACAATAACATCTCCGCTTTTTAGCAAGTAGTTTTTATCCAAAGCGGTGATTCTGCCTTCTTCTTGCTCGCTGTATTCAAACTTAATCGCTTCAGAAAAATCTTTATTGCGCCGTAAAATCACAATGCTATCGGCTTTTGCAAAAGGAGTGAGTCCGCCTGCTAAGCTTAACGCCTGCATCACATCCGTAGGGGCAATCATTAAAAAATGACCAGGGGTTTTGACTTGACCTAAGACATAAACCACATTGCCTTCAACCGACTTAACGCTAATGTTGACAACGGGGTCTGTGATGTATTTGGACAGTTTTTTTGTCAAATCAGCTTTCACAGCCTCAATGGTTTGTCCTGCAACCTGAACGATACCTGTTTCACCTGCCAATGGAAAACTGATTGTACCATCTGGTAAAACACGCAATTCTTGTTGCAAGGTTTCTTCTTTCCAGACCGAAATAATCAGAATATCGCCCGGATTAATCGTGTATTTGTAAGGTGCTCCAGCAAATACGGCACTAACAGATAAAAAAGTCAGTAAAAAAACACGTTGTATGAAAACTAGCATAAAGTTCACTTGTTGTGATAGTAAAAACAACTGCAAATAACTGTTAGTTTATGGTTAGTACGCTTTTTTTCCTACAAATCCTTTAAAAAAAGTTAAGAAAATAATTTTAGAATCCAACCAAAGCGACCAATTGCGAATGTATTCTAAATCGCAATTAACCCTGTTTTCCATTTTATCCAGGGTATCGGTTTCGCCACGAAAACCTTTAATTTGCGCTAATCCAGTGATGCCCGGTTTAACTTTATGTCGCAGCATATAGCCTCTGATTTGACCGCGATAAAACTCATTATGAGAAACGGCATGAGGTCTTGGGCCCACCACAGACATGCGCCCTTGCAAAACATTGATAAATTGCGGCAATTCATCTAATGAAGTGCGTCTTAAAAACGCACCCAGCTTGGTGACTCTAGGATCATTTTTCTTCGCTTGCTGAACATTTTTGCCATCTTCACTCACCGACATTGAGCGAAATTTCCACACAACAATTTCCTCGCCCTTAAGACCAAACCGCCGTTGTTTAAAAATAATCGGGCCGGGTGACGAGATTTTAATTGCAATAGCAATAATCACTAAAATCCAAGAGATAAAAATCAACGCCACAAAGCTAAAGCAAATATCAAAAATTCGCTTAAATGCGCCATCAACGCCATAAAATGGCGTGTCATAAATACTAACGACTGGAATACCCTGTAGATTGCTCCATGATGAGCGCAATAAACTAAACACAAATAAATTAGGGACAAAATACACAGAGACTGTGGTGTCAGCAAGCTCTTCAAGAATCTGTTTAATGCGGTTTTCAGCTTGCAATGGTAAAGCCATATAAATAATATCGAGTTCTGAGTTTTTGGTCATTTCCACCAGTTTTGCAGAATTCCCAACGATATTAAAATCAACCAGCTCTTCACCGCGATATTTTAGGCGGTCATCAAAATAGCCAATAAATTTAAACCCTAACTCTTCTTCTTCCAAAAAAATTCTTTCCAGTTCTTTGCCTAACAGTGTCGCTCCAACAATAGCAACACGGCGCGAATCTCGCCCTTGTCTGCGTAAAATCCTATATAAGGCATTGGAAAACATGTGCCAAGAAAAAATCTCAAACGGAATAATGACCGCAAAAATGGCAAAACTTTCTTCGTATTCAGGATCAATCAGCGGATAAAAGCTTTTTTCACAAAATAGAACGCCGATAACAAATACCCAAGCAATTAAAATACTTTTAAAAACTTCAAAAACAAAATCTTTCGATTTTTCTTTATAAAGATTATTCCATTCGGCAGAAATTAAAAAAGTAACAACGGAAATTAATAACCACCAAGTTTGTTTTCCGTCCCATACTTTACCCTCCATTTCTAAAATAGACCATAATGTTAAACCAATCACAATTACGTCCATCATTCGAGTAAATATGGAAACTTTATCACTATAGGGGTGAATTGCTCCAAAATTGGGTGATGCCATTAAAAAAACCTCTGGTTAAATTATTTAATTCAATTAAAACATTATTGATTTGTAAATGAATAATGTTTTAATCTCCTAGTTATGTCAAGCTTTGTCTAAGATAAATGGGTTAAAAATATCGGTATTCAATATAACTGATTTAACAAGCTAGATGATTTAAAAGACGTGTTTTATAAAAATAAAATATTTATATAAAATAGAAAGCTTTAATAAATTTTATAGGAATGTTTTGGTTTTACTTATGTTATTTTTTAAGAAAAAACACTATAAGAAGTTGATGTTATTTAATAAAAAATAAAAGAAATTAAAATTGGCAATTATATGCAGAATTTCAATTAAAACTGTGATGGTTATCTCAAAGATTTGTGCTATGGCAGATAATGATTTTCTAAAATAAGCATCACCTTGTAGCGGGGAATTAATTGCGATTCTGTGGAATTAATTTATTTTTATTAGGTATAAAAATTTTTTTTAATGGGTAGAGACGCAACTATTGCGTCTCTACGTTTTTCTGCCGAGTTTGAAAAAAGGCTATTTTTTCAGCTCTTTGAGTAAATCTTCGGCTAATTTTTTCTCAACAAAGCCACCGGCTTTTTCACCTAACGACAGAGCTTGTTCTAACTCACTGGTTGCTGCTGTGTTGTGATTGGTTTTGTGATAAGCCGCGCCTAAATGGTATCTGAAAACCGGCACATCACTGTTTTTAGCAATGACTTTTTGCAGTGCTTGTACCGCTTCATCATAACGACCACTTTTGAACAGTGACCACGCATAAGTATCTAAGAAATAAGGATTTTCAGATTTTTCAAATCGCTCTGCCAATTTTGTTGCGCGTTCAAGATTTTCTTTAGTGGGATAGTGGTCTAACAATAAAGAGGCGATATTGTTGGCAGCATCGTTAAGGTCTGTATGTTTAGCTAATAAATCCTCATAGAGTTTTAAAGAGCTGGCATAGTCTTCTTTAACTTCATAAGCCCCTGCTAATGACATTGTAAATTCAATGCTGTCTGGAATATTGCTTAAAGCAGTTTTATAAACAGCAATGACTTGATCTACTTCTTTTGGCATAGAATAAAGTCTTGCTAAGTCTTTATACAATTGCGGTATTTTTGGCCATTTTGTGGTTGCCTCGGTTAAAACTTTAATCGCTTGGTCTGGGCGTTTATCTTCGGCTAACAAGTTTGCTTTAATAAAAAACAGCGTCTGGTTATCAGGATGCGCTTTCATATAAGTATCTATATAAGTGAAAGTGGCAGCGCGTTGATTGAGTTTTTCGTTGCTTTGAATAATGCCTTGCAGTGCGTCTAACAAATCTGGATTGGCGGTTAAAGCTTCCTGATATTTTGTAACAGCGGCAGCGTATTTTTGTTCGTTTTGCAGAATTCTGCCATTAAGATAGCTGGTAAATGCAGAGCCATCTGGCATAGCAGAAAAAGTCTCGGCTATTTTTTTCACTTCCACCCAATCGTCTGCGGCAAGTTTTATTTGCGCCTGCATTTCTAATAAGCGTAAATCGCGCGGTCTTGCCGATTGTGCTTTTTGCACCACTTCCGATGCTCGCACATAATCTTTGTTCTGCATGAGTTTGCTTAAAACATATTTGAGAGCGTCAAAATTATTCGGATTTATTTCAAGAGCTTTATGAAAGCTTTCTTCGGCCAATTCGGGCGATTTTTTCACTAAATAAGTTTGCGCCAACAATATTAAAGCCTCATCCGATTTTGGATAGTTGGTCAAAATATTGCGTAATTCTGCAATGCCATCATCGTACAATTTATTACTTAACGTAATTTTTGCCTTTAACATTAACGCGTCAAGATGCAGAGGATTCACATCTAAAATTGCTTTAATCATGGCAGTGATAGCTTCATGCTGCGGGCTTTTGTCTTCGGTGAGCGCGAGCTGGGCTAATAATAACTGCGCATTTAAGGCTTCTTTGCTGTCTTTTTTCGTGCTGATAATTAAATTAAGTTGCTGTTTTGCTTCTGCTGTTTTTTTCTCTTGCAGATAAAAATTAGCTAAACGAAATAACAGCTCAGGTTCATTCACATGTTGAGCTAAGTATTTCTGAATCGTGGGTTCAACTTGTTTGTGATCTTGCTCAAGTAAATAATCCACAAACGTGAGTTTAGGCATGATTTCGTTAGGATTTTTAGCCATAGTGTCTTGCAACACTTTGACAGCTTTGTCATTTTGCCCAAGCATTGTGTAATAACGCGCTAAGGTATAGTTAAAATCAAGCTTATCTGGGAACTGCTTAATAATATCTAAATAGTCTTGCTCAAGCGCAGCTTTGTCTTGCGCTTTATCATGGATGTGCAGTTTTAAAATATACAAAGACAAATCATCACGTTTTATTGCCAATGATTTATTCACAATAGCCAACGCGCTGACAAAATCATTTTTGGACACATAAACATTGGCTTTTAAGTTTAAAGCGTCTTGAAAATCAGGATGCGTTTTTAAAACAGTATCAAGCAAGGCAATGGCTTCGTCTGGCTTTTTTTGCTTGTTTAAAATGCCTGCTTTTAAGGTTAATGCGCCTGGGTCGTTTGGTGTGTTTTTTAAAATCGCCTCAGCTTGTTCGGTGACTTGCTCAAAATGTTCTTTATTGCCCGCCAGAAACATCTGTCCTAACTTAATACGCGCCTCGTTATTTTTAGGGTTTAAAGAAACCGTTTGTTTTAGATTGTCTAGCATCCCTCGCCAGTTTTGATCTTTTTCATCAACCAGAGCTAAATAATAATAAGCTTCCGCTTTTTTATTATCCAATTGCAGCACATTTTTTAGTTCAATTCGCGCTTTAGCATTATCGCCTTGCTTATAAAAGTTAATGCCTTTTGTTAAATGCGCTTGTGTTTTTTCTGCTGAGCCGTGACATCCTGAAAGAGCAACGGCGCAAACGCTAATGAGTAAAAGTTTTTTGATGGGGGTCATTGTAAAAAATACCTAAAAATAAGCCTGAGTGGATGGATTATATAATTTTATTAACGGCTTTGAGTCTTTAACGAGTTTAACATCTTGGTGAGTGGCTGTTTTTAACAGTTTGCTTGTTTGTGCAAAATATTGCCAGCTCCCAACTTACCATCAATTTTTACACAGGGCTATAGGATAAGGCAAACCGCGACCGCATAAAGCACAGTGATTTATCGGTGGATAACTCAAAAAAATTAGCGGTCAATAACCCAAAAGTTGAGCTTTTTGGGGTTAAATCGCACTAAAAAGAACGCATTAGAATATTCTTATATAAATTATTGATATTTAATAAATTTATGATTTTTTTTCTGAAAAGTCCAGATTTTACTTGGAAAAAAGTGTAGATTTAAATTTTTTTGTAAGCAATTGATTACAAAATAAAAAAAACTATTTTTTTAACTTTTTCAGGTTCTAAAAAATGTGAACTATCTTCGTATTTTTGGGCTTACAACTGAACTACAATACAAACCAATGGGATTGCTGAAGCAGACAGGGAATTGAATCAGTCGGGTTTTGGTTTAATAAAATTAACAAAGCAAAATCCAACAGCGTCTCTTATTTTATATCGTCAATTCGACGTTATTTTAAAAAGTTTGGCAGATATAGATTTATTACTAACTCTCTAATATTCAAGGTACTTTAATTATGAAAACTTTAAAAAAACTGATTTTATCAGCAGCTATTTTAGCAGCCAGTTCAACAGCATTTGCAGCTCCTGCACCATACGCTAATGTTGGTACTGTAAATCCAACTACTTATTCATTTACTGCTGCATACACAGGCACTTTGACTGCTTATTTCGTAGGCTCAACTGCGAGTTATACAGAAGTGTTAGGCTTAAACGTGAATGGCGTTGATACAGGCATTTGGGGTTTACAAAACCACACATCTAGCTACGGACAAGCTCTTAGCTTTGGTAGTGTTAATGCGGGTGATAGCTTAGTGTTCAAAGCGTATGTTTTGACGACTAATAAAACTTATTTTTCTACACCAGGCATGAATCCTGACGGATTGAACCACATTTATTCACACAGCTATTCTGGTGACTCACTTGTTCCTGCGGGCACTTATGTTGCTTTTGAAGATTTGTTCAACGGTGGTGACTTAAACTACCACGACTTAAACTTCGTATTTACTAACGTTTCATCAGCAACTCCAATTCCTGCTGCACTTTGGTTGTTCGGCACAGGTATCGCTGGTTTAGTGAGCGCGAGCAAACGCAGAAAAACGGGTATCTCTTCAGTAGCTGCGTAATGAGTTTTTTTGAAGGTAATTGTGTAAAAGCAATTACCTTCAACTTGTCTGTTGTTCCTCTTTTCGTTCCTCCTCTCCCCCGCTGTATTCCTCTTTTCTAATGCCGGATAGCAATTTTGATAGTTGCTCGTTTGATAGGCAAGCAAAGCTTGCACTCCGATAGACTGAAAAAAATTGAAATTAATAAACGTTAAGACGTGAAAAAAACGCGGCTAAGTTTTTTCCGGCTGTCTTGAGTTTTTTTGAAATTTTTCAAGTGAGTTTTTAATAAAATTGCCAAGACACTTGTTTTAAATAACTTATAAAAACACTGGGTTTGTTATTGGGATTCCAATACTAACGGGGCGAAAACGTACACTAAGGAATTTCTTTGAACAATTTATACACCGTTGATCTGCCGATTCCCATTTGCTTAGAAATCTCTATTGCTCCAAAACCTTGTTGACGCAAAATCAATAATTTTTCCCTGTCGATAGTGCGTTTGCGTCCAAACTTCACGCCATTAGCTTTAGCTTCAATTCGTCCTTCATTGGTACGTTCAAGAATCCGTTGCCGTTCAGCCTGAGCCACAGCGGATAAAATAGTCACAACCATTTTTCCCATCGTGCCTTCGGTACTAATACCGTCATCCATGAAGCGAATAGCCACGCCAATCGCATCAAACTCCTTAATCAAATGAATCATATCAGCCGTATCACGCCCCAACCTATCGAGTTTCTTCACTAAAATAACATCCCCTTTTTCGACTTTAACCCGCAACATATTCAAACCATCACGGTTAGACCGACTTCCTGAAATCGTATCGGTGAAAATTCGATTTTCTTGAACGCCTGCATTTTTAAGTGCGGTAATTTGAAGATCAAGCGATTGCTTGCTGGTAGAAACACGCGCATAACCGAAGAGCCTCATTGTTAAATCCTCTCTTAAATCGATTAGTAGAAAAACCGTCTATTAACTGCACGAAAAACGATTTTTTAGACACTGAATTTTACACAAATTGATCTGTCTAAAAAGTTATAACATTGTAGACAGGAAACAGCTAATATCTAAGCATTCAATAAATTGGTCAAATGCACAGCCCCAGAAATGGCAACACGGTACAGACTATCAGCCGCAACGTTGCCATCCATTCCACTGTTGTCGATTTGCACTTGCGTAGTATCGACCCTTCAAACCCTTGCGCTACCGTTCACGAGACCGTTCCACAGGGATTTTTAACTATGCTATCCGAGGCAAAGCGACCGTGCCAAAATTCAAAATCTGTGGCGGTATGAAGTCTGTAGTAGGAAAACGATAAGAAGGAGGACTTGCTAATTTCCTTTAAAATCAAACTGTTATAAAAACCAACATTAACACCTATAGAGGTTAATATCCGTTCCGTCTATAATTGATTATACATATTAACACCTATAGATGTTAATATTAACAAATATGTTTATAGTTTTTAACATTCATGTTAATATTAAAAATCCTGATGAAAGCGGGGTTTAACATGGATAATAGAAACCAATTTAGGAGGTTTTATATGATTAATGCAGAAATTGAAAATCCATCTCATCAATTGGCAAGCGAACTCAATGCTAAACAACGAATCTGGGATTATCTAGTGCGAAATATGGGCGGTTGGAATAAAATAACATTAATACAAACAAAAGCTTCTGCTGAGTTAGGTATTTCTAAAGTTCATATTTGCAGATGTTTAAAAGAGTTAGAAGAGCGGCGTTTTATTGTTAAAAATGGCAAAAGTCAGACAAATAATATTTACATGATTAATCCGAGCAAAGTTTGGAATGGCGATGCGGAGGCTCATGCGGCAGGGATTAGTAAATTTGAACAACTTTTGATGGGTAAAGTTGAATAATTAAATTATAGAAATTTTGAGATGGCGAAAAAAAGAACTCCAGATAAAATGTACACCGCTCCAACCAATAGCGATTTGATTGCGCGTATTCAGAGCTTACTTCGAGATACTGAAAAAGGATGTTTTCCTTGGGCTACGGTGATTAGCTATGCGGAAATGACGTTTATTTATGATATGGCAGCACAAGCAGAAATAAATCCAGGTTTTCAACCTACGCCAAAACAAGGATTATGGGGAATTGCAATTATCAAGAAAATTGATATGGCAAAGAAAACATGGGATGCGGCACATGGTATTAGGTAATTAATTTAATTGGTGAATTTTATGAAATATGAAGAGGCTGTTTCTATTGTAAGCAAAAATCCTGGTGAATCTTTTACTGGAATTATTTTAACTAAGAAAGATACTTTTTTAGCTGTTTATGTTATCTCCTCTGACGAGGAAGACCCTGATTGGGTTACAGTCAGTTACGAAGCTGGATATTTATTTTCATATTCAGGGGAAGAAGATTGTTTTTCATTGGATGAAATACCTGAAGATGTACTAGCAGAACTAAAAAAAATAGATTTTAAAAGTTCAATAAATCTTCCAAATATTTTAGGGCTTACTTCAGATTATGTTCTTTATAAATTATTTCCAAACTTACCCAATCCCGATAATGCGGATAAATCTAAATTTATAAGTGCCGCGAAAGTATGTGTTAATAAATGGAATGAAATGTAAGTCGCAATAGTGAAACGTTTTGCACCACAACTCATTTTAGACAATGCCCAGAAAGCTCAGAGAATTAATACAAACGCTAGCAGGTGCGGGTTTTTACGAGATTTCAGGTGGAAAAGGCTCGCATCGTAAGTTTGTGCATCAAAACTACGCGGGTGCTGTCACTCTCAGCGGAAAAATCGGCGACGATGCCAAAACCTATCAAGAAAAACAAGTAGCACAAGCGGTGGAGCAGGTGAAATCATGAAAAAAAGTGACTTGTACCATAAATGGATAGAATGGAGCGAACAAGACCAAACCTATATCGGCAAATGTCCTGATTTAATCACCGGCATTCATGGCGATGATCCGGTGAAGTTGTATCGTGAATTATGCGAAGTGGTTGAGGATGTGATTTTGCATTTTGAATCAGAAAACCGTTTGATTCCTAAGCCGCGTGTTCATCCGATGCTTGAGGTTGCTTGAAAAATCAGTTTCCATTATGCTGGTTTGAATAAAGGTGAATCGCGTAACGCACTGGCTAGAGCGGTATTTTTCAATCGTTTAGGTGAACACCAGACCGCACACTCACAATTCAACGAACAGATAAATGGAGTAAAAAAACATGTTTTTACTCCATTTTTGAATATTAAGCTCTTTTAACTCAACAGATGTAAAACAAATGGCTCTAAAACCGCACATCCATCGGCTTAGAAAACTCATGCGGATCAAGTTCAGCTAATTGTGAGCGCACCCGTTGGCGTAAATCAATTGCTGGATTTAATACATACTCTTGATAATCTGGATGCTCTGGATTAAGTAATAATAATTTTGATAAGGCAGAAACTAAACGCCTTACCGCATTCACATCACGAATATAATTACCTTTCAGCTCTGGCGGATTGCCAAACGGAAATTCTACATAACTCACCGTGCGCAATTGATGCAAATACTCGCCGAACACATCCGCTTTAATACCAAATCCCTGCGCTGGACTATCTGAGGAAAACTTTGGGATTTTCCAACCTGGAATAATGCCATGAAATCTATCTAACAAAGCACTTTCATGGAACATCTCTGGTAAATGCCGAATATAATCATTCTGCTTAGGTGAATCACCGCCATACGATAAATCAATATTTGCCAGAATCATTAAACCGCATTCACTGCTGACCTTTTTGCCACCGATACTAAATTGTCCTGATTCCAGATAATCTTTAAATTTAGCGTGTATATCATCCGCGCCTTTAAAGTTAATCGATTGCCCCTCATCTAACACCAATAAATCATATTTTCCACCCAGCAAACCGACCTTATTCGTGTTTAAATTCATAAACAATTGCGCTTGTGACAAGCCACCACCGCTGTTCAACCAAACATGACGGCTCAAATTAGAATAAATAAAGGATTTCCCCGTGCCTTTCGGAGCGAGTTCCATCATATTCAAATTGTTCTGCACTAAGGGCAACAAACGCAAAATAATATGATTTTGTTGCTCTTCGGTGTAAGCGAAAGGTTCATACCCCATAGTGCGCAGCAATAAGTAAATCCATTCGCGGGTGCTAAATTGCTCACGCGCTTTAATCAGTTGTTCCAACCGTACCTTACCTGATTGCATCGGATTAAACTCAACTAATTCAATGACCTTATTTTTCCCCTCATCGCGTAAAAATAAGCGACCTGCTCCCCATTGTCCTCCCGTTAATAAAGATTCATTTTTGACTAATACTTCATCGGAAAGCGTTGCGTTAGTTTCGTCTAAGCAAGGAATGGTTAATGACAATCTATTTTGAGCCACTTTAACTTCCACTTCAAAGCGGTCTAGCAACACAACAGAATTACCTGAATATAACTGATACTTGATTTTTTCCTTTTCATTTTTAGCAGGTAAATGCTTACTCATAAAACCAGTTACATCTTGATAAATTTCAGCATAATCTTTACCTGGTTTTTGAAAGCGAGTAATTAGCCACTCTTCCACAAAGCTAGGAATAGTCCGTTTTTCGCTGATTTTTAACTGCCGCACCAACGCTTTATCAATCACTAATTCTGAAAACGCCGCGTTGATTTTTTCGTCTAATTCTTGCTTGTTCAAAACATATCCTCAAAATTTTGGGTCGTCGTATCTTTTTCCAGTAACGAGGCAGGGAAGTGTACTGATAACAGCTTTTGATTTTCCTCAAAAGCTCCGGCGTAATGATAGGAGAGTAACAAGGTTAATTCGGTTAAGCCTTCCTGCTCTTGTTCTGAACTGAAATTTAACAGCAGATTTTGACTTCTATTCGCTCGCAAACTATCAATACTGCATTTACCTGAAAATGGCGCGGCTAAAGTGATATTGATACTATCAACCACTAGGCTGGCGGTTAAGGTTAATTCAAGCTGCCATTGTTTAGAACCTAGTTTTTTACACATTTGCGCCGATAAACCGACTTCTAGCGGCGTTTTAGCAGGCGGCGGTTTGGAAACCAAAGAAATAAAGGGAATTAACACTTCTTCCGGCGTTAAACCGCCATGTGTTAATAAAGCGTTAGGCGTTAAGCGTAAGCGGGATTTTGGTACGGCGTAATCGTTGATTTTTACAAAACCGTCAGGTAAATCGACTGCCGTGTTAAGTTTAAACACCCGCTCTTTAATTTCGCCTAACGATGCGCCTGCATACAGATTTTGTGTGACCGTCATGCCGTGATCAGCGGTGATAAAAAACACTACTTCTTTATTTAGATAAGCAACATCTCTACGGCGTTCATCAATAAAACGTTTTAGCTGTTTTACTATCGGTCTAATATCTTCGCGATGTTTGCCAAAGTTGACACAATCATGCAAACGATCATCCAGTCGATTTTCAAAATAAACCATTAGTTGAGTATGTTTGTTGATGTGTTCATCCTGATTTTCATCAGCACTGACCCAGCTTTTCAAAACTTTCAGCGATTGAGGTGCATTCAAATAATCCTGATAGCGACTCTGCAAACAACTTTCCTGATTACCAGAGAGTGACTGCGCAGTTTGTCCGGTTAAAACCGCCATTTTTCCTACTACGGTTAATGTCGGTAATGGCGCAAACAATATATCTTGCTGCAAGATTAAATGATTCAAGTTAGTTAGTTCTTCCAGCACAATATCCTGATTCAGTGCCGATAACGCATCAACCATAATAATCACGACCACATAAGCTTGTTCCAAATAGCGACAGACTTGTGTAGATACAAACCGCCAATCGTGTTCGGAGCGGCAAATTCGGGCTGGCTGGGCTAACAGCCATTCGGTAAAGCTTAAATTTATGGCTTCAGTCGGCGTGTTTTTATCTAAAAAAGCTTGTCGGCAATAATCAAAATAGCTGGCACTCCAACTGATAACCTCATCAACACTGGCAGTGGCATCTAATAAAGCACAGTCAGGCTGTTGTAATTTTTTTAGCAGCTCTTGGCTTTGTGGACTGCTGAATTTCTGTAATTTATCCAGTAAAGCCGGAGTAATTAGCACGCGATTGCCCGCAATCAAACTTTCCAAACTTATTAAGAGTAACGACCAGTCTTGTAAAGCTTCACACATACTTTCTGGGGAAAGCTCACCTTTAACAATCTTTCGCTCTAATGTAAGTAAGGCGGCATTAAACTTTTCAGGTAAATTTAAAGCTTCTTGTTCAGATAAATCTAAGATTGGCAAAGCTTGTAACAAGCTTGAGTCTAAAACTTTAGCGGGTAAAGCTTGATTCAGTGTGTAGTTTTTATTTAAAACTCGTAATTGTTCCAAATGTTGTTGATAAGCCAGCGTGGTCAAAAACTCACGGATAGAACCTGACTTTAATAAAGTGGCAATAAATAAGCGTGCGACTTCTTCAGGTATTGCCAAACCTAGGATCAAATGCTGTCGTAAGCGTGCTTGCAGTAGTGGAACATTCAACAGGAGCAGAAAGCTATCTGTTTGTTGGATTAATGCAGCGATAAAGCTTTCAAAATCGGCAGCTAATAAATTTGCATCACAGGCAATTAATAATTTCTCTTCCAACGTATTTGCTTGCTCGGTAGAGTAATTTTTTTGCAGTAAATCCGCTGCAATAATCTGTTCGTCTGTCAGCCAATGGGGGATTTCACAGCGCAGTTTTTGGGCGAGTAATTTTTGCGGAATTAGGCGTTGTGTGGCTAATACGCCATCCATACCCTCATAATCTCTGAAACGTCTTAACAACGCAGGGCTATTAAGTCGCACTCTTAACAAACTTTCCGCATGATTGCTTAAATGGCGTTTAATTTCTGTTCTGGCTGCCAGAATATCTGCGTCAGTCGCTTCTACCACCCGCGCAGCTTGATTGTCTATGCCAAAACAATCCAAAATTAATTGCACTGGCATGATTAATCCTGATAGTTAGATAAGAGACTTTGCAATATTTCCCGAATTTTGGGATTAGGAAGCCCAGTTTGTTGAATTTTCATCCGTAATGTATTAATAAATTCTACTGTGGAGAATTCGCGAACCTCTGGCGATATTACTAGCTGAGGTGTTGGTGAAATTGGAAGAGGTGGTGGTGGCAAGCGTGGATGATAATTAATCAGGGCTTTTAGTTCGGCTTTGCATTCACCGATTTCTATATCGCTGCATTGACTGCTCGTTTTTTGCAAAATGAGTTGACTGAATTCATCAGCATCAATCCTTGCAATATCAGGCGATCTTTCCAGCAATAACGCCAATTGTTTGGCTTGATGATTGGCATGTTGATGATTTAAGCGTTCGAGCAACTCTGTTTTATCGGTTTCATTTTTTGGAGACAAGTGTTCCCAAGCTTTTTGAATTTCATATTTTTTATTATTGGCAACTCTTGAAAAATCATCTAATAAACTTTTTATTAAAGGAAATGCTAATTCTGGAATATCAACATGAGATTTATTTTCTAACTCAAAAAGTTTCAATAAAAAATCCGCTAAATCTTGAGTGCTTTTAGCAACTTCTCTTAAAAATCGAATTAAATCTTTACTGCTATGATCTAACTGAGAGGAATCTTTAACAGCTTCGGGTTGATTCTTAATAAATTCCCGCAATTTGGCAGCACAATCACTGCCAAATTCTTCGGGTGTTTCTTCTGGTTTTCTGCGCATATCAAAATACTGACCCACAGTATTTAACATAGCGTATTGTTTGTTGCCAAACTCGATTAAACGAATACTGAGTTTACTCTCTTGACTAAAGGCGTTATTCAAATTGCTGGAAAAATCTGTTTCTTTGCTACCGTACCAACGCAAACGTTTGACTTCATGGCGAATGGCGACCGCAGCAAAAATCGCTAAGGTACAGGCAGGAATGCCATAAGGCGGAGCGATGAGTTTTTCACGCAAGTCCTGAATTAAATAGGGCTTATCACGCTTTTTCAATAAAGTATCGTGAATCAAGCCTAAAACTTCTTTTATGCCATTGTCAGTTTCAATAACTTTTTTAATATCTAAGCCATTAGCCCGCTGAATAAAGATCTGATTTGCACCTAAAGTTCCGTCAATCAGTGATGCTGGTTGACTGGTATCTTTAGTTTCACCCAGTAAGTCGTTAGTTCGATAATCGAGATTATTATCAAACTCCAAAATTCGTTTCACAATATCCTGCACAACACTTCTACCCAAATAAGATTCATCCCGCAAACTATTCAGGTTCATGGCGCGTATCGGAATTTCTTTTGGATAAGTTGATTGAAGAGCCTCGGCAATTAATTCTCGCAACCCGTGCCAGCTTTGGCAGGCAAGCGGATCAAGACTACCCGCTGTTAAAATCTGGCTGTTCCCAGACTCTAAACCTGGTCGTCCATATAAAACTTGCAACACCGCCAATAATTGCTGGCGAGTTTTTTCCCATTTTGCCCCTAGTTGACGGCGTAATTCTTCACCGCTGGGATTTTCTTTTAACAAAGACTCTATCGCTAAATAACGGCACAGCAAGCTGCTTAATCTGAATTGTTTTCTTTCAATTTCAACAGCTTCCGCTAGAATCCCTGCTAACGGCAACCAAAAATAAGCAGTCGCATCGGGTAGTTCGGAAATGTGTTGTTTCGCCTGATTTGCCTCTTCTTCAGTATTGGCTAAGACTAAAAAAACTTGTGCACTGATTAACGGATTGTTGAATTTAAGTTGAGAAATTCTTGTAGGAGATAACAATTGGACTTGATAAGAACGGATAATGCCACATGCTGAAGGTTCTAAGTCGTGTATGCCAACAGGCGGCAGTAAGTCCGCTAACATCTCATCATGTTTGTTAAACAAGTCTTCGACACTCAGGTTGGCAAAGTTTGTTAATTTTCCATTAATCGCTTCTTCAATATTTACCCCAGAATCACCTGCTAAAGTCCATTGTTCGGTGACATCGTGTTTCCAGCACACATCGGCTTTTTTTAACCAAGCTAAATCCGTGCTTAAGTTTTGTGCTATTAGGCTATTTGGTTTAGCGTCATACAAGGCACTGGCTAAAAAAGTTTCAGTGGCTTGAAAGTTTCCCCCTAACAGCGGCGCAAGAAATAATAGTTTTACAATGGCTTGTTTAGAGCGAATTTGCTGTTCGGTTAAATCGCCGGTAATTTGGGTTAAAGCGCGTTGATACTGCTCACAATCGGCTGATTTTACTTCTTTCAATCTTTCCAAATAATAATCCACTAATTCTGGTAAGCGGATTAACTCATTACTGAACAAGCCTTGTTCGCTTAATTGCCGCGCTAATACGGTCTGAACGTAATCTCTGAAAAAGGTTAAAGCGGTGCTATTGGATTGCGCAACACTAAATTTTGGTAAATTAGATAATTCAAATAATCCTGCCGCTGTAATCGGGTGCAAGGGATAACACTCGTTAAGCACTTGATCTAAATGCGGACTCAAGGTTTTAAACAGCGGCAAAGAAGCGCAGTTATCAATAATTTGCCGCTGTGCGGGTTGTGCGTTGTCTAAATACTGTTTTCCTTGCGTTGTCCAGGTTTTCTGCATTCCCAGCAAATGATAACCTTCGCTTTCAGTGGCACTGAGTTCTATTTTGAATGGTTTAGCTTTATTAAAACGTCTGGAAATTTTACTTAGTTTTTCAATGATATTTTCATCTGTAGAACCCATCTTGGTTGCATATTCGGTAAAAGAATAATGCGTTAAGCCAATAAAGATTGTATGCCCATGTGTTGGTCTACAGACTGTTTCAACAAAGCTCTGTAAGTCATTTATTTCTTTACTACTGATTCGAGAGCTATCATCCATTAAATGTTCTAGTGCATTCCCAAACTCATCCCAGATCACCAAAATACCGGCAAAGTTATGCTTTTCAGCCAGGTTTTTTCCCGCTTCTGCATACGCTTTAATAAAATTATGCGCACCTTCCTGAGTCGGGTTGAACTTAGCCCCAAAACAGACGGCTTTATGCCATTCTTTAAAGACGGCTAATGCCGAAGACTGATGTTTTTCCAACGCTTTTAGCATATCGCTCGTGGCTAAATAATCGCTGTTACTCAGTTGCCAGTTTGATAAATCCGCATTTGCATATTCAGGTGAGTTAGCAACAATTTCTGCAAAACGCTGAATACACGCATCATATTCTGTGGTGGGTAAAATATCTTTTAGGTCTAGTTTTTTGCGTTTTAACGCTTCACACAACCCCTCCATCAGTTGATCGCCTAGCGTGGGAGCTTCACTACTGTAAAGTGAAACCAAAAGATAGGGTTTTGCGTCCTTATCATCGCCTGGTAGAAAAGTATTTTTTAAACGTTGGGCTAGTTCAGGCTCACCAAAATGCGATAAACGCTGAAAAAAACCATCAAACTCGGCACTGCCAGAACCGTCGCGTAATAACTGTGCAATCACCACGGCTAAATGACTTTTGCCTGAGCCGTAACTGCCAAACAAATTAATGGCTCGTTTTTCTGGATGAGTTTGTGCTTCTTTTTCCGGGGGTAATACGGCTTCTCGTAAATGTTTTAAAACTTTAACAACTGCTTTAGTTGGGGCAAAACTGGCTACTAATTTTTGATTAGCCAAGCTGTTTTCAACAACAATAACAGAACTCTCGCTAGGATTAATTTCAATAATATCGCTTAATAAGGTCATGGCAGTTCTAGGTTAAAGGATTTGTTTTTTGCTGGATGCCCATGCAGTTACAGGCTGTGAGTTTAGCGTGTGCGGTGACAACTGATGGGTGAGGCGTTTAAATTCATAGCTTTCATGGCTTATCACCACCACGTTATGAACCGATTCTTTGCCGCCTAACAGAGTCCAAAATACTTTTTTATCTTCATCAGACCAATGATTTAGCCAATTGAAAGGCTCACAAATTATCAGACCTGATAGCGCATTTTTAAACGTGGCATCTATAAAATGCTTGCGTCCACAATTGATAGGCGGAGGATGATTTAATTGTGGCTGTTCAGCATCCCAAATCTGATAATCGGGTAATAATTGACTTATCATCGTGGGGAGTTTTTCCACGATTGCCATGTCTTTGCTGGAAAAAACCAAATGCCGATAGCGCGTTTTTGCGGCGTGGTAAGTGGTTAAAAAAGATTGGATTTCATTAATCAGGGCTGTGTCATCCATAAGCTGTTTTTTAGTGTTAGTGCGGAGTGATTTTCCAGAATTAAAGCCAGGTGTCTTTGCCTTGTTGCAGGAGTAGCAGCAGGGTTTTTCTGGGGTCGCAGTCATCGGCAAAGGCGATGGAGTCTAAATTGACGGCTTCGTTAAAGCTGAAGTAGTTTTGCCATTGATGGCTTTGGTTCATGCGGCGCAGGTGGTGGCGTAGTTGTTCAGGTGAGCAGCACAGATAGTGGTGTAGTCCGATTTTGCTGAGTTCTGAGAAGTCGATGCCGCTGCGACTTTTGAAGTTGTGGAAGCGGCTCATGGCAAGGGCGTGAAGGATGATTTCGTCAGTGAGTTTGGGTGAGCCTAGACGAATTAAAATACCTTCTTCGCGATTTTTGCGGGTTTCAATCAAACCTAAATCAGCAAGTGGGCGGTCGCCTTCAAACATTTTTCTAACGCCACCTAGTAAAGACTCAATTGTTGATTCTTTGTAAGCTTCATCCTTATCATTTTTTAAGGAATTCAGTATCTTTTCAGAAAGCTGCTTATTGTTTATCCAATCTTTAGATAAAGAATCTAAATTAATAAAAAAACTCAAATAAGGTTCGCTACTGAATGAAAAACAAATTGCTAAATGAAAAGCCCACCAAGTTGAGGATTTCTCTAAATTAGGGTCATTTTCTAAAACAGCAAAGCCAAAATCGGTTAATTCATGTTCTTTTGTATTACGTCCATTTTTTATAAGTTGAGCAGCTAAAAGCCAACTTTTTATTGTTCCCAATCTGTTCGCACCTGCAATAAATTCATTTCTGGCACGGCGCATATTAGAACTAGAAAAAATTTCTCTATCGGTTCTAATTGTTTTAATTCCTTTAGCTACCCACCAGCGTGAAACAGGTTCGCCTTCATTGCTCATTAGTGCCATGCGCTTCTCTCTATTATTATTTTTCGATTCTAGTAGTTGTAAAAAATCAGCATGGATTGTTTTATCAAAATAAATATTAAGAATATTATTATAAATATCTGTTATCAAGCTTTTATTAAACAATAATTCTTGATAAATTTCTTCTAAAAATCCACCAGTGATATTTTTCTCAATTAACTCTGATTTAGATACATCGCCGGAAGATGAGCGTTTTAAATTAGAGCTGTTTGTAACTTCCCAAATATTATCATTTTCAAGTCTTCCAAACGCATAATGAAAATTTTGATAGTTTTCACTAGGCAATAGCTCTTTGAAAATAATCTGAAGTTCTGTATCTATCGTTTTAAATGAAATTAACCTTTCTTTTTCAAAGTAACACTCTTTCAATGCGAAAAGCAATAATACAGGTTTATATAGATTGCCTTTTTTTACATTGACTTTATCGAATAAGTTAATAACATCCATTTTATTTAAAACAAATTAAACAGCCTTCGTTATCATCATCTGAGTCATCATCCGAAAAAATATCCATTAAATTCTTTGGTTTTTTCTGTTTAGATTGACTTAATTCAAATTGAGTTTTTATTTCTTCTTTACGCAAAACCATATCTTCTAAATATTCGCCTTCTGTCCATGAATGATTGCGACCTAAGTTTTTATGATACGCTTCAAACTCTTTTGCTTTTTCAAATAAATCAGGATGTCTTTCAGATAATCCAATCCATTCTATTCTTCGCTGATAAAAGCAAAAATAACAACCGGAACGACTGCGCCATTCATAATATTTTGGCATTCCTAAACCCGATTCATCCAAAATATTTTTCACATCATCAATATTTAAACCATCTTCTTTAAATGGATAACACGCTGTTATATTGGGTTTTGTTGAAATATAACCCGTTCGATATTGTTCATCGGCACGAATAGCCACATAACTAATTACAGAATCATTGCCAACAAACTCTTCAAATGGTTTAAGTTTTAAATTAGTGGTACACCAGCGGGAGCGTGCAGTCGGCAAAAAATTACTATTTAATTTTAAATAATAAGCAAAATCCCGCCCTGCATTAATTCGAGTTATTTTTTTACCTAAATAATCTTCCATTAAATCCACAAACGCCAAGGTTTCCGGCAACTCCGCGCCCGTATCCGCAAAAAAATACTCCATCTCCGGCACTTTATCGCGCATATAAATCGCCAACGCCGCACTATCTTTGCCGCCTGAAATCCCTAATAAATGCCGAACTGGTTTTTGATTTGTCATTACACTCACAAAATTAATTAAGATTCTCTAAATCGGATTTATCAAGCCCTGTCACTTGCATGATTATTTCAGGCGACATATCCATAGCAAGCATTTTTTTAGCAACTTCTAAACTAGCTTCTTTTTGCCCTTGTTTAAATCCTTGTCTAAAATCCTCTTTAAATTTATCTTGAAAATCCTTATCTTTATCCATTAAATAATCTGAGTATTTTTCTAACGCTTCATTTATCGTAGCTTCTAATTCTACATCTGTCATTTCAAACTCCTAGGTAAATTAATTAATATTTTCCAAATCAGACTTACTAAGCTTAGTAATTTCGATTATTTTATCAATTGGAAAATTCATATTAAAAAGATGTTTAGCAACTTCCAAAAGCTCATGCTTTAATTTCTCTCTTTCCTGCTTTATTCCTATTTCAATTCCTTTTTTTTCACCCATCACAAAACTAGGTAACTTTTCAATTTCAATTTCTAACATTTCAAACTCCTCTTGTATATCAAAATCAAAGTGACGATTACTCGCCAAAATTTCTAACATCCGAATGTATTCACGCAAACTTTTTTTATCATCTTGCGTCAACTCCATTAATCGGCAAATGATTTCATGCACCACTTCTTTCGTGTTGCTGTCTTTAAAATCACACAAAATCGCCATCACCAGCGCGTCCGGCGTGTTCTGCGCCATGAACATACGATAATCAATCTCGTGCATATCAATCACCGGATAACGATAATTTAACTGCGCAGTCGCAATGTTATCCCGCATGGTTAAAGCGTCTTTGCCAATATACAACAAATACTGAAAAACGTCTTCGTCAGGATAATTTAACCGAATATCGGTTAAATAACGCAACATTCTATCCGGCATGGTTTTTTGATTCTGATTTTGAATCCCCAAATGCAGAATAAACGCTTTGCCTTCTGAATCCACCACTCGCGCCACTAAATCCGCCCGCCGCTCTTCAACGCGCTGCTGCTCCGTTTCAATTAATTCCACCGATTCAAGCTGCAATTTAAAAATGTAGGTCGCCACATCCACTAAAATGCGCTTGAAAATACTTTTAGAAATAATATCTTTTTGTCCCATTTTTTAATCCTTCGCATTAATCACGATTTCTGCGGCAATGGCTAACAATAGCTTTCTATCAAAATGCTGCAAATTTTTCTCAATCACTTGTTTAGCTCGCGCTTTTAAATCGGCATCTATATAGGTTAATTTACCTAATTCTTTATGTTCTTCACTCACTAATTGCAATAAAAATGCTTTAGTATTACTTTCAGAATTGCCGACTTTTGCTTGATGCGCATGAATTTTATGCAATTGTTTTAATCGCTCGGCAAAAATCTTTAATTGATATTCGGCTTGCGTTTGATTTTCTAATCGCCATTTCGACGGCGGCACTTTTCCTAATAACGCAGCAATAGATTCTAGCCACTGCGTATCATTTTCTTGGCTATTTTGTAAGCGCGTGATAAACGCTTTTAATCCATCTTTATCATGGCTGTATTTTTCTAAACCTTGATAACGATTTTTAATTTCATTGCGTAACTTTGGCAACGTTTCAGCGTTTTCTATTTCCAAAACAGTTGTTAAGTGCTGCTGAAATTTTTGTAATAATTCAGGATAAGCTTGTTGCAGAATTTTTAATTGATCAAATAAAGAATTTAAAAAATCATCGGGATGTTGTTTTTCTGCTAATTCTTGTTCGGTAAACGGTTTAAATTCACACGCTATCGGCAATTGTTCAAACAATAATTGAATCGGACTTTGTGCTTTTGCAAACGAATTTCGTACAGCCAGTGCTTTATCGTTTAATGCTATGGTATAGGTTGTGTAATCCGGTAGCCTTTTAATAAATTGCGCTAAGGGTTTAACTATATCCACTAAACTGACATCATCTGTTGGAATAGATTTTTTATTAAACAGCTTTTCTAAATAGCTATTAAATAAATCTGCTTGAATATTGGTGCCAAACGATTCAAAACTAAATAATTCTGGGCGTTTAATCAGAATTTCAAAATTCTCCGCGCCTAATTGCGGACAAAAAACGCCTTCTTCATATAATGCCAAACGGCGTTGATTCACCAAATAATAAGCGATAAACAATAGCGGCAACACGCCCGCTTTAATTCCAAATGGCGGCTGGTTCAAATACGCATATAACTGATTTAAGCTCTGTTGCCCTTTTTCGGGTTTAATAAAATCATCAATCCCTTGCCAAACTAAATTTAACCGATATTCATTCGCTAACGGTGGATAAAACGACAGAATGCCATTTTCGGAGCGGCGATGAATACCTGTTTCTTTGAATAACGCCCGATAAATGGATTTTTCCGGTGGAAATTTGTCGGCAGGAAAATCTAAATCTTCAATGTGGCTTTTTTCTAACATCGCGCTCAATAATTTTTTCCCCGCGCCACTCGCTTGCGAAGACGGTTTATCGCGGTTAATCAATTCGTTTTTGATAATCGGCGATTTTGCATAAACGCTTTCTAAGATATTTGACAAAAGCTGTTGCAAATCACGGCGACTGTTTAAGATTTTCAATTCACCCTGATAAAACCAACGATCATTTTCAGGCTGTTCTAAAAACGCGCTCACTAAGTGTTCTTCTTGTTGTTGGCTGTAACTTAAACGGTCTTTTAATTCACGCTGCGCAACGGGGTCAGATTGCAAAAGCTGATTTTCGTGCTGAATTTTTTCTAACGCCAAACTTTCTGCCAGCACCGTTTTTAATCGCGCCGCTTGTTGATGCAGCACATAAATAGTGAGCGGATTTTTATCCGCATTTTTCAGGCTGTGAAACTTTGCGACTTCATCCTCATTTTCGGCTAAATAAAAAATAATCTGCGCCATGTTTTGCGCGGGCAGATGTTTTTTCTCACTGAAACTGTCGCTAAAAATCGGCTGAAAATAGCGCAAGGTGGCGTATTGAATCGAATATTTTCGTGCCACCACAGGCGATAGGCTTTTGCGCTGGTTCAAAATATCAGCCAACGACACAAAGCGAGCTTGTTGCTGAGTTTCAATCAGCGCGGTTTCCAAATCAAAATCGCTGCCTTGCCAGACCCGATATTCCAAACTGAACTTTTGATATTTCAGCACGGATTTTTTTTCTAAGTGTTCTAAAACCGCGTCGGTATTTTCCTGTTGTGGCAAACAAAGTTGCACTAATTCCGAGCAGGCTTTCAGTCCGCCTTGTGCGCCGATGATGTTGAATAAACCGATGCTTTTTAACAGTTGAATTTGATTTTCTGGCGCATCGCCTAAGCGTTCTAACGCGGTAATCACTTCTAACCATCGCCGATAAGTTAAATGGTCGCTAGTGGCAACGGGGCTGTTTTGAATGAAATAATCAAATAATTCGTGTGGATAAATCCAGTCACCAAAGTGTTTCAATTTCTGCAAACTGTATTTAAAACCGTGTGCTTCGCCGCTGCCTAAATAACTGAATAAGGTGCGTTCATTTTGGGCGATTTTTTGACATAACACGGGCAAAATCAGCAACGACAACGGATGCAGCGGATAACATTGTTTGAAAATAGCCTGCGCTGTGTCTAAGGTTAAGCCATTCGATAGCGCGTTTTGAGTTTTTAAAATTTCGGCAATTGCTTGTGTGTTGATTTCGATCTGTTCGCGCTGTTCAACCGATAACCCGCGATTATCAAAAGCTGCCGCCACCACGCGCAACGTTTGTTCCGTCGCCTCTAAAAACGAAAAACTCTCAAACCGTCCTTGTATTTTTGCCCATTCATTTTTTTGTTGTAAGCTTAAATTTTTCGCATATTGTTCAAAGGCTTGGTGCATCAACACGAATAACATCAGATTCACCTGATGACCTGCCGCTGCGAATTCAGCTAACTCTTGCAACAGGTGAATATCATTCGCGCCTTGATGTCGGGCTTCGTATTCTAAAAACTTTCCCAGCTCATCAATAATGATCAGAATGCCTTTGCATTTGTGTTTCTGTTTTTGATTCGCTAATTCTGTTTGCAACTGTTTTAGCAACGCCATAATGTCACTGACGCTATTCTCTTGTTGGCAAGCTTGCTCTAAGGTTTTAACAATAGGCGGATAATCCTTTGTAGAGCCTGACCAATAATTTTTGGCTGCACTGTGCAACGCGATTACGAAACGTTTGCTGAAAGATTCAGGACTGCCAGTTAGCAATACATTGCAGTAGCCTACTTTGCTTGTGTGCTGGGCGAACTTTTCTTGCAACGCAAAATTTGCTTTACCTAATAGCCTTTGTGCTAATTTGCGCTCGTCTTCATTTTCAACCGTATCGAATAAGTGGCTTAAAAATAACGCAAATGACGATTTTCCAGACCCGTAAGGCCCAACTAAAGACCAAGCTCTTACCGCATGACCGCTATGAAATGTATTAGCGACTTTTTCTAACACTTGCACCGCGCGGTTGGTGGGAATGTAGGCGTTTAAAATGGGATTGGAATTAGCATCGCGCTCTAAATTAATCGAGCGGGTATAGTAGGAATTAACCTGAATTAACGGTTGAGTCATGGCGCAATCACCGCGTCCTTGGGGTAATAATTTTCTAAAAAAAGTAGCGAGTCAATGTGTTGCTCTGTCAGGCGATACAATTGATTGATGCCTGCGGTTTCATCTATTTTGTAAAGCTGCGGATAGTGAGCCACCAACAATTCTAGTTTTGCCAGCAATGCGGATTCCGTCAGCCGAAATACTGCACCAAGGGTTATTTTTTGCTCTTTGCTATACATTAAATCGGCAATCGGCAATTGCGTCACATTCAGCGTGTTAAAAATTTCGTTTACAGCAAAGCCAATAATTGCAATCGGTAAACTTAGCTGTTGCGCGGCTAAAGAGCGATAGGATTTGGTTTGCGCTAGATAATGAATTAATTTTAACGATACTAAAGGTGAGTCTAACTGCTCATCCATACTGTTTTGTGGATGAATTTTAGTTTGCGCATACATTCTTAATAACAAAGGAATTTCTTGTTTTACCGTTCTTTCCGAGGGCTTGCTATCGAGTTTATCGGCAACAAATTCAGCTAACGCAAATTCTGCTTCTTCAGTGCTAAATTGCGCTTTATGAAAGCAGTTAAAAAACCAATACCACGCGGTAGCAGATTCAGCATTCGTGGCTAATAGCCAATGAAGCAGCCAAAGCGTGGCTTCATCTTCGAGATAAGGATCAAAACCTGTTTCAGAAAAAATAGCTGTACCGAGTGCAGTAGGGGCAACGCCTTTGTCTGTGCGGATTATCATTTGCGTGGCTGACAACCAATAGCGAATGGCATTGACCATATTTTTCCCGACACCTAATGCAACGGTGGCGGCATCATCGTTAAAAATATGCGGATTTTTTTCAACCGCTTGAAAGCCTTTGGTCAGCCAAGCATAACGCAAGGCAAAGGTTTCATGGCGACCAAACGAGACGTGTTTGGAATTAAAAGGTTTGAGCAGACTATCCATGTGTTTAGAATCTAGGAAAAGGTGATGTAAATAAAGAAAGGTTAAACCGTAAAGATGCAACTATTGCGTTTCTACAGGTTAAAATAATTATGATTTTCTCGCTTGTTGAAAATGGAATGGATTTTACTGATAGCTAACGTTTTTTAACAGTTTTTAGTTGCAAATTACCCAAGTATGCCAAAACAACAACCGCGCTTTTTCTTCCGTTGTTTCTTGCCATAAAACCTTTGCACCACATTCAACAAATAAGCGTTGCAAAAACTCAGGCTCAATCATTGAGTACAACTTGCCACGCTCGCGCTGGTTTTCTGCTTGTGTGCCGCGTACTGAAATAATCAACCGACCATCCGTTTCTAATAATGCTAACAAACGTTGGCAAGCAATAGGAATTTGCGTTTCTGGCAAGTGCATCAACACCGCTGAACAGAGAATATTTTGAAAACGCAACAGACCGATTTTTGCTAAATCTGGCAAGTCATCCTGCAAAAAATCAGCAGTTGGATAAAAGTTTTGTGCAAATTTCAGCATTTCCACCGAAGCATCAACACCTAAACTTGGAAATCCCTGTTGATTTAACCACTGCGTATCGCGTCCAATTCCACAACCGACATCCAGTGTTTTGCCGCCTTTGATAAAATACTGATGAATTAACTGATAAATCCGCTGTGGCTTTAAGCTGGAATGCAATTGCGCTATGCTTTCGGCTTCGCTGTTGTAAGCTCCTATCGTTTGCTCATCCATTGATTTATTAGGATAGTGGATTTTGATAGGTGACTTCTTTAAACCATTTTTCAATTTCTTCGTCGCTTAAATGTTCCCATGCTGTTACTTCCCATGTTTCATCAAGCAAAAAAATTTTCCACAACTCTGTATATTCTTCTTCTGTTTTATTCTCCCATAAATTAGGAGGCCACTCACCGCCTGAATAACTTAAAAGCATTCCTGGTATAGAATATATCACCCCATCAGGGACAACAGCTAAGAATTCACATCCCATGTCATCGGTAAATATCACTAGTGTAACAACTGGTGCAGCTTGTTTTAATTTTTGAATCATGTCTTCACGTTTCATAAGTATCCTATTTTGAAGTTATTGGAGTTGATGGGAGCTGATATTTAGAACTTATTTACAAAAAAGCGGTTTAGGTCGTTTTCGTGGCACTTGCCGCCCACTTTCTGTCATCACCATATCAATATATTCGCCTTTCGGCTGCGCACTGAAACTAACATGCAGCGGGCGATTTTCGCCATAAAAATACAAGCGATCAAACGGGGTATTTTCAGCAACCCAATCCGCCACTTCGCGCATATTTTCGTCTTCAATCAAAAAATCCACTGCCGCACCTAAACGCGGACAAATCAAATTATGTTTACTATTCAATTCATGCGCGGCATGTTGATCAAGTTTCGGCGCGACCCGCTTTTTAATCAACTTGCCTAATTCATGCGAACAAAAACCATAACTCAATTGAATCATGCCAAAATAATCAATCACTGGATTAAGAATCTGCGTAGATAATTCATACAAAGCGGTGTAACTGTCGGGTTGTTTCGGTAAATTAGCTAAACCGCTAGACTGCTGAGTTTCGCCACACTCTATCAACTGCCGATAAGTTAAATAGTGCCCACAAGATTCATCTAATTCTGGAATAGTTTGACTACGAACCAAACGAAAATCCTCAATCTGCCAACGGGCATTTTTTAAAGTTTGCTGAAATTCATCCGGCTTCAAACCGTAGCCGCTGAAATCAAATAACAACAAGGCTTGCAGTTGTTCATCAAACTGAAGTTGCTGCGCATAATTGGGAAATTCTTCATTGATATAACGCGATTTCAAATACAAATACGTCGGCTGAAAGGTTTCGCCATATTGGTACAAATCAAACGTTTGTTCGCGGAGATTAATTTTCACTCGCTCCAGCAAACGCGGTAACGGCTGATTGGCAAAATCATCGTAACGCATTAAGCTGAGTTTGCCCGACTGACTATGCACTTTAATCAAATCCGTTTGTTCAATATCGCCATAAAGCACCGTTGCACAGCCGATATAAATCCGCAGTAACGCAGGCAATTCTGACACCACGCTGGTATGAAGTTGCAAAGCATTCTCTTCATTCAAATAACCTAATCCCTGCTCGGCGGCTTGCTGGCAAAGCGCGGTTATCAACTCCGTTTTGCTGATTTGAAATAACAGCTTTTGCGCAGTGGCGAGCGCGTTTTGATAATCGCCAAAAAAGGCTTTGATGTCTTTTTGTAACGTGTTGTCCAGATGCTTGTAACTCTTGCGTTTAGAAAAAGTCTGCAAGGCAAAATAGGTTAATAAATCAGCCATTCGGCTTTGTCGGGCTTGCTCTAAAATCGCAGCGTCATATTCCTCAATCATCAACGCCAAGGCTTTATTCAGCGTGCCAAAAGCTTGGGTTAATTCGACTAATGGTGTGATTTCGGTTTTTTCAGGTAAACGCCCTAAAATTAAAGTTTGCTGCCACAGCGGTTCGAGTAAGTGTTTAAATTTTTCATAGCGGGATAATTTCGGTAATTTTGCCACCGTTGGGCGTTGCGATAACCGTAACACAGTGCGTTGACTGCGTTGCCGATTCAGCAAAAAGCGTTGTTCCGCATCACTGTCTTTAAACACAAAAAAGATACCTGGCGCAACCGGAATTGCATCGGTTGCTAAACTGTCGCTGATAAATTCTTTCAGCTCGGTTTGGGTGAAATATTTTTGAAACGTATTGCGCTGGGTAATCACACCATCATTAAACGCCTGACCTTTGAAAGCGTTTTGATTCAACAGCATTGCTGACACCACTAGCAATTGCTGCGTTAAGGCGTAAGCTCCTTGCAAAGCGGCAAGACGTTCGGCAGGGTTTTCGATGACATTAATCACAAAGCCTAAATTGACAATATCCGCTGCCTGTTTCGGTTGTTCTGGCGCGTAATGTGGATCCCAGCCTGAAACATGAATCGCGTTTGCGCTGAGATTGCGAATATCATCACCTTTGCCGCAACCGTAATCAAATACCGAAAACTCACCATTCAAAAAACCATGCCGAGCTAAACATTGCATCGGTGCGGATAAATTACTGCGCGACAAAGCGGTTAAATGTCTGGCAATAATCGCATTCGCGCTGGGTTGAAATTCTGTTGCTTCAATTTCAAGATTGCCGATAGGAATAAATTGATTATCCAACAGTTGAAATCCCTTTTCAGCAATCAGATTTTCCCAGGCTTGTTTAAAACCAATGTGAATCGTATCGTCAAATAAACCCAGTTGTTCAGCGGTAGTAGTGAGTTGTTGAAATTGAGGGATTCGCGGATGATTGGGACTTAAGAATAATTCTTTCCGATGCAGAATCGGTGGATTGATTGAAGTTTGATAACTGCGTTTTTCGACTCGTTGCGAGGTTAAATCTATTCGGTAACTGATAGCTAAAGCGGGAAAGGCATCGTCAAAAAACTGCGGATACCATAACAATGACAATAAATGGCTATTCGTATCGTACTTGACGATGTTGTAATCACTCTCGGCTTGTAAATTCGCTAAAATTTCTGCTTTGGCAATCTGTTGTTGTATTTCAACGGCTTGCAATGTTGTGATACTGCAATGCCAATAAACATGATTCAGAACTTTTTTGCCTAACATCTTCTATTCCAAAGCCAGTTGTCTTAAGCGCGTTACTTCTGCGCAAATTCGTTGTCCAGCTTGAATGATTTCTGCCTCAGTGGTGTAGCGTCCAAAACTCATCCGCACCGCGCCATATAATCTATCGCCCTCGATGCCCATTGCTCTGAGAACATGCGAGGCTTCCATCGCCCCCGTATTACAGGCTGAACCGGAAGCAATGGCGACCTCATCGCGCAACGCAATTATTAGGGCATCTGCACCCACATTCTCAAAACTAACATTGAGAATATTCGGCAGTTTTTGTTGTGGATTGCCGTTAAAGCAAACGCCGTCAAGCTGATGGAGTTGCGCAATCAGAATTTGTTCCAAGCGTTGACAATGTTGAAAATCAGCTGCCATTCGCTGATGGGCGATTTTAAAAGCGATCGCCATCGCCACAATTTGATGAGTGGGTAAAGTGCCTGGACGCAAACCGAATTCTTGCCCACCGCCATGCAAGAGCGGCGCAAGCGCGGTTTTTTTTCTATTCCGGACATATAAGCATCCTACGCCTTTCGCCCCATAAAATTTATGTGCTGATAGCGATAATAAATCAATCGGGGTTTTGCTTAAGTCAATCGGCAATTTTCCCGCACTTTGCGCTGCATCCACATGGAAGAATATTCCACGTTCTTGCAATGCTTGAGCGATAGTTTCAAGTTCTTGAATCACGCCAGTTTCATTATTAACGTGCATGAGAGAAACCAAAATAGTTTCATCGGTCAAAGCCTGTAACACATCCTGCAAACTAAAAACACCTTGCGCATCTGGTCGCAGAAAACTGACTGTAAATCCTTGCGATTCTAAATATTTGCAAGTGTCTAAAACCGATTTATGTTCACTGGCAGAGGTAACAATATGTTTACCGCGTTTTTGATGACTTAAAGCCATACCTTTAATCGCTAAATTATTGGATTCGGTTGCTCCTGAAGTAAAAACTAAATCGTTAGCTTTGCAATTTAAAATTTGCGCTATTTGAAAACGGGCTTGCTCCACTATTTTCTCAGCACGTTCACCAAAGCCATGTTGTAAAGAGGCAGGATTAGCAAACTCACCCTCAAGCGTTAAGCAGTGCAACATCGCTTCAACGGCTTGTTGAGCCATCGGAGTGGTGGCGGCGTAATCCAAATAGATGGGTTTAGTCATAGAGTCGCTACTTTTAGAGGGAGTCTTACTAAAAAGTGTATCTAGTAGATACACTTTCAGTCACTCAATACAAAAAACTGTATCTAATAGATACAGTTTTACTGATGTTACGCGTAAAAGTCATTTTCCACGAAAAACACAAAAAGCACGAACAAGCGGGGCTGTATTTGACTTTAGGAACGTGCATAAAACAACTTATGCTGGTTTATTTGTGTAGGTGCGGATTTATCCGCACTGTGAGAATGAATTCGCACCTACTAAAAAGTGTATCTAGTAGATACACTTTCAGTGACCCAACACAAAAAACTGTATCTACTAGATACAGTTTTAATCACTGCAAAATTTGTTAAAGTTGTATCTACTAGATACAGATTTGTATTAAACGCGAAAAAAATCATCTAAGATTTTTTTAAGTTCGGTGGTTTTTTCATCCGTCAAAACACCCGCTGAAATTTTCACTTCCAGCCCTTTTTCAGAAGATAAAAAATGCCCGATTTTCTTATCTTGCAGAAAAAAATGCTGTTTCTGAATATTTAACGTTGCAGTTTCAGCTTGCGTAGCTTGTGTAACCCGCGTAGCAATAAAACTGGCTATTTTGGTTTGATCTATTTGCGCTGCTTCTAATAACGCAATCGCTTCAGTCAATGCGGATAAAGCGATTTCCGACTGTTCAGCAGACATTTTATTCAACACCCGCTTAATATCAGCGGCGGCATTTCTGGATAAAAGCCTTGGATTCATTTCCAATTTTTCAAGCAGAAACAACGGCAAAGCCTCATAAGCGAAATAACGATACATATCTTCGCGCTGAAATCCTAACGCTTGCGCCAACCGGGTTCTGCTGGGAAACAAACTTTCAACCGTGCGAATAGATTTGGCAATTTCGTAATCGCTTAAATCTTGTCTACTAACGTTTTCCGCTATCGCCATCACCGCCATATCTTCATCAGTAGCAGTAAATAACACACACGGAATTTCGGTTTTGCTCAATAATTTAAAAGCCCGAAACCGCCGCTCTCCGGCAATAATTTGATACGCCATATCGCTTACTTTGCGTACCGCGATTGGTTGAATTAAACCTATTTCAGTAATGGAGGCAGCGAGTTCATTCAATTCAGCATCAGGAAAAATACTGCGCGGTTGATAAGGATTCGGCTGAATTTGCGCCAGTGGCAGAAAAATCGCGATTTGATTGGAAAAATCAGATTGGCTTTTAAATTGCGGTAAGGTGCTGTTTAGATTATTTTGAATCACGCCGGATTGCACTAAGCCGCTGACGGTAATTGGTTTTTTCATCGCCGCCCCTTAAATAACCTGAATGCCAGACAGTTTAATGCCGTATTCTTTCACCAGACTTTTGGCTAAATCAATAATCGCCCGTGCCGCGATAGAATTGGGTTCGCGTTCTAACACCGTGCCGCTGTTTTCTTCTTTAAACAATTCCACCTGCTTCATAAAACTCACCGCATGAGGAATCACGGTGTTATTCATTTTGTCAGCATAGCTGGAAATTAAAGTGGACAGCGCGTCTTTGCAAGGGCTGTAACTAGGATGATAGCCGTTAGCGACAATATGCACATCGAGATGAAAACCCATTGCGTGAAAGGCATCATTCAATTCATTCACATTGCTTGCCAAAATTTGCATCGCTTTCAGGGATTGTCCATCCAGCCAAACCACTGCCAAAATCTTTTGACACGCACACATCAGGGCATTAGTTAGCAGATTAGTTGATGGCGCGGAATCAATCAGAATCACATCATATTGGCTAAAGAAATCAACATTGGCATCGAGAAACTTTTTAAAGACAAATTCGCGATTCGTGATGCCCATCAGCCAAGAATCGGTATTCACTAAGGAAATATCAGCTGCAATCAAATCCAACATTTTGCCTTCGTACAAAGGTCTGACGGCTTCTGTTAGGCTGTAGTCCTCTTTGCGCGAAAATTTAAGCATCAGCTCGCCGATGTGAGTGATATTTTCCGTTGCCCAGTTGATCCCGAAAAGTCCGGTTAAGGATGCTTGCGGATCGCCATCTATCATTAACACGCGGTAGCCAAACATGGATAAAGCCGAGGCAATCCCGCCGCAAATCGTGGTTTTACCTGTACCACCTTTAGCCATGCGGCAATTAATAATCGGCGGTAATTTATCCTGCTGCGGTAATGCAGCTAAATCAACGCCTAAAAGTTTTAGCCGCGCATTCCTAATATCCAATGCTGAATAAATATTGTGATATTGCGTACCCTTTTTTTCAAACAAGGTGCGAAATTCAGAAGAACTACCTACAAAACCGACAAATTCTTTCGCCAGTTTTAATTTAACACCAAAGTTTCTCATAAAAGTAGATAAAGGAAAGAGTGAATATTTACAGTATTGCATAGATAAAATCTAAAAAAAACATTTTCACTCGATTTAAACAAAAATGTAGGTCAGAAAAATCTCATAGGAAAGAAGAGTTAGAAAAAAAGGAGCGTGTAACAACTTGCTATACTTTTTAACCTGAAACACGCTACATCATTCGGGCAGATATTCGATTTTTGTAGCTATGATGTGATACTCAGCAAATTTTTTCTGTAAGCGTTTTAATTGAAACTCAGGAATAACCCAGCACTTTCTTTCCACAAGCCACTGACCATCAAACATAAAAATGGTTTTTCTAAGCGGATAGGTATTTCCAGACAATTCATACCAAACAGTTTTTATAGGTTCTTTCATACTTGAATCTTCTCATGAACATGGGGAAAGTTGGGCAAAAAGCAACCTTTTAAAAAATAGACCACGTTTTTTGCCATCGCTTTCAGATTATCCACAAAACGCACTAGCCAAGCTAGACCTTTGACATTGCCCTTAACGCCCGCCTCTATAACATGCCCCCCCTTATAACCCATAGGTATCTACACAAGATAACTTGAGAGTTTTTATAACAAAATTATTGATAATAAAGAGATTTTGTAGGTTGGGTTAGCATTATTGAGCGAAGCGAGATAAGCGTAACCCAACATGCAACACTAAAATAAACGCACTTTGTTGGGTTACGCTCTTTTTTCTGACGAAAAAAGCAGCTAACCCAACCTACATATTTCGATATGCCATTGATATATAATAAATTTTTAAACTAAAGATGTGTAGATAGCTATGCTTATAACCCCAGCAATTCTCATTATGACAACTCATTTAAAATCAAATAGATAAGACAATGGGGTTTTTAATTTAGCCATTTTCAACCGCAATCAATGCTTAAATTATGTTTGCATTGATTAAGTTCTGAACAAAAAAGTCTCTTTATTCAAAAAATGAGTTATTTTGGCGAATATATTTTATTCTAAAAACTCACTTTAAAGGCTAAGATTAAAAAATAATTGTTTGTTTTTCAATTAGTTACTTAACAGAAGTTCATAATGAGAATTGCTGATAATGAGAATTGCTGTTGCTAACCAGGTGAGTTTATGCTTCAAGGACTTGAGATTCCTATCCCTGAATCTGTTTAGTTTGTAATTTCTGCCATAATGAGAATTGCTGGCTACAACCTGTTTTATTTTCCTGAACAGGATTTGTGTTTTATGATGGATTTATGAAACACGTTACGATTTATTCAGATTGCCGATTTAATTACACCACGCGAGAAGGTGGTTATTTCGCTGCGTTGGAATACAACGGCAATGTTAAGCGGATTTCCGGTGGAATTGCAGGCAGAAAAGAAACCGGCAATCGGGCGATTCTTTATGGCTTGATTGAGGCGGTGAAATTGTTGAAAGAGCCGTGCGAACTAACGATTTCAACCTGCACACCTGTGGGTTTTAAAAAAAGGGATGAAAGTGTGAATGGTGATTTGATTGCCATTTTGCTGAATGCGATGGATGAAAAAGGCTGTGTTTTTACGGAAAAATTGGTTTCCAAAGAAGAAGTTCGTCGCATAACGCTGTCGCATCGAGTCAGCCGTAAAAAAACCGCCCAAGTTTTTCCTTAAAGGCGGTTTTGTTAGGATTTAGGCTTGTTGACAGCAACAGATAAACTCATCGCCTGAGCTATTGCCAAACTTTCCCCTGACTAAACCGCGACAACCAGCGGCGAGAGGGCTTGTTGATTCGAGAGAGCGGCAACGGCTTTCCACTCTTCTGCCCACAGCCCAGCGGTTATGGCTTCTTTGATGTTTTCTCAGGCTTCTTTTTCATCCGCGCCTTGAGAAACGCCGCCAGGCAGTGCAGGGCATTCAACCACAAACCAGCCATTTTCGGCTTGTTTTAAGGTGACAGGGGAAAGCTTCTGTTTATCCTTTTAAGAAAGATGGCGGCTTTTGTTTGAGGCGGCGCAATACGTTTTACTATTGCGCCTTACGAGTTACGAGTTTATTCATCAATATCATCACAATATACATGTTCACCGCTATCAATTACTTCTACTTTCCATCCATTTTTTGATTCAACTAAGTTGACTTTAAACGGGATATATCCAATGTAGCCACCGAATTTATTTTTATAATTAACAAAACCACAATAAGTGATAGTAGTTATATCCATAAAATCACAAACACTTTTATTTTTAGACCACTTAAAATGTGCTGAATACGGGTCATTTAATTTATTGCTTATATGTTTTTTTACTGCGTTTATTTGGCTTTTTGTTATAGGCTTTTCTGTGCAGACTTTCTCTGTAGGTCTAGTCTGAACTATAACTTTTGTTCTAACTATTTCCTTGTATTGAGTATTGTTGGGAGGCTCATCAGTATAATAAACCTCACCATTAGGAGCAACGTATCTATAAACATTACTTATCGCTATTTCTGGAAAAATCAAAGCAATTGTAATAAAAAGTAATTTAATCATTTTATGTTCATTACAAATAGTTGTTAATTAATGTTTTATTGCGCTTAATGAATTAACTCCTATCTCTATTATTTCTTTTATATCTGCGCTTTTTAGCCCTACAGAATCCGCAATTTTAGAAACACGTTTTTCCATTTCACTAACAGTAACATATTTTGGGTTCATGTGTTCAATAACATGAGCTACTTTTGAATCACCTAAATTATTAGTAACTTGTGTATAAATAAAATCTTGGGCAATACAATCTTCCAATTCATGAGTATGTCCAAGATTTCTTTTTGCCTCTGTTTCATAACAAGTTTTTAACTGCTGAATTACGGCAATTTGACCACCTTCTATTTGTGTTTCAAAAATTGAAGCAACAGCTTTAGGTATTCGTTGTTTTCGCACGCTTTTAAAATCTGGATTAGGTACTTGTGTAACGTTTTCTATAACATTTGTTTTTGTCAAAACATTACGTTCTGAACTACAGCCAGATATAAGCAAAAACAAAATTAGTAGGCGTATTATTTTCATAAAGTATCTTTTAGGTGGAATAATGGAAGTGTTAGGGGTACAAACTCATAAGCTTGTACCCTAATTAGCAGAAAAATAACTGTTCTATTCGTTCTTTTCCTGTTCTTTTTTCCATTCATCCTTATCAATCACTTGACCGCATTGTGTGCAAATGTAATCTCCCGTTGAACTTCCTGCGTCATATTCCTTATCAATTGACGGGTGATTGCATGGCTTATCGCCCCAGTTTTTTGTTAATGCTCTAGCTTTTTTAGCATCCATAGCTTTCTCTCTTTAAAAATAATTATCTTCAAAATATTTTTTTAAATCATTGAATCTATCTTCAAATGCCTTCTCATTTACTTGAGAAATATTTTTAAGATAGCTACATGTGGTTTTAATTTCATCATATAAATCTAGTATTGATTCATCACTTGTTTCCAACATTATTTTGTCAACTGGCAAACCAGTTTCGAAAACTGGTATATCATTACCATCTTCGTCTTTATAAGTGAAATCAAACTTGTTCATTAAAATATCTACTTTATCCTTAGTAAATATATCTAAAAATTGACTCATAGATAACCTTGCTTTTTTACTTATATTCATTTCTTCTCCTCATTTATTTTCGATGCGGGTATTTTTGCACAAGACTAAGGATTTAACAAGAAAAAGATTGATTTAAGTGATTGAAATATAAAACAAAGATAAACAAAGATTAAGCTTTTTTTATTATTTTATTTTTCTATTAAGATGTTAAATTGTTAATTATTTATTAAGAGTTTTTTAAGTATTATTTTCAACTTAGAGTAGAGAAATAATCTTGCATGTTTCAGTGGTTATGCTTTTAAATTTTCAAAAAGTCTGACGCTGTTTTTAATTACCGGCGGAGAAAAGCCAGTTTACTTTCTTTCAGTGAGTCCGCGTTTTAATTGCGGATGAGAGAAAAAGGTTCAGAAAGTAAACCTTGAAGAGTTAGACAGCATAAAAAAGCCCCGCTTGCTTGCGCAACCGAGGCTTGTTTTAAAACAACATTTTTTGCAATCACAAAATCACATGATATACTGGTTATCAGTACAAATAAGCGAGAGTAACTATGCAATATGAATGGGATGAGAACAAAAAAGAAGTAAATATAGAGAAACACGGAATAGACTTTTCAACGGCAATAGCGGTTTTTGATGACCCCAACCGCCTTGAAGAAGACAGTACCAAACCAGAATACAACGAAGTGCGAATCAAAACTATCGAGACTGTGAAAGTATCCTTCTTCAACAAGTTATAATAACAACATAAGTAGAAAGCACCACTCACACATGAACTCAC
>ERZ1034361.58-NODE-58-length-75542-cov-5.888611_pt1 | contig 75542 bp, 72 predicted proteins | sample MGYA00520617_ERZ1034361 | MGnify/ENA primary metagenome ERZ1034361 (study PRJEB33736, sample SAMEA104284507) | Azolla filiculoides | biome: Urban; feature: Water surface; material: Ditch water | place: Netherlands | collected 2015-10-28 | depth 0-0.1 m ... | reverse complement strand
GCAACGTTTCCCAGAGTTCCAGGAGCGGGGTAGACAAGTAACCATCGTCATCCAGCGCTTCGATCAGAAAGCGAACCAAGGCGCGGTCACCATCGCAAAGCTGCGTCATGCCCAACTGCCAACCCAGGTGATCGCGCAAGCTCACGGTTGTCGCGTGGATATCCTGCGAATCGCTGTCATCATCCTCGTCACGCCCGGCGCCGGTAAATGTTCCGGCATCTGAAGCCCAGCGATCATCATCCAGACCGGAAGGCGCCTGCGGCATCTCGGCTTCGCGCTCTTCCCGCGACTCACGGGAATCTGTTTCAGCCTGTTGATCGCGCTCCTGCTCGGCCGTGCGTGGTGAGTCAAATTGTTGCGCGGTGGAGAAAGAGTCCCCTGCCGGCTCTTCTTCACGTTCCAGCATCGGGTTTTCGAGCAGATAACGCTCGATTTCCTGCTGCATCTCGATCGTCGACATCTGCAACAGTTTGATCGACTGCTGTAGTTGTGGCGTTAACGCCAGATGCTGCGAAAGTTTGAGCTGGAGAGCGGGCTTCATGGAAGGTTAGATTATCTGCGAATCACCATCAAAGCTTGAAATTCTCGCCAAGATAAACTTTGCGCACGCTTTCGTTATTCACGATTTCAGACGGTCGACCGGAGGCCAGCACATGACCGGCATTGATGATGTAGGCCCGATCGCAGATCCCCAGCGTTTCGCGCACATTGTGGTCGGTAATCAGGACCCCGATGTTGCGCTCCTTGAGAAAGCGGATGATCTTCTGGATTTCGAGCACGGCAATCGGGTCGACCCCGGCAAACGGTTCATCAAGCAGAATAAAGCGCGGGTTGGTCGCCAGCGCACGGGCAATTTCTACACGTCGCCGCTCGCCACCGGACAGCGCTGCCGCATTGACATGACGCACATGGCCGACATGCAGTTCGTTCAGCAGGTTTTCCAGACGGTCATTCAATTCGTGTTCCGGCAACTCGAGCAATTCGAGCACGGCACGGATATTTTCCTCAACATTGAGCTTACGGAAAACGGAGGCTTCCTGCGGCAGGTAGGACAAACCTTGTTGTGCCCGCTGGTGCATGGGCTGATGCGTCAGACGGGCATCATTGATGAAAACATCCCCGCCATCCGCCGGCACCAGACCGACAATCATGTAAAAACAGGTCGTCTTGCCGGCGCCATTCGGGCCGAGCAGGCCCACCACTTCACCACTCTTCACTTCGAAGGAAATATCCTCGACAACGGTCCGTGCCTTGTAGCGTTTTTTCAGGTTATGCGCCGACAGGGTTGCGCTGGCTATGCTCATTCCTCTGCTCCGTGATTGCTCCGGCGGAAGACTTGCTGAATAGCGTCACCGGAAAAACCGCGATATTGCAGGAAACGCATCTGTTTGGCACGTTCTTCAGCAGTTTTTGGCAAATCACTGAATTTCCGGCGCCAGACAGCGAGGCAGCGCGCCACCTCATCACCGGCCTCCGGCAAGGCAGCAGAGATGTCCTCATCGCTCACCCCTTGCTGGCGCAATTCCTGTTTCAGGCGGGCATTGCCATAACGAACGCCACGCGAGGCAGCCCGCTGACTGGCAAAGCGATGATCAGATAGCAGGCGCTCACTTTGCAAGCGCTCAAGAACGCTTTCGAGTTGCTCAGCCGACTCCGCTTTATCGGCCAGTTTCCTTTCCAGTTCAGCCCGGCTGTGGTCGCGCTGCGTCAGCAGACGCAGCGCTGCAACGCGCAGGGCCTGACTGGAATCAGGCATCGGCCGGGGCCGACTTGGTCGGCTTGATCACGGAAGCGCTGGCTGCTTCGCGGATACGGCCTTCGATTTCCTTGGCAATTTCCGGATTGTTGCGCAGGAATTCGCGCGAATTGTCCTTGCCCTGACCAATCTTTTCGCCCTTGTAGGAATACCAGGCACCGGATTTATCGATCAGCTTGTGGGCAACCCCAAGTTCGACGATTTCGCCGTGACGGGAAATACCTTCGCCGTAAAGAATATCGAAGATAGCTTCGCGGAAGGGCGGAGCGACCTTGTTTTTGACAACCTTGACGCGGGTTTCGCTACCAACGACTTCATCACCCTTCTTGATTGCGCCTATGCGGCGAATATCGAGACGAACCGAGGCGTAGAACTTGAGCGCATTGCCGCCGGTGGTGGTTTCCGGCGAACCGAACATGACGCCGATTTTCATCCGGATCTGGTTGATGAAGATGACCAGCGTGTTGGTCTTCTTGATGTTGGCGGTCAGCTTGCGCAGGGCCTGGCTCATCAGGCGGGCGTGCAGGCCGACCATCTGGTCGCCCATTTCGCCTTCGATTTCAGCGCGCGGGGTGAGGGCGGCCACCGAGTCGATGACGATGATGTCGACCGAACCCGAACGGACCAGCATGTCGGCGATTTCAAGCGCCTGTTCGCCGGTATCGGGCTGCGAAATCAGCAGGTCGCCAACACTGACGCCCAGCTTCTGGGCGTACTGCGGATCAAGCGCGTGTTCGGCATCGATGAAGGCCGCGACGCCACCGAGCTTCTGCATTTCGGCCACGACCTGCAGACAGAGCGTGGTCTTGCCGGACGATTCCGGGCCATAGATTTCAACGACCCGGCCGCGGGGCAGGCCACCGACGCCGAGTGCGATATCCAGACCGAGCGAGCCGGTCGACACCACCTGAATGCCTTCGTCGATTTCGGCATCGCCCATCTTCATGATGGAGCCCTTGCCGAATTGCTTTTCGATCTGTTGCAGCGCTGCGGCGAGCGCCTTTGCCTTGTTGTCGTCCATGGGGTTACCTCGGAAATTTGAGCGGATTATGGCACAGGGGCCAAGGATGGAATAGAAATTGCTGAGCTTGATCAACTAGCTGATTGTTTCGGCTGGACAATCGGCAAGCATCAATTTCAGTGATCACATGGAGGGGACGAGGTATATTCCCGGTCCGCTCCGCACTTACTTATATACTGTGTATAAATACAGTACATTTACCATGGCCGCTTGGCAAGAAAATTCTGCGCACAAATCAAGGCTCTGCCAATTCCTGCTCGCCGTCGGGCTGACCGCCCTGGCCTCCTCGGGCTGGGCCAGACCCGCCCCCTGGTACTGGTGGGCCAGCCAGGCAAGCGATCACCGCGTCTGCGCCCAGAGCGCCCCCGGAACCGGCTGGTTTCGCGAGAGCACGGCTTTCACGGACAGTGCCTGCAGTCGCCGGGTGAAACCATTTTGACCGCCTATTTTCCACCGCCCGACAATGGGCTGACCCTCATCCATGTCGACAGCGAGATCATCGTCGTCGACAAGCCCTCAGGCCTGCTTTCCGTGCCCGGGCGCGGGGAGGGCATGGACGACTGTCTGGCATCGCGCGTCCAGGCGCGATTTCCCGATGCACTGATCGCCCATCGCCTCGACATGTCGACCTCGGGTCTGCTGATTCTGGCCCGTGGCGCTGAAATGCACAGTCGGCTGTCGCGATTTTTTCGCGACCGGCAAATCGACAAGCGCTACGTTGCCGTGGTCGCCGGGTTGATGGCCGAGGAGAGCGGTGAGATCGCCTTGCCGCTCATCTGCGACTGGCCGAATCGGCCGCGGCAAAAAGTCGATTTCGACATCGGCAAGCCTTCACTGACCCGTTTCCGCGTCGTCAGCCGCGATGCCACCGCCCATACGACGCGCCTCGAGCTGGAACCGGTGACCGGCCGTTCGCACCAGTTGCGCGTACATCTGGCCTCGCTCGGCCACCCCATACTCGGCGATGACCTTTATGGTGGCGAGGCGACTGCCCTGGCCGACCGGCTACTGCTGCACGCCACGGATTTGAGCCTGCTTCACCCGGCGACCGGCGCACCCCTGCAATTTCATTCCGACGCCCCTTTCTGACGCCGGAAAATCGCTCAACAACCTTATAATTCCAGCGTTTTCAACCTCTTGCCCCGGTCGACCGCGCGATCATGCTGATCTGGTTCGTCGTTCTCTATCTGCTGGTGTCCATCGGCATCGGCCTCTTTGCCGCAACTCGCGTCCATAGCGCCAAGGACTTTGCCGTCGCCGGCCGCCACCTGCCGCTACCGGTCGTCACGGCTACCGTGTTCGCCACCTGGTTCGGCGCCGAAGCCGTTTTCGGCGTCTCGGCCACCTTCGTCAAGGACGGCCTGACCGGCGTCGTCGCCGATCCCTTCGGCTCGTCGATGTGCCTGATCATTGCCGGCGTCTTTTTCTCGCGCAAACTCTACAAGCTCAACATCCTGACCCTTGGCGACTATTTCCGCCTGCGCTACAACCGCACGGTCGAGGTGCTGACCACCCTCTGTATTGTCGCCAGCTATCTCGGCTGGGTATCGGCCCAAATCAAGGCCCTGGGTCTGGTCTTCAACGTCGTCACCAGCGGTTTCGTCAGCCAGACGGCTGGCATGGTCCTCGGCGCCGCCATCGTCCTCACCTACACCACCTTCGGCGGCATGCTCTCGGTGGCCATCCTCGATTTCGTCCAGATGGGCGTCATCATGGGCGGCATGCTCTACATTGGCTACGTCGTCTCCGGCCTGACCGGTGGCGTCGAACTGGTCATCAATCACGCCTCGGCTGCCGGCAAGCTCGATTTCTTCCCGCCGCCCGACCCCTGGCTGTGGCTGACCTTCCTCGGCGCCTGGATCACCATGATGCTCGGCTCCATCCCGCAGCAGGACGTCTTCCAGCGCATCACCTCGGCCAAGAGCCAGCGCATCGCGCTGTGGGGCTCCATCCTCGGCGCCTCCATCTATTTCTGCTTTACCTTCGTACCGATGTTCATCGCCTACTCGGCGACGCTGATCGACCCCGAGCTCTTCAACGGCCTGATGCAGACCGACTCGCAACTCGTCCTGCCGACGCTGGTCCTCAACCACACCCCGGTCTTCGCCCAGGCCATCTTTTTCGGCGCAGTGCTGTCGGCCATCATGAGCTGTTCGTCGGCCACCTTGCTCGCCCCCTCCGTCGCCTTTTCGGAAAACATCGTGCGCGGCTTTTACCCGCACATGGGCGACCAGCAGTTCCTGCGCGTCATGCGGGCTTCCATCGTCGTTTTTGCCGGCATCGTGCTCGGCTTTGCGCTGTATTCCAACGCCAGCATTTTCAAGATGGTCGAAAACGCCTACAAGATCACGCTGGCCGGCGCCTTCGTGCCGCTCTTCTTCGGCGCGTTCTGGAAGCGGGCGACCACACAGGGTGCGCTAGCGGCCATATTTGGCGGCCTGTCGGCGTGGATACTGATTGAAGTGCTCGTCAGCTTCAGCGGCCAGCCCTCCGGCACACCGGATTACGCCTATGCGCTGGTCGGCATCGGGCAGGCCGTGCCGCCGCAGCTGATCGGGCTGGCCGTCAGCATCCTCGGCATGATAGCCGGCTCGCTGCTGCCGCAATGGGTCGGCCATCCACTGCCGCATGAAGACATCCACGAAGCGCTGCGCCATCGGGCAGCCGCCCAAACCCATCACACGACGGAAGCGCCGCATCACCATTGAATGCCTCGACCAGATAGCCAGATGGCATGACATCGGCACGGAAAGGCTGACAGATCGGCAGATCGCCCCTAGAATCAGTTCATGCCTCATCATGGTCGTGGCCCCATCCTGCTTTCCCGCTACCTGGCACTCGCCTGGTGCGGGCTGGTCGTCTATGGCAGCCTGCATCCCTTCACCGGCTGGCGCGACACCGGGGTTTCGCCGATAGCCTTCCTAGAAGGGGGCTGGCCGCGCTATTGGACAAGCTTCGATCTGGCCGCCAATGTGGCTGTCTACCTGCCTCTGGGATTCTTCCTGACGCTGGCGCTGAGCAGCCTGCGCGGTCGCCTGACCGCCCCCATCCTCGCCATCGTGCTCGCCGGCAGTGTCAGTTTCTCGCTGGAAACCGCCCAGACCTGGCTGCCCTCGCGCGTCCCCTCCAACCTCGACCTCGCCTGTAATTCACTGGGCGGCATGCTCGGTGCCCTCTGGGCGCAAGCAGTCGGGCCCCGCTTTTTTGCCCGAATCGCTGCCCTCGAACATCGCCTGATCGCCCCCATCCCGCACGCCGAACTGGGCCTCACCCTGCTCGGTCTCTGGCTGCTCGTGCCACTGTCGCCGGAAACCCTGCTCTTCGGCGCGGGCGACTTGCGGCAGATTTTCGGCCTGACCGGTGCCGTGCCCTTTGCCGCCGAAAGTTTTGTCATGATCGAGGCCACCATCACGGCCTTCAATGCCGTCGCCGTCGGCCTGATAGTCCGCATGCTCTGCGCCCGCCTGCTCACCGCCTATCTGATCGTGCCGCTTTTTCTGCTCCTCTGCCTGCTCATCAGCACGCTCGCCGCCGCCGTCCTGATCAGCCCGGCCGATGCCATGGCCTGGCTGACGCCGGGGAGCCGACTGGGACTGGCCGTCTCCGGCGCCATCCTTGCCGTCGCCATCGCCCTGCCGGCCACGCCGCGCCTGATGATCACAGCGCTGTCCCTGATGGCCGGCACGGTGCTGGTCAACATGGCGCCCGCCAACCCGTATTCGGAAGCCGCGCTGGCCGTCTGGCGGCAGGGGCACTTCCTCAACTTCAACGGCCTGACCCGATTGGTGGCAACCCTGTGGCCCTTCCTGACCCTGCCCTTCCTGCTCCTGGCGACGCGCCGGACCTAGCCTGGCACGCCGCTACCGGCGAAGCCGCCACCCGCCGCCTGGCGGTCGATGCCGCCAGGGGTCTGAGCGAGGACGAGGCGGCGAACCGATTGTCCCGGCACGGCCAGAACCGGCTGACCGAACGCCCCGGCAAACCGGCTTGGCGACGTCTCGCTGCCCAGCTCGGGCAACCACTCGTCGTCGTCCTGATCATGGCTGGCCTGGTCACCGTGGCGCTCGGCGAGCAACTCGATGCCAGCGTGATTTTTGGTGTCGTCATCATCAATGCCCTGATCGGATACTGGCAGGAAGCCAAGGCCGAAGGGGCGTTGGTGGCGCTGGCCAAAAGCGTCACGACGCCGGTTACCGTGTGCCGGGACGGCCATCGCAAGCAACTCGACTCAACCCGGCTGGTCCCCGGCGACATCGTCATGCTTGCTGCCGGCGACCGTATTCCGGCAGACCTCCGTTTGCTTCAGCAACATGCCTTGCACACCGACGAATCGATGCTGACCGGCGAATCGCAGCCAGTCGCCAAGAATGTAGCCGTGCTCCCGGCCGACACCGTGCTGGCTGATCGCCTGAACATGACTTATGCCGGAACCACCGTGCTCGCAGGGCAGGGCAGTGGCCTCGTCATTGCCACCGGCGACGCCAGCGAAACCGGGCGCATCGCCGGACTGATCGCCGCCGCCCCCGACATGGTCACCCCGCTGACGCGCAAGATGGCGGTCTTTTCCAACTGGCTGCTCTGGGCCATCGGGGGGCTGGCCCTGCTCACCTTTGCGGTCGGACTGGTGCGCGGCGAAACCGCCATCGACATGTTCACGGCCGCCGTGGCCCTCGCCATCGGCGCCATTCCGGAAGGTCTGCCGGCCGCCGTCACCGTGACGCTGGCCATCGGCGTCTCCCGCATGGCCAGACGCCGGGCCATCATTCGCCACCTGCCGGCAGTCGAAACGCTGGGCAGCACGACAGTCATTTGCTCCGACAAGACCGGGACCCTGACTGAAAACGCCATGACCGTCCGCGTCCTTTGGTGCGGCGGCGAAGACTTTACCGTCAATGGCCACGGCTATAACCCGGCCGGCACCGTTACCCGTCACGACGAGCAGGCCAGCCTCGACGGCGCCGCCCGCGAATGCCTCGTCGCCGGCGCCCTGTGCAACGACGCCTCGCTGCGCCACGAGCACGGCCAGTGGAAGATTACCGGCGACCCCACCGAAGCTGCCCTCCTCGTCGCTGCCCGCAAGGGCGGACTGGATGAACACACCCTGCGCACCCTGATGCCGCGCCAGGACGTGCTGCCGTTCGACGCCAGCCGACAATTCATGGCGACCGTTCATAGCGCTGACGGCGAGACCGTCATTTACGTTAAGGGCGCGCTCGAACGACTTTTGCCGCTGTGCGTCGATCAACTATCGGCCAACGGCCAGCCGGTTCGCGTCGATCACGCGGCCATTGAAAAAATCGCCCATTCCTATGCCGGGCAAGGCATGCGCGTGCTCCTCCTGGCCCGGCGGCATGTGCGCTCCGGAGCGGATTACCGACTCGGCCCGGAGAGCATTCTGGAGCTTTCCCTGATCGGGCTCGTCGGCATGATAGATCCGCCACGCCAGGCGGCCATTGGCGCCATCCGCCATTGCCACTCGGCCGGCATCCGGGTCAAGATGATTACCGGCGACCATGCCGTGACGGCACTGGCCATCGCCCGACAAATTGGCCTCAACGCCGATGAGGCCCTGACCGGCAGCCAACTGGCCGGGCTGGACGACGGTGCGCTGGCCGAAGCCGCCCATACGGTCGACGTCTTTGCTCGCGTCGAGCCGGAACAGAAGCTGCGCCTCGTCCGTGCCCTGCAGGCGCGCGGCGAAGTCGTCGCCATGACCGGCGACGGCGTCAACGATGCGCCCGCCCTCAAGCAGGCCGACATCGGCATCGCCATGGGCCTGGCCGGCACCGAAGTCGCCAAGGAAGCGGCCTCCATGGTCCTCACCGACGACAATTTCGCCAGTATCGAGGCGGCCGTCGAGGAGGGCCGGGCGGTCTGGGACAATCTCGTCAAATTCATCACCTGGACTCTGCCGACCAATTTCGGCGAAGGCCTGGTGATTCTTGCCGCCATCCTGCTCGGCGTCACCCTGCCGATCACGCCGCTGCAAATTCTCTGGATCAACATGACCACCGCCGTACTGCTCGGCCTGCCCCTGGCCTTTGAGCCGATCGAACGCAACATCATGCACCGCCCGCCACGCCGGCTGGCCATGCCGGTTCTCGACGGTGCCCTGATCCGCCGCATCGTCCTCGTCTCCATCCTCCTTCTGGCCGGCGCCTTCGGCCTGTTCATGCTCGAACTTGAGCATGGTCACTCCCTCGCCCAGGCGCGCACCGTGGCCGTTAACGTCTTCGTCATGGTCGAAATGACCTACCTCTTCAATTGCCGTTCGCTGACCCGCGGCTTCTGGCATCAGGGGCTGTTTTCCAATCCCTGGCTGGGCGCCGGCGTGGCCGCCATGCTCGTGCTGCAACTCCTGCTCACCTACTCGCCACCACTCAACGCCGCCTTCGGGACGACGCCGATAGGCTGGACAGAATGGCGCAATATCGGCCTTTTCGCCCTGGCCAGTTCACTGCTCATCGCCTTCGAGAAATTTCTGACGAACGCCCCGGCCCGACGCCGGTCCTGATGTCGGGCCAACTTCGTTTCACGTGAAACCGCCAAGCCGGCAACCGGGCATTCTCCTGCCGGGAGAAGACCCGGGAATACTATAATCAGCGGCATTGGAGGAGCGAATTGATGAGCCATTTCAAGCACCACGTATTTTTCTGCTGCAACCAGCGCGAGCCCGGCGAAGCCTGCTGCAACGCCCTTGGCGCGACCGAGATGCAGACCTACGCCAAGGATCGCATTGCCCAGCTCAAGATGAAGGGACCGGGCAAGGTGCGGATCAACAAGGCCGGCTGCCTCGATCGCTGCGACGAGGGACCGGTCATGGTGGTGTACCCGGAAGCGGTCTGGTACACCTATGTGGACAAGGAGGATGTCGAGGAAATCATCCAGGAACACCTGATCAATGGCCGCGTCGTGGAACGCCTGAAAATATGAAAACCGTCGAAGAAAAAATCATCGTCGATGGCCCGGTCGGCAAGATCGACGTCATCATGGAACGCCCCGATGCGCCCAAGGGCATCGCGCTGATCGCCCACCCGCACCCGATGGGCGGCGGTGCCAATACCAACAAGGTCGCCTACACGCTGGCGCGCACCTTCGTCAGCCTCGGCTATGCGGCCTTCCGCCCGAACTTCCGTGGCGTCGGCGGCACCGAGGGCGTGCATGACGAGGGCCGCGGCGAGACCGACGACCTGCTCGCCGTGCTCGAAGACGCCAAGTGCCGCTGCGGCAACCTGCCGATCGCCCTGGCCGGCTTTTCCTTCGGCGCCTTCTGTCAGACGCGCGTCGCCAAACGCCTGGCCGATGCAGGCCATCCGGCCCAGCGCCTCGTCCTCGTCGGCACCGCCGCCGGCCATGTCGAAGGCAGCCGCCAATACGACACTGAAGCCGTGCCGCACGACACCATCGTCATCCACGGCGCCGACGATACGCTGGTGCCGCCGGCCAATGTCTACGCCTGGGCCTTGCCTCTCGACCTGCCGGTCGTCGTCGTCCCCGGTGCCGACCATTTCTTCCACCGTCGCCTGCACCTCATCCGCGACATCGTGACCCGCGCATGGCGGCACTAAGCGCCAACAATCTCCGCAAGACCTACAGCGACACAGAAGTCGTTGCCGGCCTGTCGTTCGCCGTCGAACCCGGCACCTGTTTCGGCCTGCTCGGTCCGAACGGCGCCGGCAAGACCACGACCCTGCGTCTCTGCCTCGGCCTGACCGCCCCCGATAGCGGCGACATCAGGCTCAACGGCCACGTCATCCCGGCGGATGCCCAGCAGGCGAGAGGGCGGATCGGCGTCGTGCCTCAGTTCGACAATCTCGACCCGGATTTCACCTGCGCCGAGAACCTCCTCGTCTTTGGCCGCTATTTCGGGCTGAAGGATGCCGACATCCGCGCCAAAATCCCGCAACTGCTCGACTTTGCCGGCCTCGCCAGCAAGGCCGATGCGCGCCTGTCGACCCTGTCCGGCGGCATGAAGCGCCGGCTGACCTTGGCCCGGGCCATGGTCAACGACCCCGACATCATTTTCCTCGACGAGCCGACCACCGGCCTCGACCCGCAGGCCCGCCACCTGATCTGGGAACGCCTGAAACAACTGAAATCGGCCGGCAAGACGCTGATCCTGACGACGCATTTCATGGATGAAGCCGAACGCCTGTGCGACACGCTGATCGTCATCGACCATGGCCGCAAGATTGCCGAAGGCAGTCCGCGCCAGCTGATCGCCGAGCAGATCGAACCGCAGGTTGTTGAGGTGTTCGACGAAGCCCACGGCGAACTGGCCAATTTCGTCAGCCAGCACAAAGCCCTGGCCGAGCGTGTCGAAACCAGCGGCGAAACGGCATTTTTCTATTGCCGCGACCCGCGTCCGCTCCTTGCCAACCTGGCCGATGCCGACGGCCTGCGCTATGTGCACCGCGCCTCCAACCTCGAAGACGTCTTCATCAAGCTGACCGGCCGCGAACTGCGCGACTAAGCGGGTTTTCAGGCAAGCAAGGCGTCAACCGCCGCGGCGAAATCGTCGTAAACAGCGGCTGGCCGGATTTCCGGATGCCTGTCGTCGCCAGCCCGGTATTTTCCGGTCCGCACCAGAATGCCGGGAATGCCCGCCGCCTGTGCACCGCCGATGTCATCGGCCAGATCGTCGCCGATCAATACCGCGTCGGCCGGACCGATGCCGAGTTCAGACAGGGCGGCAGCAAAGAAGGCGGGCGCCGGCTTGCCGGTAATTTCCGCCTTGACCCCGGCCGAATATTCCAGCCCGGCAACGAAGGCCCCCATGTCGAGCGACAGGCCGTCTGGCTCCATGAAGTAGCGGTTGCGCGCCATGGCCATGAGGGGCAGTCCCTGCATGAGCAGCCGGAAGGCGTGGTTGAGGATGGGGTAGGTGAAATAAGTGCCCATGTCCCCGAGCACGACGATATCGGGATAGTCATCGCTCTTGCCCATTTCATCGGCAATATCGGGATGGACCAGCCACAGCGGGCGCAGGCCCCGACTGCGCACCAGCGTCCGCGCTGCCAGTGCCGCAGTCTGGATTTCGCTGGCCGCCAGCGTGAAGCCCATGCGCTGCAATTTGGCGAAAAGGATGGCGCTGGGCGTTCGCGTCGTATTGGTCAAAAAGCGCAGCGGCAGCCCTGACGCCCGTAGCCGATCAAGCGCCCGTACCGCCCCCGGCAAGGCGTCGTCCCCCGTGTGCAGCACCCCGGCCAAATCGATCAATACGGCCTTTGGTGAGGTAATTGGCATCATTTCGGTCCTCCGCCAGCATTTTGACAGTCGTTCGATTTACTGCACCGGCTAAAGTTTAAGCCGATTGGCTTGCCGCTCCTGCCGTTCGAGCAGACTCCTTGTCGCCCGTCGGAGCGGATTTTCCCTGTCCTTGAGCAATCCTTGCAAGCAGGCCGGATTGGCCCGTGCCCCGCTGGCCCGATAGTCGGCGAGCAAGCTCTGACGGACACTTTCCCTGTCCCTGCCGACAACCCCGCTCAAGTACTCGAACAGACTGTCGACCAGGATTTCCGGCGTCAGGCGGCTGGTCTGGGCAGCGCTTTGCCAGAACCAGTCGGCAAATGCGAGGAAGGCAAAAAAGGGCGAGGGCCCGGCCAGCAGCAGGGGGAGGGTTTGCCGAAAACGGCCGGAGTTGGCGATGAGGTCCCAGTATCGGGCGAGACGTATGAAGCGCAACATAGTCGCACCATCGATCATGGCAGTCTGCCTGATGGTGTAGGGCGCTTCGGCATCGTAAATCATGCCGTGAGCAGCGCTGTGCCGGGCGATGGGCGTGCCGCGCAGGCGCTTGAGGACGCCCAGCTGGATTTCATGCGGGCCGAGGGCGTACAGACGGTCGAAGCCGGCGGCAAAACTGGCCAGGGTCTCGCCAGGCAGGCCGAAGATCAGGTCGGTGTGCAAATGAGCGTGACTGTGATTGACCAGCCAGGCGAGGTTTTCACAGGTTTTGTCGTTGTCCTGACGGCGCGAGATGGTTTGCTGAACGTCCGGATTGAAGGTCTGGATACCGACCTCGAACTGCAGGACGCCAGGCGGAAAGCGGGCGATCATGGCCTTCAGTCGCTCGGGCAGATGATCGGGAATGACCTCAAAATGCAGGAAGAGCTCAGGCGTCAGGCGATCTAGGAAGAATTGCAGGATGCCCAGCGAGCTGTCGATTTTCAGGTTGAAGGTGCGGTCGACAAACTTGAAATTGCGCGCCCCGCGCTGGTAAAGCACCTCGAGCGCAGCAAGGAAGCGTTCTTGATCAAATGCCCAGGCCGTCTTGTCGAGTGCACTGAGACAGAATTCGCATTTGAACGGGCAGCCGCGCGAGGCTTCGACATAGAGCAGACGATGCGCCAGATCATCGGTGCTGAATTCGGCGTAGGGCAGGTCGATGTCGGCCAGTTCCGCCTGCTCGCCAGCGATCACTTTCACGAGCGGCTGCGGCCCGTGGAGCAGGGCGCGACAGAGTTTGGGAAAACTGACATCGCCCCAGCCGGTAATCAGGTGATCGGCCAACCGGACGATTTCCTGATCCGCCCATTCATGACTGACTTCCGGACCACCCAGGACGATTTTAAGCGCCGGGCGGGCCAGCTTGAGTTGGCGGACGACCTCGGTGGTCGGCCCGACATTCCAGATATAGACGCCAAAACCGACGATTTGCGTTGTTCCATTCACTGGCTCGCCGAGTTCAGCCAACAGCGCATCGACGATTTCCTGCACCGGCCGGGCGATGGTGAATTCGCGCAGCACCGTTTGCTCGCGCAGATCGCTCCCGCCGTGCCTGGCCATGTTGGCGAGCAGGTAGCGCAGGCCGAGCGAGGCATGAATGTAGCGGGCGTTGAGCGTGCTGAGAATGATGGCGGGTGGCGACATCCATCCATTCTGACATTTTCCCGGACAACTGCTCAGGCGGCATTGGCGAGCAAACGTTAGAATCCCCTTTCCGTTTCATCCGCTTCCTGCCTCATGCTGCCTCAACCCTCCCTCATCGGCTGGTTTCCTGTCTGGCGCCGCAATTTCCTTGTCTGGCGCAAGCTCGCCCTGCCGTCCATTCTGGGCAACCTGGCCGACCCGCTGATCTACATGCTCGGCCTCGGCTACGGCCTCGGCGCCATGCTGCCCAGCATCGAGGGCCAGCCCTACGTCGCCTTCCTCGCCGCCGGCACCGTCTGTGCCTCGACGATGAACGCCGCAACCTTCGAGGCCCTGTACTCCGCCTTTTCCCGCATGCATGTGCAGAAAACCTGGGAAGCCATCCTCAACACGCCGCTCGGTCTGGGCGACGTCGTCGCCGGAGAACTGTTCTGGGCGGCCACCAAATCATTGTTTTCCGGCGCCGCAATTCTCGTTGTCATCACCGCCATGGGCCTGACCCACGGCCCGCTCATGCTCTGGGCGCTGCCGGCCATCGTCCTCACCGGGTTGGCCTTTGCCGCGCTAGGCCTGATCTGGAACGCCCTGGCGCCGTCCTACGATTTCTTCATGTACTACTTCACACTCTTCATCACGCCGATGACACTCGTTTCCGGCGTTTTCTTCCCGACCGACCAGCTACCTGGCTGGCTAGCCCTGATCGGCGGCTGGCTGCCGCTGGCGCAAGGCGTCGCATTGGTCCGGCCGCTGCTCGCCGGTGAAGTGCCGGCCAACGCCCTGATCCACATCATGGCACTGCTCGTCACGGCCGCCGTAGCCTTCGTCATTGCGCTGCACCTGACCCGGCGCCGCCTGCTCAAGTAGAATCTGCTGATGGAAACCCTGCTCGTCATCACCAACTGCCCGGATGAAGAAAGCGCCAACACCATCGCGCTCGCCGCCGTTGAAGCGAAGCTGGCCGCCTGCGTGAATATCCTGCCGCGCGTCCAGTCGGTCTATCGCTGGCAGGGCAAGGTCGAGTCGGCTTCCGAAATTCCGCTGTTTTTCAAGTCGACCACAGCCAGCTATCCTGCGCTCGAAACCTGTATCCGCGAACGCCACCCCTACGCCTTGCCCGAAATCATCGCCCTGCCGCTCAGCCAGGGCCTGCCCGCCTACCTGAACTGGGTGGCCGAAGAAACGATCCAATGACCATGCGCCTACTTTTCCTCATCTTTTCCCTGTTCATCGGGCTCGCCCAGGCCGAGGAATTCCTCGATCCGGCCGTCGCCTTCAAACCATCGGTCAAGGCTCTCGACGGCCAGACCCTCGAAGTCACCTACGCCATCGCCAAGGGCTACTACCTGTACCGCGACAAGTTCCGCTTCGCTGTCGAGGGCGATGTGGTCAAACTGGGTACGCCGACCTTTCCCAAAGGCAAGGAACATAACGACGAGAATTTCGGCAAGGTCGAGGTCTATTACAAGAGCGTGGCCATCCGCATTCCTGTTGAAAGATCCAGCTCCGGCACCCTGCCGCTGAACCTCAAGGTGACCGCCCAGGGCTGTGCCGATGCCGGCGTCTGCTACCCGCCGCAAACCCAGCCACTTAGTGTGGAACTGCCCGATCCGGCCAGCGCGCCACCAGTCTCCACAACCGCCGATGGCGACGAAAGCGGTGCCATCGCCTCAACCCTGAAAAACGCCGGCTTCTGGACCAGTCTTGCCTTCTTCTTCATCGCCGGCCTGGGCCTGTCGCTGACGCCCTGTGTCTTCCCGATGATCCCCATCCTGTCCGGCATCATCGCCGGTCAGGGCCACAAGAATTCGCATGCGCGCGGCTTCGCGCTGTCGCTGGCCTACGTCCTCGGCATGGCCGTCACCTACGCCGCAGCCGGTGTCGCCGCCGGCATGACGGGAACGCTGCTTTCCGCTGCCCTGCAAAACCCGTGGGTACTCGGCAGCTTTGCGCTGGTTTTTGTCGTGCTCTCGTTCTCGATGTTCGGCTTTTACGAACTGCAGTTGCCGACCGCGCTACAAAGCAAGCTCTCGGAAGAATCCGGCCACCTGCAGGGTGGGCGCGGCATCGGTGTATTCCTGATGGGCGCTCTTTCGGCCCTGATCGTTGGCCCTTGCGTCGCCGCGCCACTGGCCGGGGCGCTGCTTTATATCGGCCAGACCGGCGATGCCGTTTTTGGCGGTACCGCGCTGTTCGTCATGGCCCTCGGCATGGGCGCCCCGCTCATTGCCGTCGGCGTTGCCGGCGGCTCCTTGCTGCCGAAAACAGGCGCCTGGATGGAGGGCATCAAGAAGGCCTTCGGCGTACTGCTGCTCGCCACCGCTGTCTGGCTGGTCTCCCCGGTCATCCCGGCGGTCGTCGCCATGCTGGCCTGGGCGGCACTACTCATCATACCGGCCATCTACCTGCATGCCCTTGACCCGCTGCCGCCACACGCCAAGGGCTGGCAGCGATTCTGGAAGGGGGTCGGGATTCTCATGCTGCTGACCGGCGCCGCACTGCTCATCGGTGCCCTGGCCGGTGGTCGCGACCCGCTGCAACCGCTGGCCGGTCTGCGCGCTCAGGCCGGCGCCACCGAAGAAAAGCGGCTGCCTTTCGAGCGCGTCACGTCGGTTGCCGACCTGGAGGCCAAGATCAAGGCTGCCGGACGCCCAGTCATGCTCGATTTTTACGCCGACTGGTGCGTTTCATGCAAGGAAATGGAGCGCTTTACCTTCTCCGACCCCGCCGTTCAAGCCAGACTGGCTGGATTCAAGCTGCTCCAGGCCGATGTCACGGCCAATTCGGACGATGACAAGGCCTTGCTGGCCAAATTCAATCTCTTCGGCCCGCCAGGCATCGTTTTCTACGACAGCAAAGGGCAGGAAATCAGAAATGTCCGCATCGTTGGCTTTCAGGATGCCGCGCTATTCCTGAAAACCCTGCCGCAAACTGTCAATAACAGTTAGATTTCTCCGTTCCTCGCGCTGGCCATGGCATGGCGCAGCGACAAGACGGCGAATACGAGGCCGACTGTGGTACCGGCCAGGACATCGATGGCCACATGCTGGCGGGTCGCCATCGTAGACCACAGGATGGCCAGACAAAACCCTCCACTCAGCCAGCGCAGCACCAGCGGCACCCTGACGACCCGGAATACCCGGTCCAGCCAGAAGGCCGAAAAAACGGACGATGCAACGTGCAGGGAAGGGCAGGCATTACCTGCCGCATCGGCATCCTTGATGAAGGCGATTGACGGGTACAGGCTCCAGTCGACGATGGCCGGCGGCACCCCGGTTGGCAGTAGCCAGAAAATGCCCAGGCAGAACAGGCACATCGCCGTCATCCATTGCGTGTAGCAGGCGAGCATCCGGGTATTGACCAGAAGGGCCGGTGGCAGCGAGACAAAAAACCAGAGCGAGGCGTAAATCGGGAAAGCCAGTGGCGTAAAGGGTATCCATGCGTCGAGTTCGATCAGCGGCATGACCGTGGTGGGAAAGAGAGGGTTGCGCAGAACCCAGAAATAGGCCCAGAAGAAAATGGCCATGAAGGCCATGGTGCCAGCCGCCTTGATCGGCCACAGGATGGCTATTCTGGAAATGATCTGCCGGATCCAGTGCGGTCTGGAAAACAGGTGCATGAGGGCTCGAGAGTTGGCGTACAGCGAAAACCGGTATGGTAACAACAGTTCTCCTGCATATTGGGTCCCTGCATGTCGGATTGGGTAAAACCTTTGGAAAACATGGGCATTCAGCTAAAATTGCCGGGTTATGGAATCCATTGAACTGATTCGCGATTTTCTCAAGGACCGTCTCGCTGTCGAGCCGGAAAATGTCGTTCCCGGCGCGGCGCTGGCTGAGCTTGGCGTTGATTCGCTGATGATGCTCGAGTTGATGTTCGAGTTCGAGGACCGGTATGGCGTGAAGCTCTCCCGTGACCTCAAAACCCCCCGGACCGTTGGCGAGATGGTCACGCTGATGGACGGCCTTATCGCCAAGTCGAAGAGCTGAGCCATGGGCCAGCGACGGGTGGCGATTACTGGCCTCGGGCTGGTCAGTCCTTATGGCGGCGACCTTGCTGATTTCTTTCGCCGCCTGTGCGCGGGCGAATCGGCCGTCGGCCACCTGCAGACCGACGATCTGCCCCGACCACTATCGATGCCATTTGTCACCTGTCCCGGTTTCGATCCCGATCTCGTGCTCGGCAAACCGCAAGCCAGCATGATGGACCGCTTCGCCCAGTTCGGCCTGGCTGCCGCCTTCAGCGCCTGGGATGATGCCGGCCTGCCGCGTCAGCCCGACGGCGAAAGCCGCAGCGACTGGGGTGTCGCCTGGGGCACAGCGCTCGGCGGCACCATGGCCTATGAAAAAGGCTACCGCGAACTCTGGCAGCGCGGCCGCGAGCGGCTTTCACCACTGACCGTCGTCCTCGGCATGAACAACGGCGCCAATGCCCACATGTCCATCCAGTTCGGGCTGGGCGGCGTCAGCATGAGCCACACAGTGGCCTGTGCCTCGTCGGCCATTGCCATTGGCGAAGCCTTTCGCCGGGTCCGCAGCGGCGAGGCGAAGGTCATGCTGACCGGTGGCTCGGACGTACCGCAGGCCTATGGCGTCGCCCGCGCCTGGGAAGCGCTGCGCGTCATGGCGCCGGGCGACCGTGAAACTTCCCCATTCGCCTGCCGGCCTTTCTCGGCCGATCGCCGTGGATTGGTCCTGGGCGAGGGCGGGGCTGCCCTCGTGCTTGAAGACTGGGATCACGCCACGGCCCGCGGCGCCCGCATCCACGGCGAAATCGTCGGCTACGGCACGACCTGCGACCACACCCATCTGGTCCGCCCGGAAGCCGACGGGCAGATTCGCGCCATCCGTCTGACCCTGGCCGATGCCGGGCTGGACATCGGCGACATCGATTACGTCAACGCCCACGGGACAGCAACCGCCGAGGGCGATCCGGTCGAAATCGCAGCCCTCAAGGCTGTTTTCGGCGAAGGCGCCGCAAGCTTGCCGGTCAGTGCGACCAAGTCGATGCACGGCCACCTGCTCGGCGGATCTGCTGCCATCGAGGCCATCGTCACGGTCCTCGCGCTGCGCGACGGAAGCATCCCGCCGACCGCCCATCTCGGCGAACTTGACCCGGCCTGTGCCGGCGTCGACCACGTCACCTCGGCGCGCCACGGCCAGCCCCTGCGCGCCGCGCTTTCCAATTCTTTCGCTTTTGGTGGCAGCAACGCGGTCCTCGCGTTTCGCGCCGTCAACCTGTAACCACACGGATACCCTGCCATGTCTGAAGCCATTTCCCCGGAAGTCATCGAAGCCCTCTTGCCGGAAGTCGCCGAACTGATCGTGGCGGCGCTCAATCTCGACATGCCGCCTGCCGACATCGCGCCGGATGCGCCGCTGTTCGGCGATGGCCTCGGCCTCGACTCGATCGACGTGCTCGAAATTGCGCTGGTCATTTCCAAGAAATATGGCTTCCAGCTCAAGTCGGATAATGAGGACAACCTGCGCATCTTCTCGTCCTTGCGCGCCCTGTCCGGGCACATCGCCAGCCAGCGCACCAAATGAGCCTCCCCCCGGCCCAGCTGCTGCGCGGCCTGGCCGTGGTCGTCTTCATCACAATCTGGGCTGTACTCGCCCATACCGGCAGTTCCGGCCATGGCACCGCCGATCTCTCCGTACTGATCGGCATTGCCCCGATCATGACCGCGCTTGGCTTGTTGCTTTGGCGTAACCCCCACCCACTGCGGACCGGCGCCGGCATCGTCGCATTGCTCGGCGGTCTGGCCTGGCTATGGCCGATCTTGCGCACCAACGTTGCCCTGTTGTTTTTCATCGAGCATCTCGGTACCAACCTGGCGCTTGGCGCGCTTTTCGGGCGCAGCCTGCTGGGCAAAGGCGAAGCCTTGATCACCCAGCTCGCCCGCGCCGTACATGCCGGCCCGCTGTCGGAGCGCAAACGACGCCACACACGGCAGGCGACACTGGCGTGGACGCTGTTTTTCCTGAGCAATGCGCTGATCTCGACCACCCTCTGGCTACTGGCCCCGCTGGCCGTGTGGTCGGTTTTCGCCAACCTGCTGTCGGCGCCGCTGCTCGCCGCCATGTTCATCGGCGAACATCTCTGGCGTCTCAAGGTTCTGCCACCGGAGGAGCGCCCCAGCTTTGCCCAGGTTGTCAGCGCCTACCGCATGCGTGGCAAACAGATCGCCCCGAGCAGCCAGCTTGAAACGCCGAGTCGGCCGACGCCGCTGTAATGATCACCGTACCACTACTCGCCCACGGTGACCTCGACGCCGTCTTCGCCTGGACGACCGATGGTCCGCTCAGCGTTGGTGACTATCTGGCCGATGCCCGGGAACTGGCTGAACAATTGCCGCCAGCCTGCCATCTGCTCAATCTCTGTCACGACCGTTATCGCTTTGCCGTCGGCTTCGCTGCGGGCCTGCTGCGCGGCATGAGCAGCCTGCAGCCTTCATCGCAATCGCCGGAAACCTTCCGCCGCCTGCAAGCTGAATACCCGGACCTCATCTGCCTGTGCGACGGCAGTACCGATACGCTGGACCTTCCCCGCCTCGATTTTCCCGCCATCCGGATGGCAGCCGAGCGGAAATACGAACCAACGATCCCGCTGATTTCCGCCGACCACGTCGCCGCCATCCTGTTCACTTCCGGCTCGACCGGCCTGCCGCAGGCGCAGCGCAAAACCTGGGGAAAACTGGTGGCCAATGGCCGCGCCGAAGCTATCGCCCTCGGCCTCGACTGCCAGCCGCACGCCATCGTCGGCACCGTGCCGGTCCAGCACAGTTACGGCTTCGAATCGACCTTCCTCCTCGCCCTGCATGGCGGTTGTGCCTTCTGGGCCGGCAAACCCTTCTATCCGCAGGATATCGCCAGCGCACTGGCTGCCGTGCCGCAACCGCGCCTGCTCGTGACGACCCCTTTTCACCTCTCGGCGCTGCTCGCGGCCGACCTTGAACTGCCGCCGGTGGACAGGCTGCTGTCGGCCACCGCACCGCTGTCGACCAGTCTGGCAGCGGAAGCCGAAGGCCGTACCGGCGCCTCGATGTGCGAAATCTACGGGTCGACCGAATCGGGCCAGCTCGCCACCCGGCGGACCACCGAGGGTGCCGCCTGGACCCTGCTGCCGGGCGTCCGCCTGAGGCAGGATGGCGACGAAACAATCGCCTGCGATGGCCATGTCGAAGGCTGCGTCGCACTGTCCGACCTGATCGAACTCCTGCCTGACCGGCGCTTCCTGCTGCACGGTCGCCAAGCCGACCTCATCAACATCGCCGGCAAGCGAACCTCGCTGGCCTATCTGAATCATCAACTTGGCGCCATTCCGGGCGTCGTCGATGGCGCCTTCTTCTTGCCCGACGACGAAGATCCGGACGGCATCACCCGCCTCACCGCCTTCGTCGTCGCCCCCGACCTCAGCGCCCGACAAGTCACTCTCGCACTGCGCCAGCGCATCGATGCGATTTTCCTGCCCCGGCCGCTGGTCCTCGTCGATACACTGCCCCGCAACAGTACGGGCAAGCTGCCGCGCAGCGAACTGCAGGCGCTCTATGCCGACAAGGTCAGCCATGACGGGCGCTGAATACGACTGGACCGTTCCGGCCGATCATCCGGCCTTTGCCGGCCACTTTCCCGGCCGGCCCATCGTGCCGGGCGTCGTACTGCTGGACCGCGCCATCCTGTTTGCCGAAGCGATGCTCGGCACGAGCGGGCTGAACTGGCAGGTCGGCAATGCCAAGTTTTTCAGCCCCATCGGACCAGAGGAAGCGCTCACTTTCGCTTTATCGACGAGCCCAAGAGGGGCAATCGCCTTCACCGTGCGGGCGGGCGAGCGCGATATTGCCTCCGGCAGCCTGACCCGTGCCGTGCCATGAGCGAAAAAGACCCAACTGACGCCGACTGGATGCGCCAGCAGGAACGCAGCAATCTCGCCATCCTCAAGCTCATGGTGTGGATTTCGCTGACCTTCGGCCGGCGCATCGGCCGCGTCGTCCTCTATGGCATAGCTGCCTACTACGTGCTGTTTGCGCCGCGCGCCCGGCGCTTCAGCCGGAACTACCTGAACCTTGCGCTCGGCCGCTGGTCGCAGTGGTCTGACGGTTTTCAGCATATATTTTCGTTCGCCAGCACGATTCACGACCGGATTTACCTGCTCAACGACCGTTTCGAACTGTTCGACATCGAAATCATCGGTAGCGCGGCCGTTCAGAAGGCCGCCGAAGAACACCCGGGCGCTTTGCTGCTCGGCGCCCACCTCGGCAGTTTCGAGGTTCTCCGGGCGGTCGGGCGAGGGCAGCGGGGGCTACGTATCGCGATGATGATGTACGAGGAAAATGCCCGCATGATCAATGCCACACTCGAAGCGATCAATCCGGCGGCAAGCCAGGACATCATCCCGCTCGGTCGCATGGATTCGATGCTGCAGGCCCGCGACCGGCTCGATGAGGGCTATCTGGTCGGCATGCTCGCCGACCGCGGACTGGGCGACGATGCGACGATGGACTGCCATTTTCTCGGCAAACCGGCGCCGTTCCCGCTCGGCCCCTTCCGCATGGCCGCCATGCTGCGCCGTCCCGTCTTTTTCATGACCGGCCTGTATCTGGGTGGCAACCGCTACCAGCTGCATTTCGAACCGCTCGCCGATTTCTCGCAGACCTCCCGCGAAGAGCGCGATACCGCGATTCATGCCGCCATGCAGGGCTACGCCGACAAACTGACGCATTATTGTCAGCGCGCCCCCTACAACTGGTTCAATTTCTTCGATTTCTGGCAGAAAAAATGATCAAACGTCTCTTCGGCGGCCTCTTTTTGCTGGCCCTCGCCCTGCCTGCCACAGCCGCCTTCGATGTCGGCCAGCTGATGGCCGACCTGGCGCGAAACAAGGGTGGAAAGGCCAGATTCGTCGAGAAAAAATACATCTCGCTGCTCGACAAGCCTGTCGTGTCATCCGGGGAAATGAGCTACACGGCGCCCGATCGCCTGGAAAAACGGACCCTGCTGCCCAAAGTGGAAACACTGCTGCTCGACAAAGACATGCTGTCCATCGAGCGTGAAAAGCAGAAATTGACTATCAATCTCGCCAACCAGCCCGAGGCGCTGGCTTTCGTCGACAGCATCCGGGGCACCCTATCCGGTAACCGTGCGGCACTCGAGAAAAATTACGCCCTTCATTTATCGGGTAATTCAGACAAGTGGGTGCTTACTCTATTGCCCAGTGACCAGAAAATCGCGACGCTGGTCCTGCGCATCACGGTGAGCGGCAACAAGGGCCTGATCCGCAGCATCGAGTACCTGCAGGCCGACGGCGACCGTTCCTTGCTCACCATGGAAGCCATCGAGATCAAATGAGCCGGCCGGCCATCCGCGCTTTTCTGTTCTGGCTGCTGGCCATGGCAGCCGGGTCCGTCATCGTCTGGAACAGCCGCTTTTCGGCCGACATGTCCTTCTTCCTCCCAGCCAGGCCGAGCGCCGAGCAACAGGTGCTGGTCGACCAGTTGAAAGAGGGAGTTGTCTCGCGCCTCCTGATGGTGGCTATCGAAGGTGGCGAGGCTGCCCAGCGCGCAGCCGTTTCACGCCAGATGCGCAGTCGACTGGCGAAGATGTCCGAATTTGTGGCGGTCCAGAACGGTGAAGCCGGCAGCCTTGATGCCGACCGCGACTTCCTGTTCCGCCACCGCTACCTGCTCAGCCCGGCCGTGACGCCAGAACGCTTCACGGTCGATGGCCTGCGCGACAGCATCGCCAGCAGCGTCGATCTCCTCGCTTCACCGGCTGGCATGATGATAAAACCGCTGCTGCCGCGCGATCCGACCGGCGAAATGATCGAGCTGCTCTCCGGCCTCAACGCCGGCGCCCAGCCGAATGCACGTGAAGGCGTCTGGGCCTCGCGTGACGGCGAGCGGGCGATGCTCCTGATCCAGACGGCCGCCCTCGGCTCCGATACCGACGGACAGGAGCAGGCCATCGCGACGATCCACCAGCAATTTGCTCAAAGCGCCCAGGAGGCCGGCTTCAGCGAGGCCGGCATGCGGCTTTCCGGACCCGGCCTCTTTGCCGTGAAATCGCGGGAAACGATCAAGAGCGAAGTCAGCCGCCTTTCGCTGATCAGCACTCTGGCCATCATCGCCGTGCTTTTCTTCGTCTATCGCTCAGCTAGGCTCCTGACCCTCGGCCTGCTGCCCGTAGTCAGCGGCGCACTGGCCGGCATCGTCGCCGTCAGCCTCGTTTACGGCACCGTTTTCGGTATTACCGTCGGCTTCGGCTCGGCACTGATCGGAGAGGCAGTCGATTATTCGATCTATTACTTCGTCCAGTCCGGCCGGCTCGGTGCCGATGAATGGCGAAAACATTTCTGGCCGACCGTCCGGCTCGGCGTACTAGCCTCGATTTGTGGCTTCGCCGCGCTGCTTTTCTCGGGTTTCCCGGGCCTCGCCCAACTCGGCCTCTATGCCCTGAGCGGCGTCCTCACCGCCGCACTCGTCACCCGCTTCATCCTGCCGGATCTGGCCGGCGACGAACATCCGATACGCGACCTGAGTCACCTCGCACCGCCGCTCAATTCTGCCATCCGGGCGCTGCGCCGCCTGCGCTGGCCTATCATCTTGCTGACAGCTGCCGCGGCAGCTGTGCTCGTCGTCGACCGCGAACATCTGTGGCACCCCAACCTGTCGGCACTGAGTACGGTCAGCGCTGAAGATGGCGCCACCGACAATGCCCTGCGCGCCGATATCGGCGCGCCCGATTCGCGCTACATGGCGGTGATTACGGCGGCTAGCCGCGAAGCCGCGCTGCAGGCAGCCGAACGGGCAGGGCAGCAGCTCGATGCCCTGGTCGCCCAGGGCATCCTCGGCGGCTACGACAGCCCGGCCCGCTTCCTGCCCAGCCTGGCCATGCAGGCCAGCCGCCGCGCCAGTCTGCCGAGCACCGACGAATTGCAACCGCGCCTGCAGGCTGCGCAGGCCGACTCCCCGCTCGCTGCAGTCAAACTTGGGGGCTTCCTTGACGATGTCGCACTAGCGAAAGAGCAGGGCGACCTCACCCGCGCATCGCTGAACGGCACCAGTCTCGCGCTGGCAGTCGACTCGCTGCTGCTGCAACGAACGGATAGCTGGAGTGTGCTGCTGCCACTGCGTCCCCCGGCCGGCGACAAGGGAATAGACATCGATATCGAACCGGTACGGGCAGCCCTTGCCGATAGCGGGGCGCTGTTCATCGACATGAAGTTCGAGTTCGACCGGCTCTACAACGACTATCTCGATGAAGCGACCCTGCTTTCGCTGGCCGGCTTCGTCGCCATCGTCGCCCTGCTCGCCGTCACACTGCGTTCGGCCCGTCGTCTCGGCGCCGTCCTGCTACCCTTGCTGCTCTCCGTCGTCATCGTCATCGCCGGCATTCATCTGGCTGGTGAACAACTACATCTGCTGCACCTGATCGGCATGTTGCTGATCGTCGCCGTCGGCTCCAATTACGCCCTGTTCTTCGACCGAGCCGGGACCGAGCACCACCTCGATCCGTCAACCCTGGCCTCGATGGCCATCGCCAACCTGACCACTGCCATCGGCTTCGGCACACTCGCGCTGTCCAGCGTCCCCGTACTGCACGCCGTCGGCGTCACGGTCGGACCGGGCGCCGTTCTCGCCTTGCTCCTGTCGGCCGCCTTCGTTCCACGTGAAACCCTGGCATGAGCCGCCCACTGCGTACGCTGCGCCGTGAAACCGGCGCCCCGGACATGGTCGTGCTGCTGCCCGGCGCCTACATGAAACCGGAAGATTTTGTCGAGGCAGGGTTTTTCAGCGCCGTCGAGCGCCGTCGCCTGAAGCTCGACATCGCCGCGGTCGAGCTCGACCTCGACACGATTTCCGAGGGTAGTGCCGTCGCCGACGTCCTTGACCAGATCGTGCTGCCCGCCCGCCAAAACCACGAGCGCGTCTGGTTGGGCGGCATCTCGCTCGGCGGCCTGCTGACCCTGAGCCTGAATGCCGACCGGCCCGGCACTGTCGATGGCCTGTGCCTGATCGCACCCTATCCCGGCAGTCGGCTGACGACCAAACCCATCGCCAACGCTGGCGGCATCGACGCCTGGATACCCAGCGCCGAACAACTGGACGACCCCGAATTCCGCGTCTACCGCTGGCTCAAACAGGTGCCTGACAATCTGCCGGCCTTTATCGGCTATGGCACTGAAGACCGCTTCGCCGATGGCATGGCGACCATCGCCGGACGTTTCCCGACACCTGCCCGGCAAACCATCCCAGGCGGCCACGAGTGGCCGGTCTGGCAGCTTTTGTGGGAACATTTCCTCGATCTCGGATATTTTGCCACCTGACATGCCGACCCCCTGGAAGCCGCCCCTCGCCATCAAGATGACACTCGCCACACATGCCGCCGCCGTGGTCGGCTGCCTCGTGTCGCCGTCCCTCTGGCCGTGGGCGCTCGGGGCGCTGATCGTCAATCACGTGATCATCACCACCGCCGGCCTGCTCCCGCGCACGACCTTGCTCGGGGCCAACCTGACCCGCCTGCCGGCCAGCGCCGCCGCCCGCCGCGAAGTGGCCATCACCATCGACGACGGTCCAGACCCGGAAATCACTCCACGCGTGCTCGACCTGCTCGATGTCCACAAGGCCAAGGCCACCTTCTTTTGTATTGGCTGGCGGGCCAGGGAAAACCCCGCGCTCTGCCAGCAAATCGTCGCCCGGGGCCACCAGCTTGAAAACCACGGCGATGCGCATTCAAAAGCCTTTGCCACCTTCGGCCCCGGCCGCATGAAGGCCGACATTGCCGCTGCCCAGGCCACCTTCACCGAAATTACCGGCCGGGCACCGCGCTACTTTCGCGCCACGGCCGGGCTACGCAATCCCTTCCTCGACCCCGTCCTGCATAGCCTCGGCCTGAGGCTCGCCAGCTGGACGCGCCGCGCCTACGACACCCGCTGCGGGAACCCGGACACGGTTTTCCAGCGCCTGAGCCGCGACCTCGGGCCCGGTGACATCCTGCTTCTGCACGATGGCCATGCTGCCCGCACACAGGCAGGTCAGCCGGTCATCCTCGTCGTCCTGCCACGCCTTCTTGCCCTGCTCAGCGAACGTCGGCTCCAGCCCGTCACGCTGGCCGATGCCATCCCATGAGCCAAACCATCCTCCGCAAACTCCTCGATGAAGCCAGCCGGCCGTTCGCCAGCAGCGGTCATTTTGCCTATCACTACGCGCGCGGCAAGCTGTCCTCCGACAGCATCTTCCGGGAAATCCTCAGACGCGGCCTTTTCCCTGCCGAAGGGCGTTACCTCGACCTCGGCTGCGGCCAGGGCAGCCTGTTTTCCTGGCTGCTTGCCGCCCGCAAGCTCTATGAAACCGGCCACTGGCCGAAGGGCTGGCCAGCGCCCCCCAAGCCCCTGCAACTGCGGGGCATCGAGTTGATGCAGAAGGATGTCGACCGTGCCGTTCGGGCCTTCGGCCCCGACCACACCATCCTCCGCATCGAGCAGGGCGACATGACCAAAGCGGACTTCGGCAGCGCCGATGTCATCACCATCCTCGATGCCTTGCACTATGTCGATCATGCCCACCAGAAAGACGTGATCATGCGCATCCGCTCAGCGCTGCCGGCCGGCGGCCTGTTCCTTACCCGGGTCGGTGACGCCTCGGCCGGCCTGCCGTATCACCTGTGCAACTGGGTCGACCACGCCGTCACTTTCATGCGTGGCCACCGCCTGCCCCGCCTCCATTGCCGCACCCTGACCGAGTGGATCGCCTTGCTTGAAAGCATCGGTTTCACGGTCGAAACGGATCCGATGAACGCCGGCAAACCCTTCGCCAACGTCATGCTCGTTTGCCGCGTCCCGGCCTGACACAGTGACCCGGCCCAACCGCCTGACCCTCGTCGCCGCAGCCCTGCTCGCCATGCTGGCCGGTTGCTCGATGTTCGACGAAGGCGGCGAGGAGGGCGGCGCACTGCCCCCCGACATGGCGCGCCGGGCCGACGGCAGAACAGCCACGGCGTGGCCGACCTCGCTGCCCGAAGCCGAGGTCAAAAAGCGCATCGTCCAGCTGATTCCCGCTTCGACCAAGGACAGGCAAGGCTGGGCGAGCGATCTGCATATGGCCTTCCGGATCCTGGAAGTGCCACACGCCACCCAGACATATTGCGCCGCCATCGCCATCATCGAGCAGGAATCGGGCTTTCAGGCCGACCCGACGGTGCCCGGCCTGCCGGCCATCGTCCGCCGCGAACTGGAAAGCCGGGCCGGCCGCTATGGCGTGCCCTCGCTCATCGTCACGGCCGCCCTGAGCAAGACCTCGCCCGATGGCAGGAGTTATAACGAACGCATCGATGCCTTGAAGTCCGAGCGACAGATCAACAGCCTGTTCGAGGACATGATTGGCGAACTGCCCTTCGGCCGCCAGCTGTTCGCCGACTACAATCCGGTGCGCACCGGTGGCCCGATGCAGGTCAGCATCGAGTTCGCGACGCAACACGTCAAGGAACGCGACTACCCCTACCCGATGCCGAAAAAGGTCCGCGACGAAGTGTTCACACGGCGCGGTGGCGTCTATTTCGGCAGCGCCATCCTGCTCGACTATGAAGTGCCGTACGACAACATCGTCTACCGCTTCGCCGACTTCAACGCCGGCCGCTACAGCAGCCGCAATGCCGCCTTCCAGCTGGCGCTCGGCAGGATATCCGGCAAACCGCTGGCGCCGGATGGCGACCTGCTGCGTTACGAAGACGGCAAACCGGCGACGCTGGCGAGTAGCGTCGAGGAGGCCGCCATCGGCATCGCCGGTCGACTCGACATGAGCCGCCCGCAGATCCGCCGCGACCTGCTCCTCGAAAAATCCATGGCCTTCGGCCGCAGCCCGCTCTACAACCGCGTTTTCGAGTTGGCCGAGCGGAATGGAAGACCCATGGCCAGGCAGGCCATGCCGCAGATCGACCTGAAAAGCCCCAAGATCACGCGCAAACTGACCACTGAATGGTTCGCCAAACGGGTTGAAGGGCGTTATCGGAGTTGTTTGTCACGACCTGGCAGCTAGAAGGCCGGTCACAGCACCAAAGATGGCCGCAGGGCCATTGGTCCCCTCTGCTAAAATCCATCCTACATCCTATCGAGCGCCACCGTGACTCCGCTGCTGCTTTCCGCCTACACCGCCACTACCTGCCTCGGTCGCGGCCTTGCTGCCACGCACGAGGCCTTGCGCAACGGGCGCAGCGGCCTGGCGCCATGCGCTTTCGAGAGCGTCCGGCTGGACACCTGGATGGGTGAGGTGGCAGGGGTGGACGCCGAAAAATTGCCGGCATCGCTGGCCGCCTACGATTGCCGCAACAACCGCCTGACGCAGATGGGGCTGGAAACGGACGGTTTTGCCGGGCGCGTGCGCGAGGCGATTGCCCGTTATGGCAGGACACGGGTCGGAATTTTTCTCGGCACCAGCACGGCAGGCATTCTGCAGACCGAACTGGCCTACCGTCGGCGCGATCCGGAGAGCGGAGCGCTGCCCGACGACTTCCATTACCGCACGACGCACAACTCCTTCTCGCTGGCTGAATTCACCCGCGATTATTTCGGGCTGGAAGGCATGGCGATGGCCATCTCGACAGCCTGTTCGTCGAGCGCCAAGGTCTTCGCCGCAGCTGCCCGCCAGCTTGAACTGGGCAGCATCGATGCGGCCATCGTCGGCGGCGTCGATACGCTGTGTCTGACCACGCTGTACGGCTTCGCCTCGCTCCAGCTGACCTCGGCCCAACCCTGCTGCCCCTACGATGCGGCGCGCAATGGAATTTCGGTCGGCGAGGGCGCTGCTTTCGCGCTGCTCGAACGCTGCGCCAGTCCAACGCCCGGATCGGTGCTGCTGCTCGGCACCGGCGAGTCGAGCGACGCCTATCACATGTCCTCGCCCCACCCGGAAGGCCTGGGCGCGAAGATGGCCATGGCCGCCGCGCTGCGCTCGGCTGGGCTGAGTGCCGGCGATATCGATTACATCAACCTGCATGGCACCTCGACGCCAGCCAATGACGCCGCCGAAGGCAAGGCCGTCAGTGCGCTGTTCGGTGACCGTATTCCCTGCAGTTCGACCAAGGGTGCCACCGGCCACACGCTGGGTGCAGCCGGTGCCGTCGAAGCGGTGATCTGTGCACTGACGCTGACCCAGGCTTTCCTGCCCGGCAGCCCGGGCACAGAAAACATTGATCCGGCAATTCCCATCGATTACCTGTTGAAAAGCCGTGACGGGAAAGTGCGCCGAGCCCTGACCAATTCCTTCGGCTTCGGCGGCAGCAATTGCAGCCTGATTCTGGGTATCGCGCCATGAGCAAACAACTGACCGCCTGGATCGAAGGCATCGGATTCCTCGCCCCCGGCCTGCCGGACTGGCCAACCGCCCGCAGCGTCCTGCGCGGCGAATCGGCCTTGATCGCGGCGCCCTCCGTTTTGCCGGCACCCGGCCTCCTGCCGCCGGCCGAACGCCGCCGCGCCAGCCGCGTCGTCAAGCTGACGCTGGCCCTTGGCCTCGAAGCTGCGGCCCATGCCGGGGCTGATGTCGCGACGCTGGCCACCGTCTTTTCTGCTTCCGGCGCCGATGGCCATAACTGCCACGCCCTGTGCGAGCAACTGGCGACCGACGACCGCCAGATTTCGCCGACCCGCTTCCACAATTCGGTCCATAACGCCGCGGCCGGTTACTGGGGTATCGCCACCGGGGCGATGGCACCCTGCCAGGTCATCTGCGCCTACGATGCGAGCTTCGGTGCCGGCCTGCTCGATGCACTGGGGCAGGTCCTTGTCGACCGCCAGCCGACCCTGCTGATCGCCTACGACAGTGAATATCCGGAACCATTGTTTGCCAAGCGTCCGGTACCGGATGTCGCAGGTATAGCGCTTTTGCTTACCCTGGAACGCAGTGAGCGCTCGCTAGCATCGATTTCGGTGACGCCCGTTAACGATCCGGCCATGCTGCTGGCAGACAGCGAACTGGAATCCTTGCGCACCTCCATCCCGGCCCTGCGGGCGCTGCCGCTCCTGCGCAAACTGGCCCGGGGCGAGAGCGGCAAGGTCTGCATCGACTACCTTCCGCCCATGCAGTTGATGGTCGACATCGAGCCGTGCTAGACCACGCCTGGATCGCCGCCCATATCCCGCATCAGGGCGACATGTGCCTGCTCGATGCAGTCACCGAATGGTCGGAAATCAGCATCACCTGCCGCACCACGAGCCATACCGATCCAGCCAATCCGCTGCGCGCCGACGGTCGGCTGGGCGCCGCCAACGGCATCGAGTACGCCGCCCAGGCCATGGCCATCCACGGCGCCCTGCTGGCCAATGCCGACAACTCGCCACGCCAGGGTTACCTGACCAGCGTGCGCAGCGTCAGCCTGCATGTCGCCCGTCTCGACGACCTGCCGGGTGAGCTCGAGGTGCTGGCCGAACGCCTTTCCGGCGACACCAACAACATCCTCTACCAGTTCTCGCTCAGCCACACCGGTCGCTGCCTGCTTGCCGGCCGGGCCGCCGTGGTGCTCGACGCAGCCATGGTCGACCGGAAAAATCCGTGAAAAAGGAAATGTCATGAAACGCGCCCTCGTCACCGGTGGCAGCGGCGGCATCGGTGCGGCGATCTGCAAACGCCTCGCCGCTGACGGCCACCACGTCATCGTCCATGCCAACCGCAGCCTGGAAAAAGCAGCCGCCATCGTCGGCGATATCATCAGCGCAGGCGGCAGTGCCGAAGCTGTCGCCTTTGACATCACCGACCGCAGCGCAACGGCCGGCGCACTCGAAATCCTGCTCGAAACGGGCGCCATCCAGATCCTGGTCAACAACGCCGGCATCCATGCCGATGCTGTTTTTCCGGGCATGAGCGGCGAGCAGTGGGATTCCGTACTCGACGTTTCGCTGAACGGCTTTTTCAACGTCACCCAGCCGCTGACCCTGCCGATGATCCGCACCCGCTGGGGCCGCATCGTCACCATTTCGTCGATTGCCGGCATCACGGGCAACCGGGGCCAGGTCAATTACTCCGCCGCCAAGGGCGCACTGCACGCGGCCAGCAAATCGCTGGCGCTGGAACTGGCCAGCCGTGGCATCACGGTCAATGCCGTGGCACCGGGCATCATTGCCACCGACATGATAGAAGGCGCTTTCGATGCTGAGGCGATCAAGACTCTGGTGCCGATGAAGCGCGCCGGCCAGCCGGAAGAGGTCGCTGATCTCGTCGCCTTCCTCGCCTCCGACCGGGCAGGCTACATTTCCGGGCAGGTTATCTCGATCAATGGCGCGATGATCTGAGGCCCGCTGCCAGCCGGCGGACATTCTGCTACATTGGAGCAGACCACTCCGGAGGCAAAGATGAACGACAGACAAGCGCTGAGCCTGCATCAAGCTGCACTCACCCTGGCCCACGGCGACGATGCGGTGCATGCAGCCGAAGTCGCCCTGGCCCATGCCATCGAACATGGCGAACTGCACGCCAATGTCAAACGCTGGGCCACCGAGCAGTGGGAAGGTCGGCAATTGCCAGGCAATATCAACCGGCTGGAAACCTTCATCGAGCCAGCCGAACTGGCCGCCTGGCAACGACGCCGACAAGCGGCTTGAGCTGTTTCAGCGGCTGCTCAGCAGCTCGCTGATTTCCTGCGTACTGACCGGCCGGACGACGCGGCCAATTTCCTGACCATCCCGCATCAGGATCAGCGTCGGCCACAGTTTGACGCGAAAACTGCGCCCCAGCCGACGGCCCGGGCCATCCTCGAGCTTGAGGAAGCGGAGATCGGGGCAGGCCTGCAGGGCCGCCTCAATGAAGGACTGGGCGGCCTGGCAATGCGGGCACCAGTCGACACCGAATTCGATCAGTGTCGAGCCGGGCAGGGCATCGATTTCAGCCCGATCCGGTGCCACTTCCGAATAGTTGGCGATGTATGCCATTTATTTCTCCTCAGGCCGAACGCTGGATCAGGGATTTAAGCCCCGCCAGTTTCGGGGCAACCATGGGCACCGTCAGCATGGTACTGGCCACTGCCATGAGGAGCAGGGCGGTGAAGGTTTCGCTGGTGATGATCTGCTTGTCGAGCAGGATGTTGGCAAAAATGATCATGATCAGCGCCTTGGTCTGCAGCAGCCAGCCTATGACAATGGCTTCGCCCGGTGCCCATTTGAGCACTTTGCCGGCAATCCGCACGCCAAGCAATTTGCCACTGATCGAGGCGACCAGCAGCATGGCTGCGGCGATGAAGACCGCGGCACCGCCGACATTCCAGTTGGTACGCAGCCCGGTGGACAGGAAAAAGACAGGCATGACGACGAGCAGTACGTGGTGGCGCAGCTGGTCCATTTTTGCCTGATCGAACCAGTCGGCTTCCATACTCGCCCCGGCCAGGAAGGCGCCGACCATGAAATGCAGCCCGGCCCAGTCGGCGCCGAAGGAAACGACGGCTAGCCAGATCAGCGCGACATACCAGCGGTCAGCCTCAGCCAGGCGCTGCATGAGGCGATGGAACAACCAGGCAGCAATGACGAAGGCGACAAGGAAGCTGCCCTGGCGTCCAATGCGCTCCCAATCCATGAGAATGAGCGCGAGGACGCCCCAGATGGCGATGTCGTCGAGGCTGGCATAGCGCAGGATGCGCTGGCCGATGGGCTGACGCAGGACGTCGAGCTTTTCCATGAGCAGGATGAGGATGGGCAGGGCGGTCACGGCACAGGCCATGCCGACACCGACGACGAATTGCCAGCTCAGCGCTTTTGGCCCCATCCAGCCGTCGGACATCAGCATCAGCGCCGCTGCGGCGCAGCCGAAAAGGAGGGGCGTACCCAGAGCCAGACCGGCTGTGATGCCGCTTTCACGACGGTGCTCCCAGGCTTTCCTGAGATCGAGTTCAACACCGGCGATCATCACGAAGAGCATCACAGCCCACCAGGCGATGCCGTTCAGGGACTGGATCACGGTGGGATTGAAAACGAACTGGTAGTACTCGGGAAATGCCCGGCCAAGAATGCCCGGCCCGAGCAGGATGCCGGTGATGATCTGGACGACGACCAGCGGCGCGTAATAGTCCGTTCTGCCCAGCCGCCAGATGAGGTAGGGCACGGTGAAAATGATCGCCATGGCGATCAGGAAAATTTCGGTCGTGTTCACGAGGTCACAAGGTTACGACAGGCGACGCAGAATGAGCAACGGTAGACGCAGGACGAAGCCGATGAACAAACGGGTATGCATCCACGTTAGCAGGGTGTTGTCGCGCAGGTACTTGAAGTGCGAGACACCGCCTTCGTCGGCCCTGAAATAACGCACAGGAGCGTCAATATTGAGCGGCCTGACGCCCGCCCAGCAAAGCCGGACGACGGCCTCGGGGTCAAAATCGAAACGGCGCATGAAATGGTTGGCGCGCATGATCCTGATCAGCGGCTGGATCGGATAGACGCGAAAGCCGTAGAGCGAATCGCCGATGCCCATCCACAGCGTTTCGAGGTTGGCCCAGCCGTTCGACACCTTGCGGCCATTGACGCGCAGGGCCGGCGCATCGGCGTCGAAAACCGGCTTGCCGAGCACCATGTGCGTCGGCTGGGCCAGCGAGGCAGCCATAAAGGCGGGAATCAGGTCGGCCGGGTGCTGGCCATCAGAATCCATGGTCAGGGCGTGGGTAAAGCCCTCGGCCGCGGCCAGTGTGATGCCTTCGAGCACGGCCGAACCCTTGCCACGATTTTCCGGCAGGACAATCACACGCAGACCGGCTTCGGTCGCCGCCAAGGCCTGCAAGGCTTCGGCACTACCGTCGGTGCTGCCGTCGACCACGACCCAGACCGGTGCCCATTGCGCCAGGGCGCTGCGCACCGTGGCAAGCACCTTGGGGCCGGGGTTGTAGCTGGGGATCAGGACAAGGTGGGTTTTTGAAACGGCAGACATGATGTGATGTTTCAGGCAGCAGGTGCTGGGGCAAGCGGTTGATCATGGCCCAATTCGCCCCGGAAGTAGGTTTGCAACTCGGCGGTGAAAGACTTCAGGTTGGTCGGTGGCGGAAAGCGGCGACCCAAGCGAACACGGCAAGTCAGCGGCAACTCGGGCCGGCGGAAGAGCGGCCAGGCCTTGCCGAGATAGGGCGTGGAAAATTCGATGAGCAGGGTCTGGACGGCGACCTTGCTGCGATTGGAGATCAGGCCGACGCTGGAGGTACACGGACCAATCGGGAAATCCAGAGTGCGCGAACCTTCCGGAAAGATCACCAGATGCGCCCCCTGATCCAGTTCGTGGCGCGAGCCGATGATCATGTCGAGCGCGGCATCGTTGCGGATGTAGCGCGCCAGGCGGGCGGCGGCGCCAAACAGGATGTTGTCCATCAGGGACGCTTTCATGATGCAGACGGCGTTGGGTAGCCGGGAAATGATCATCACCACGTCGAGCAGCGAAGGGTGGTTTGCGGCAACAATCAGCGGCCCCTCGTCGCGTAGCCGGTCAATTTCGCTCAGGTCGAAACGGCAGGCACAAAATACGGTGAGAATTTGCAGATAGAAGCGGAAGGCGGCTGAAATCATCCAGCGGCCGAAAGGCTGGCTGAGGCGTCCGGGCAGCACAGCATGGAAGAGCAGGGCGCAGGGCAGCCAGAGCAGGCAAAGTACAGCCAGCGAGCCAAGGCCAAGAATCATGGCGATGTATTCGTAGGCCATCCACACGGGATTGCCTGCGCCGCGGCGATCAGTCATTGACTTTGATGCGAGTCGACGACTCTCCGAAAACCCAGGTAATGGCGATGCCACCGGCCAGATAATCCTTTTTGCGAACCAGGGGGCTATCTTCGAAAATCGCCCCGCTCAGGTTGTCGTAGCGGACAAATCCACCCACCCAATAACCGGGATAGCGCTTGGAGAGCGAGGCCAGAAACTGCATGCCGGCGTAACCGGCCCTGGCTTCATAGGCCGGGCGGTCGGCCGTCGCGTATTGCGGGGCAACGGCATAGTAGTAGGCGTGCTGGCGCTTGTCGCCAAACACGGGGCCGGCCAGCATGCCGAGATTCCAGCCAGCCATGCCGGGAATGTCGGTGATGTCCATGTTCAGCTTGGGATGAAAGACCCAGCCGATACTCTTGGGCGAACCCTCGACGGTTACTGCGGCACGCAGTGGCAGCAACAACTTGAGAAAGCGGGCACGATTCTCCGAGCGCCAGAAGGTGACGTCCACTTGCGGACCAATTTCGAAGGTTCCCTTGAGGTCGGACATACCGGCACGGGCCGTAATGTCATCACTGCTCACCGGTGGCGAAAGGGCCAGGCTGACCGTCAGGTCAAGCCGGTCGGAATCGAAAAAGCTGCCGCGGATACCCTGGCGGTCCGCTTTTAGAAAATCACCGTGGTAGGTGAAATGCGGCACCGGCAAGAGGAAATTGTGGGTCTGGTCGGAACCGCGATAAGACGGAAAGCTGAAGGCGGCGACGCCGGCACCGATTTCCCACAAGGGCTGGTCTTCCGCCGCACTGACACCGGTCGTCATGGCTGCAGCACCAACGGTCAAGAGCACAGTCTTCCGAAACAGGTTCGCCATGGCCATCAATTTTCCTCCAGCATATGTGTGGCAAAAGCCTCGATTTCAAGCAGCAAGTCACTGCGGCAGATGTCGGCCTGGACAAAAACAAGATCTGCCGCGCCGACCAAGGGCGTCAATTCTTCCCGGATCATCCCGAAATCATCGGCCCGACGTACGTAAACCCGGTAGGAAAGTTGGCTCAGGACATACGGGCCGGTACGACATTTCCGGTTAGCCTCGGTGACCACTGCTGCGATATTGGCCATCGATTCACGGCATTGCCCCGCCGGATCGCCCGGCGCAACAGTCTGATGGCCGACGATGCTCGCCGTGCCCGAGATGAACAACAGTTCCTGAGCCGGGAGATAGGCCAGCGCCCCCCGCGAGAAGGTCGGGCTGCGCGGGCCGTAATCGGACGGATAATTGTAAGCACTGACCTGACGCGGGTTCTCGAGGGGCACTGCCGGTGCCGGGCCGGCCATGAAAGCAATGCTCAACGGCGCACCGGCCAGTCCGATGGCACAAGCCGCCGGGACGTTGCCGGTGGCGCCGCGATGACATTCGAGGAAGGCATCCTGGCGACCGATATTGAACTGGCGATAGCGCTCCAGGCCATTCGTTTCGCGATTGATCTCCGCCATGTAATTCCAGGCCCGCCACAGATGGGGCAGTTGTTGCGCGTCAAGCAGGCGGAAAATCCGGCGATAGGCTTCCTCGCTGGCCGCCTGCAGGGCCGAACATTCCGTTGAATCCGGAAAAGCGGCTTCATCGAGTTCAATGACCCCATAGAGCAGGTCATCCGAGCGTCGCCAGGCGATGCCTTCACTCTGGCCTGAGCTCACGGGCTGATCAACCAGCCAGGTTTCCTGAAAGACTGCTGCGTTCGTCCCGAACAGTGGGGCAATCACACGTTGCTCCGGCCAGGCTGGCACGGCAGCCCCCGGCGGCTCACCGATCACGGCGCCGCCGAGTATCCGGCCGGTTTCACGTGAAACCGCAAAGGGCGAGGATAAGAACTCGAGATTCACTAGGCGTTGTAAACAACCGCGTCGTCGACCTTGCGGATATTGAATCGGCGACGTTTCCAGCCCATGAAGGCCCGCTTCGGCTGCATGATGTTGGCGATGTAATAGAGCATCTTGAAGGCCCAGATCGATCGCCAGATGGGGGTCTTGCCGAAGATATCGCCAGCCAGCATGGACAACACGGCTTCCTTGGCCCGGAAGACGTTGCGTGGTCCCATGAAAAACTCGCGCATGATCGGATTGGTCACGCGGTAGATAAACCACGAAAACTCTTTTGGGCCATGCTTCATCAAGGCATCGAAACGCTTGAGCGCTGCCGATGCCTTGGCGGGAGTCTTGAGGCAGGTATCGATGGCCTCAGCCGCGATGACGCCACTGTTCATGGCCAGCAGCACACCGGACGAGAAGACCGGATCGATGAAAGCGTAGGCATCGCCCAGCATCACGTAGTTGTTGCCGTGATTGCGCTCGGATACATAGGAGAAGTTACCTGTCGCCTCAATCTCGTTGACCAGTTTTGCCTTCTCGAGACGCATGGTCAGCTTGGGGCACTGGGCAAAACCGTCCATCAGGAACTGTTCAAGGGAGCGTTCGCCCTTGGTTTTCATGTAGTACGGCCAGGTCACCATCCCGATGCTGGTCACGTCGTTCTGCATAGGGATGAACCAGAACCAGCCGTGCTCGAACCAGAAAATGGTGATGTTGCCCGCGGCCTGGCCTTCGTGCCGCTGAGCCCCGGTAAAGTGACCGTAGATGGCTGAACTGTTGTGCTTCGGGTTGCGGTGCTTGATCTGGAAACGGTTGGCCAGGAAGGTATCGCGACCAGACGCATCGACAACAAAGCGGGCCTGCCATTCGGTTTCCCGGCCATCATCATGCACGGCGCGGATTGCTGCCGTATTGTCCGGCAGGAAATCGATGCTCTTGGCCTTGCAGCCTTCATGCACCTCGACCCCTTTTTTTTCGGCATTCCGGATCAGTATGGTGTCGAACTGGTCGCGCTTGACCTGGTAGGCGTGGGGCATGGACTTGTCCCAGGCATCGGCAAAACTGAAAACCGAGGACATGTCGTGATTGGGCGAGACAAATTCGGCACCGGGTTTCAGCATGCCGATCGCCTTGACTTCCTCGGCGATGCCCATCCGTTCGAAAAGCGGCAGATTGGCCGGCAGCAGAGATTCGCCAATGTGAAAACGTGGATGGTGGGCCTTTTCCAGTATCACCACCCGATAACCCTTTTCCGCCAGCATCGGCGCCACGGTCGAACCTGCCGGCCCGCCACCGATAACCAGGACATCACATTGCCGTCGCTCGACTTGCTGCACTTGTTCCATCATTGAAACCTTTATTCCGTTCTCTGTGGCGGCGATGAATTTTATGTCTGTTTGGCCATCTTGATGACTATCCGGGCATTTCCCCGACTACGGAAATTCTTCCCGATGTCCATGACGAAAAAATGGAATTATACCGCCGCCTGCAAGGCCGACGGCGGGCAGCAGGATTTACCTTCCTCGACTAGCGGAATGATGGCCTTCATCGCTTCACGCCGTGAAATCCTGACCGGCGACATGGCAACGATATTGTCGACCTGCAAATCAGGGCTCAAAAAAGGCTTCAGTCCGACTGGCTGGCGCGGGTGGAGCTTGAATTCCCGTTTGGCCTTCTCTAGCTGCTCCTTGTTCGAACTGAAATAGCGCGCCGCAGCGATGGTCTCCGGCAGGTGCTTGATCACGTGCCACAGGCTCCAGCGATGGGCCCACAGTCGCTTGGCGAAGCGTCGGCGATACCCTTTGCTGTCGTAGAAGCGTTTGACGTGCCAGTTATACAGGGCGTCCATTTCCTCCCGCGAGGAAAAACCATGCGGCAGGAAGACAAAATTCAGGCAGTTCATGAGCCGCCAGTCCTCGATCATCTCGCCGGAGACATTGCTGTTGGCGCATTCATCCCAGATCGGCGCGCCATGTAGCGGGCTGAACTTGGTCATGTTCATTTCATCGAGATCGAGCGACAGAATGAAATCGCTCGTCACCTTGACCGTTTCCGGCGTTTCACCCGGCATGCCGAAGATGAACAAGCCCTTGGCCCGCATGCCGGCAGCGTGGATCTGGCGGACCGTGTCACGCACGGCATCCAGTGTGACACCAGCTTTGTGACGTTCCATCATCTGCGGATCAGCCGACTCGATACCCATCGATACCATCAGCACCCCGGCCTGCTTGAGCTTGGCCAGCATTTCATCCGAGGTATGGCCGGTACGGATGGCGCAATTCCACTGAATTCCCAGCGGTTTTTCAATAAGAAGCTGACAGAGATCGAAAACGCGCTGCTTCTTGGCTGTAAACAGGTCGTCGTACATGTTGATGTGGTACACGCCAAACCTGTCCCGCAGATACTTCATATGATCGTAGGTGTATTGCGCTGAATTGGTCTTGTACAGGCGCTCAAAGACTGTGCGATCGCAAAACGAACAGGTGTAGGGACAACCGCGTGAGGTGATCATCGTTGCGCCGTGATGCTTTTCGTAGGCAAACAGCGGCAGATGATAGGCATGCGGGAAACCCGCCAATTTTTCGTAAGCCGGGAAGGGCAGTTCGTCGAGGTCGAGAATCCTGTCGCGCCGCGGATTGATGCGAATTTTTCCGGTTTCGTCACGATAAATCAGGTTGCCGACATCCTCGAGCGGTTTGCCGTCGGCCAGATCGAGGAAAGCACCTTCACCTTCGCCTATGACCAGGTAATCAATTTCCGGGAAATGTTCAAGGATGGGCGCACCGAGCGACGAGACATGAACGTTGCCAAAAACAATCCTGATGTCCGGACGTTTGGCGCGGATATAGGCGGCAATTTCGAAAGCGTCCATGAAGCCGGACGTCGTTGCCGAAAACCCCACCATTTCTGGATCCGTCGCCAGGACGATCTCGGCATTCTCCGCGATGGTCGGTGGCGCATAGGGGCCGAGGCAATCATGCAATTGAACACTGTGACCAAATTTTTCCAGCCAACTGGCCAGTTGCATGATGCCGATCGGCGGCATGCGGTTGGCCAGGACTGAAAAATCAGGTTGGCCAGGAACAAAGTTAAAGCCAGCCGGGTGAACAAGCGTGATGCGCATGCCAGGTTCCTCGATCGAAGTAAGGGAATTTTATAAGAAAACCCCTAATTACTCCGGACGAAGTCCAAGACTGCTTCCAAATTTCTCGAAGGGCAGGTTTACAGGGTTTCTGATAATAACTATATGTAAACCTACTACTGATAATACCTTAGCAACAACTCTGTGGATAACATAAAATACTTCATATATTTCATAAGCTTATGAACTTATATAGGGTCTTGGTAAGCTGCTGACCTGCCTGTGGATGGATTCTGGATAGTTTTTGACTTTTCCAAAAATCAGGACTTGCCCACAATCCTTGGACAGCTTGTACACAGGCTTATGTACAGCCATTTTTTCGAATTTCAGGCCAAAAAAAACCGGCACCAGGCCGGAATTTTTTGAATGGGGAGAAGAATCCGTCTCCCGACAATTCAATCAGCGTCTATCTTCAGAAAGTTGTGTCTGCGGATAAGCCGAAAAGCTGGCATCGCTGTCTTCATTGTCTTCCCGGTAGGCCAGAATCTGGCTCCCTACACCGTCAAAAGGCGATGTTGGAGGAGCCAGCTTTCGTTCCGGCAGGAAACTCTTGAGGAATTCTTCTGAAAGAAACTCCGAGGTGTTTCGTGTGCCCAGAACATATTCGGATCGACGGGCAGTGATCACAACGAAGGCATCTCCGACAATTTCGTAAGCGGTCAGGTACGAAGTCCGAATGATGGATGCCTGCGGGAAGCGGGGATTGGAACTGGCTACCCGGCCTTCAATGCATGCGACATACTGGCCATTTCCGGAATCTTTCGCATGAATGATTTTCCAGTGGTTGAGTACATTGCGCGTTTTCATATAAATCTCATGTTATTGACAGGCCACAGACTCAAACTTCCTTTTGGGGGATGAATCTTGGCATGTAGAAATAATTGGGCTGTATACAGTATCCGTTGTGGAAAATCTTCCCACAGATATTACATTTTGTCTAGGACCCTGTTTTTACTGTAACAAATTTTCGTTACAGAACTATTTACCAATACAAAACCGGCTGAAAATGACGCCGAGAAGATCGTCAGGCGTGAATTCCCCGGTGATCTGACCGAGCGATTGTTGGGCTAGCCGAAGTTCTTCGGCAAAAAGCTCAAGTGCGGGAAAAATCCCTTCAACGACTTGTCGGGCAGCCAATACGTGTTCCTGTGTATCGGAAAGCGCGCGCAAATGACGTTCGCGGGCCATGAAAACATCTTCGGTCTGGTGCCAGCCGGCAATCCGAAGCAACTCCTGCCGAAGCAGATCTATGCCCTCGCCGGAGCGGGCCGACAAGGAAATGGCCGTGCACCCGGTGTCATCGTGTCTTTCGGGTGCGACGCCGGCGAGATCGATCTTGTTGTAGATGGTGATCCGTTTGAGGCGCTCGGGCAGACGGGCCAGGATTTCCTGATCGGCAGTGCCGACGCCGGTTCTCGCGTCAACGAGCAGGAGGATGGCATCGGCTCGTTCGATTTCCTTCCAGCTACGTTCAATACCGATCTTTTCAACCTCGTCATCCGTATCGCGCAAACCGGCGGTATCGATAATGTGCAGCGGTATGCCTTCGATCTGGATAGTCGAGCGCAGGGCATCCCGTGTGGTGCCGGCAATGGGCGTCACGATAGCCAGGTCATCACCGGCCAGACGGTTGAGCAGGGAGGATTTTCCGACGTTCGGTTGGCCGGCGAGCACGACATGGAGGCCCGATTGCAGCAGTTTTCCCTGGCTGGCCCGGTCGAAAATCTCGGCCAGTTTCTGTTGCAGGTTTTCCAGGCGACCGAAGGCATTGGCTGCCTTGAGGAAATCAATGTCTTCTTCCGGAAAATCCAGTGTCGCTTCAACCAGCATGCGCAGATTGATTAGTTCGTCATTCAGCTCGCCTATCGCCCTGGAAAATTCGCCCTGGAGCGAACGGACGGCCGAACGGGCTGCGCTGGCAGTCGCTGCATCGATCAGATCGGCAACGGCCTCGGCCTGGGCCAGGTCCATCTTGCCATTGAGGAAGGCCCTGCGGCTGAATTCGCCGGGTTCGGCCAGCCGTGCCCCGAGATCGAGACAGCGGGCGAGCAGCATCTGCATGACGACCGGTCCGCCATGACCCTGCAATTCGAGCACGTCCTCGCCGGTAAAGGAATGGGGATTCGGGAAAAACAGGAGGATTCCGCTATCCAGCGTCGTTCCGTCGGCTGCTTTGAAATCAGCCAGCGTGGCATAGCGTGGTTTCGGTGATTTGCCGCTCAGTGCAAAAGCAAAGGGCAGCAAATTGCTGCCCGAAATGCGAATGACGCCGACACCACCCCGGCCGGGGGCCGTGGCGATGGCGGCGATGGTGTCTGACTTCACACTTTAGGCTTTCGCGTCGTTGGCAGCCTTGCCGCCGGCGTCGATAAGCCGCGTGATCTGCCACTGCTGGGCGATGGAGAGCACGTTGTTGACCACCCAGTAAAGGACCAGACCGGCAGGGAACCAGAAGAACATGACACCGAAGATCAGCGGCATGGCCATCATGACCTTGGCCTGGATCGGATCCGGTGGCGTCGGGTTGAGCTTGGTCTGGACAAACATCGAGATCATCATGATGACCGGCAGGATGAAGTAGGGGTCAGGCGAAGCCAGATCCTTGATCCACAGGGTCCAGGGCGCATCGCGCATTTCGACGGCGCCGAGCAGTACCCAGTAGAGGGCGATGAAAACCGGGATCTGGACCAGGATCGGCAGGCAGCCACCGAGCGGATTGACCTTCTCGGTCTGGTACATCTTCATCATTTCCTGATTCATGCGCTGCTTGTCGTCGCCAAAACGTTCTTTCAGTTGTGTCAGGCGCGGCGTCAGAATCTTCATCTTGGCCATCGAGCGGTAAGAAGCAGCCGACAGCGGGAAGAAGATTGCCTTGATGATGATGGTCAGGATAACAATCGCCCAGCCCCAGTTGCCGACCAGCTTGTGGATGGCTTCCAGTGCCCAGAAAATCGGTGCGGCAACGACGGTCAGCCAGCCATAGTCAACGACCAGATCGAGTCCGGGCGCGACGTTCTTGAGGGCAGACTGTTCCTGCGGACCGGCGTACAGGCTGACCGAGGTCTCACCCTTCGCACCGGGGGCGATTTCAGCAACCGGAACGATGACGCCCGTCTGGAACACGTTGCTGCCTTCCACTTTGCGCATGTAGAACTCGCGCTGGGTCTTGTCCTTCGGTACCCAGGCTGCGACGAAGTAATGCTGGACCATGGCCAGCCAGCCGTTGTCCGCCGTCTTGGCGAACTTGGCCTTGTTGTCGGCAATCGCGCTGAAATCGATCTTCTGGTACTTCTCGGCGTCGGTGAACACGGCCGGACCGGTAAAGGTCGAGACCATGGCGGTTTCACCGGCCGGTGCCACGTCGTCACGCTGCAACTGGAAGTAGGCGTGCGGGGCAATGGCCTTGTCGCTGCCGTTGGCAATTTCCCAGGCGATATCGATCTGATAGGAGCCACGCTTGAAGGTCAGGATCTTGGCTACCTTGACGCCGTTCTGATCAACGGATTCGAGACGCAGCTTCAGTTCGTTCGCCCCTTCAGCCAGCGTTGTCGCGCCTTCGACCCGCTTGAAGACGGAACGGTGCGTCGGCAAACCTTCGCCAATCAGGCCGGCTTGCGCCTGGTACTTGTGCTTGGTATCGAACAGGACAAAGGTCTTGTCCTTGTTGTCATGTTCCTTGTACTTGAGCAGTTCAAGGCCGACCACATCGCCGCCTTGGGCAGAAATGGTGGCTTTCAGCAAATCGGTGCTTACCGTGAAGGTTTCAGCGGTGGAAACAGGTGCCGAAACAGCTGGTGCGCCGGGGGCCGCCTTGGCCTGCAGCGAGGTCGATGGCGTCGGCGTGGCACTGCCCGCCGGGACGGTTGCAGCGGCATCAACGGCCGGTTTTGGCTGGTTGTACTTCTGCCAGTTTTCCCACAGCATGAAGCTGGAGAAGGTAAAGATCAAAACCAGTATCAGGCGACGAGTATCCATGAACAGCCTACAAAAGAATTCTTGAATCAGGGTACAGGATCATACCCACCAGGATGCCATGGGTGGCAGCGACCGACTCGTTTCAAGCCCAGCCAGCCACCCCGGAAGGCGCCATATTTCTGTACTGCTTCCACCATGTATGCCGAGCAACTCGGCATATGTCGGCAGCGTTTCCCGAGAAAAGGGCTGATCGCATATTGATAGATGCGAACCAGACCTATCACCAGGTACTTCATCATGCTTCCTGCTTCGGCCGGGGCCGTTGCAGTTTGTCCAGCAGGGCAAGGAAATCCTCGGCGACCAACTTGCCGTCGAGCGGAGCCGGTTTGACGGCAAGCCTGACGATCATGTCCAGTGCCGGCAACCCGGCCAGGCGCAGCCGAAATTGCTCACGAACGATACGCTTGACCCGATTGCGGTCAACCGCTCGTTTGAGCAGCTTCTTGGCGACGACCAGACCCAGTCGCGCTTCGGACTTTCCTTCGGGGCGCGGCTGATAATGCAGCATCAGCACTTTGCCTCGAATTGCCCTCCTGAAACCAAAAACGGATGAGAACTCATCCGTTTTTGTCAGGCGATAGCGTCGGGCGAAGCTTTGTTCCACCTCGCCGAACGTCCGGTTTATACGGCCAGACGAGTGCGACCCTTGGCGCGGCGAGCAGCAATGACTGCACGGCCACCCTTGGTGCGCATACGGACCAGGAAGCCATGGGTGCGCTTGCGGCGCACGACCGACGGTTGATACGTGCGTTTCATGTTGTAATCCCTTGATGTGCGAAGAAAAACGCGTGATTACACCCTGTTTGATAGGGTTCTGTCAAGGTCAATTATTTTTCAAAGCTGTGGATAACTTCCCGGATGGGGGGTAGAATCCTCTCTTTGCTGGCCACCGCCCGGTCGCCAGACCAATCAAAAAATGTTCGTCAAATCAAGAATCTAATAACCGCCATCGACTGTAAAGCCGAATGTGTGGGGAGGAGTTTTTTCGTCAATGGCCGGTTTCTGGGAATCCTGTTTGCAGCGCTTCGAGCAGGAACTGCCTGCGCAGCAATTCAACACCTGGATCAGGCCGTTGCGGCTCGAAGGCGAAGCTGTGGCGCTCGACGAAGGTTTGCGCCTGATTGCGCCAAATACCTTCATATTGAAGTGGGTGCGCGATCGTTACCTGACGCGCATTGAAGAATACAGTCGCAGCTTTTTCTCGGGTCCGGTCAGTATTGCACTGGTCATTGGTGCCGGAAAAGCAGCCAGCCGGATTGAATCAAACAGCGAGGCTGGTGAAAAGTCGCCAGCCAAGCCGGCAAGCAATAGCGAAAAGAAAGCAGCGCCTGCCGAAAAGCCGCGTAGCAAGAGCGGCAATTACGAGAAATCCCGGCTCTTTTCGTCCTTCACCTTTGACAATCTGGTCGTCGGCAAGGCCAACGACCTGGCGCGTGCCGCGGCCGTGCAGGTGGCCAACAATCCCGGTGGTGCCTACAACCCGCTCTTTATCTATGGCGGCGCTGGCCTCGGCAAGACCCACCTGATTCACGCCATCGGCAACGCCATCGTGGCCGAAAACCCGGAAAAGATCGTCCGCTACGTCCATGCCGAGGATTACTACTCGGATGTCGTGCGCGCCTATCAGCAAAAATCCTTCGATACCTTCAAGCGAACCTACCGTTCTCTTGATGTGTTGCTGCTCGATGATGTGCAGTTCTTCAATGGCAAGAACCGTTCGCAGGAAGAGTTCTTCTTCCTCTTCAATGCGCTGATCGAAGCGCGCAAGCAGATCATCATCACCTGCGACACCTATCCGAAGGATATCAACGGCCTCGATGACCGTCTGGTTACCCGCTTCGACTGGGGGCTGACGGTGCAGATCGAGCCGCCGGAACTGGAAATGCGCGTCGCCATCCTGAAAAAGAAGGCCGAGGCCGAAGGCATCCATCTCGATGATGAAGTGCCTTTCTTCATTGCCAAGCATCTGCGCTCCAATGTCCGCGAACTCGAAGGCGCCCTCAAGAAGGTGCTCGCCTATTCCTCCTTCCACGGCCGCGCCATTGCGCTCGACCTGACCAAGGAAGCCCTGAAGGACGTCATCGGCTCGGCGCGTAATGTCGGCATCGACAATATCCAGAAGACCGTCGCCGACTATTACAAGATGAAGGTCGCCGAGCTGTTCTCGAAAAAGCGCACCCGCGCCATTGCCCGGCCGCGTCAGGTGGCCATGTGGCTGTGCCGCGAAGTCACCTCCCACAGTTTTCCCGAAATCGGCGATGCCTTTGGCGGGCGCGATCACACGACGGTGATCCATGCCGTCAAGACCATCGACAGCCTGCGTCTCAAGGAAAATGAACTTAACCACGACCTGCACGTATTGCTGCAGGTATTGAAAGGATAAGGCTGTCGATAAGTCTGTGGAAAAGCTGTGGGCTCATTGTGGATCATCTGGAAATACCCACTTTGTGGGAAAATTGTCCGGATTTCACCCACAGGCAATCCAGTCGTTTACGCAGACCGTAAAATTTGATTCAAGCATCTGAAACTAGAGATAATTTTTCACTTATCCACAGAACTGTTCCCGATATAGTCTACTTAGGAATTTAATTTATGGTTCTTATCAAAACCCAAAGAGACACGCTTCTCGCCCCGTTGCAGTCGGTGTCGGGGATTGTTGAACGCCGTCATACGCTGCCCATCCTGTCCAATGTCCTGCTCGAAAAGAAGGGCGATCGCCTGACCCTGCTCGCCACCGACATCGAAATCCAGATCACGACGACGACCGAAGGCGCCGGCGGTGAGGGCGATGGCGCAGTGACGGTCGGCGCCCGCAAGCTGCAGGAAATCCTGCGCTCCCTGCCCGATACCACCGAAGTCAGCCTGGTGCTCGAAGACAAGCGCCTGCTGGTCCGCGGCGGCAAGAGCCGCTTCAGCCTGCAGACCCTGCCGGCCGACGACTTCCCGCGCATGACGGTGAATGAAGGTGAAACCAAGCAGTTCTCGATTTCGCAAAAGGCTTTCCGCCAGCTCATCAGCAAGACCCAGTACTCGATGGCGGCTCAGGACGTACGCTATTATCTGAACGGTCTGCTGCTCCTGGTCGAAGGCAAGGAACTGCGTGCCGTGGCGACCGATGGCCATCGTCTGGCCTACGCCAGCGTCGAGATCGACACCGATCTGCCGCGCCAGGAAATGATCCTGCCGCGCAAGACGGTCCTCGAACTGAACCGTCTGCTGCTCGACAACGACGAAGCGCTGAACATCACGCTGACGCCGAACCAGGTGCGTTTTGCCTTTGGCTCCGTCGTGCTGGTTTCCAAGCTGATTGACGGCAAGTTCCCGGATTACGAACGCGTTGTCCCGGCGACCCTGAAGAATCACATGAAGGTCGGCCGTCAGACGCTGATGCAGGCCATGCAACGCGCCGCCATTCTGACCAACGAAAAATTCCGTGGCGTGCGCGTTGTGCTCGGCGACAACAGCCTCAAGCTGATCGCCGCCAACGCCGAGCAGGAAGAAGCCGTCGAAGAAATCGAAGTTGATTACACCGGCGACGTCATCGACGTCGGTTTCAACGTCGGTTACCTGCTCGACGTGCTGAACAACATTCACACTGAAGAAATCCAGTGGAGTTTCAACGACGCCAATTCCAGCGCCCTGATTACCGTCCCCGGTAACGAGCGCTTCAAGTACGTCGTGATGCCGATGCGTATTTGATTGATCCAGCAGCAATCCAGGAAGGCCTGCCCAGCCGGGCAGGCCTTTTGCAGTTTCACGTGGAACCAAAACAATGAGTGAAGAGAACGTCCCGCAAGCCGAATCGCCCGCCTATGGCGAGTCGAGCATCCAGATTCTTGAAGGCCTGGAGGCTGTCCGCAAGCGCCCCGGCATGTACATCGGCGATACCTCCGATGGCTCCGGTTTGCACCATCTGGTCTTCGAAGTCGTAGACAACTCGATTGACGAAGCGCTGGCCGGGCATTGCAACGACATCATCGTCACCATCCATACCGACAACTCGATTTCCGTCATCGACAACGGGCGGGGTATCCCGACCGGCGTCAAGATGGACGACAAGCATGAGCCCAAGCGCTCGGCCGCTGAAATAGCGCTGACCGAGCTGCACGCTGGCGGCAAGTTCAACCAGAATTCCTACAAGGTATCTGGCGGTCTGCACGGCGTTGGCGTTTCCTGTGTCAATGCGCTGTCCAAGTCGCTTCGCCTGACCATTCGTCGGGACGGCAAGAAGCATTTCATGGAATTTTGCCGTGGCGTGCCGGTTGATCGTTGCATTGAGGTCCGCGACGGTGTCGAGATTTCCCCGATGAAAGTGCTCGGCGATACCGAAAAGCGCGGTACCGAAGTTCACTTCATGGCTGACGACGAAATTTTCGGCCACATTGAATTCCACTACGAAATCCTCGCCAAGCGCCTGCGCGAACTGTCCTTCCTCAACAACGGTGTTTCCATCAAGCTGATCGATCAGCGTGTCGGCAAGGAAGAGCTTTTTGCCTTTGCCGGTGGCGTCCAGAGCTTTGTTGAATATATCAATCGCACCAAGTCGGTCCTCCACCCGAACATCTTCTATTCGGCCGGTGACGCCAAGGTCGGCCAGGGGGCTCACGATACCGGTATCACCATCGGCGTCGAAGTCGCCATGCAGTGGAACGACTCCTACCAGGAGCAGGTGCTCTGCTTCACCAACAACATCCCGCAGTCCGACGGTGGCACCCACCTGACCGGCCTGCGCGCCGCGATGACCCGCGTCATCAACAAGTACATCGACGAAAACGAAATCGCCAAGAAAGCCAAGGTCGACATCGCCGGTGACGACATGCGCGAAGGCCTGGCCTGCGTGCTTTCCGTCAAGATGCCCGACCCCAAGTTTGCCTCGCAGACCAAGATGAAGCTGGTTTCCTCCGAAGCCCGCGCCGCCGTCGAAGAAGTCGTCGCCCAGAAACTCGCCGACTTCCTGCTCGAACGTCCGGTCGATGCCAAGATGATTTGCGGCAAGATCGTCGAAGCCTCGCGCGCCCGCGAAGCTGCCCGCCGTGCCCGTGAAATGACGCGCCGCAAAGGCGTCCTCGATGGCGTTGGCCTGCCCGGCAAACTGGCCGACTGTCAGGAAAAAGACCCCGCCCTGTGCGAAATTTACATCGTCGAGGGTGATTCCGCCGGTGGCTCCGCCAAGCAGGGCCGCGACCGTAAGTTCCAGGCCATCCTGCCGCTGCGCGGCAAGGTGCTCAACGTCGAAAAGGCCCGCTTCGACAAGCTGATTTCCTCCGAGCAGATCGTCACCCTGATCACCGCTCTCGGCACCGGCATCGGCAAGGACGACTTCAACGTCGAAAAGCTGCGCTATCACCGCATCATCATCATGACCGACGCGGACGTTGACGGCGCCCACATCCGTACCCTGCTGCTGACCCTGCTCTATCGTCAGATGCCCGAGCTGATCGACCGTGGCTATGTCTACATCGCCCAGCCGCCGCTCTACAAGGTCAAGCACGGCAAGACCGAGCGCTACCTCAAGGACGACCTGGAGTACAACCAGTTCCTGCTCAACATGGCGCTCGATGAAGCTGTCCTGACGCCACGCGTTGGTGCCGAGGCCATAACCGGCCCGGCCCTCGAAGGCCTGGCCCGCTCCTGGCTGGCCACCGAAGCCGTCATCGACCGCCTGTCGCACCTGATTAACCCGGAAGTGCTGCAATCCATCGTTCGCCACAACCTGGCCGTCGACCTGTCGAGCGAAGAAAAGACCCGCGCCAGCGCCGAGCTGATCGCCGCCTACATCCCTGCCGGCACCCGCATGGTGCCTAAGTACGACGACATCCAGGAACGCTGGACCCTGCGCGTCGAACGCATGCACCACGGCAACCTCAAGGTCGGCCTGATCGACGAAGACCTGCTCCTCTCCGGTGACTTCATCCAGCTCCGCCGCACCGCCGAAACCCTCGCCGACATGTTCGGCGCCGGTGCCATCATGGCCCGCGGCGAAAAGAAGCAGGTCATCACCAATTTCGGCGAAGCCATGAAGTGGCTGCTCAACGAAGTCGAACGCGGCATCAGCAAGCAACGCTACAAAGGTCTGGGCGAAATGAACCCGTCGCAGTTGTGGGAAACGACCATGGACCCCAAGGTTCGCCGCCTGCTGCGTGTCCAGATCGACGACGCAATCGCCGCCGACGAAATCTTCACCACGCTCATGGGCGAAGATGTGGAACCGCGCAGGGCGTTTATTGAAACCAATGCGCTGAGTGCGCGGGTGGATATTTAAGGCGCTGTGTCGGATGACAGAGAAAGTGAAAACTGTGCCAAGTTAGTGAAAAAGGCTCCGAAAGGAGCCTTTTTGTTTCTATGGACCGAATTTCGGCCAATCCGGACCTTGGCCCCGTGACGAAGCTCGGGCGGCGATGCGACGATCTCATGCCGTTCAGCCGCAGATGGGTTTGGCCGTTGTACCGTCTGATCGACCAAAAGATTGTGATGGCCCCGGCAATTCTGCAGATGACTTCACGGTTCTATCACGTCCTGGTAATTCGCCGCGAAGGGGAGCGTAAGGTAGTCCGGATGCTTCGCTTTACTGCAACTTGCCCTCTATGTGGCGGTGAAGTTGAGGTTCAGGAGGGGCGTAGAGCATTTCGCGGGCGGTATGTTGGTGCATGTGGCCGTAACCCCGTTGAACACCTATTCACCTTTGATCACGTCTTGAAGCATGGGGAGCACGTACTTTCAAATCTTCGAACTTGAGAAAAGATGGGGAATTGGGTCTCAACTATTCGTGTCCAAAGGCTTAAAGACCCAGCGACCATTACCCTTTGTAATCCGATCAAATTTAATCAGCGATAGGCCAAGGGCTTCTCGATTCTCTTCATAGTAGATTTTTTGAAGTCTCGTGCCCACGAAGTGATTGTTTTGCGGCGCCTTGCAATGAATACAGGCATTGCAATATGGCCAGTTGGTACGTTTCCCGTTGATCACATCCTGCGTGATGATTAAATTAAGGCCTGCAGCTTGCAATTCCGGGTTTGAAACTACCTTTAAGACCTTTTCGAGCGCAATGCTCATTTGGGCTACTGTGAAGTACCGTTCAATCCATTCCTCTTGGTAGGGGTCTTCACCTAGTACCAAATTGCTAAAGTGCCCGAAGACCTGTTTCACGGGTTTCTTGCAGGCCCAACATGTGTCTGCCATCACCTCTACATGGGTGGGTTTATTGATTTCTGGTATCTCCCACTCAAGGCGTTTTGTGAGCATGCCGGAGACAAACTCCGATAGCTGAACATCGAAACCTTGAACAATGGGAGCTTGTCCGATCTCAACTGGGGAGAGAACGAAAGCCGGAAGATCTTTTCTGTGGGCGATCCCATGGGGTTGAATGCGCGGAGAGAAAAACCAAGCTCCACGAACCCCAGACTCCCTGTAACGCGCCTGACGTCGTTCCGTTTCCTGTTGAGTTTGGGGCGACATCTGAATCTCGAACGCGATTCTTGCGGTTCCCCGTTGGCAAAAGACATCAGCGACCCATTCCTGGTCATCTGGTGTCTGTCCTCGAAGTTCTGTGCTGACATTCCAACCAGCACTTTCCGCAGCCAATGCAACAACTTGTTTGCACCAGAGATGTTCGTCACTTTCGGGGGCTGTGCTGCATTCTCCCTTTTGGGTATGTGCGAAGAAGAATGTGCCTCGTGGGCTTGTCTTTGGGATCGCTGGGGCATTGCAACAAGGCATGCGTAGCCCCATCGCACGGTATTCTGCCTTCAGCTTTTTCCAATGTAGGTCATCGTAGTTGAAGGCGTGTAGGCTACCGTTGTCGCAGATGGCGCGTAGGGGCATTTGATTTGCTTCTGCTAGGCTTTCCGCTTCTTGCCTGATTTAGCGCGCGCCTTGTCGTTCCACGGCAGGTCGGTAGATAGTTTCGAATTCAGGTTAATCAACTCCTCCTCAATTGAGAGGCGCATGCTATCTGGTTCAACCAATAACGATGTAACTCCCATTTCGGCCCCGGACTCAACCATCATTCGAACTTGAAGAAGTTTGGATTGTGTTCCCTTGGGTGTTGAAAAGAGATGCTGTTTTACTCTATTCCACCCTTGCTTGGCACTTCTCTGGCCGATATACATGAGCTTCCATTGCGGCTCTTCCTCTGTTCGCACCCAGAGCGCATAGATGTTAAGGGGGGTTTTACCCAGAGAAGGCGGAAGCGTATTGTTTTCTAGCTTTACCTTGTCTTGGTAGGCGATGGGGTGCGGAATGGAATTGATGAGCGTGGATTGGCATTTCTTCACCAGGTCATCAATGTCTATTCGATGTGGGGTCATTTGGCGGCCAATACCGTAAAACCCATAGTTTGCTCGCCTTGTTTCAACAATAGTGCTTCAGTCCCTATTTTTTCAGAAGGGGATAGCAAGAAATTTGTTCGGCATATAGCTGGATAGGGCGGCGATGAGCCTACGTAATATCAGGTGAGGCTGTTTTTCAGTGATCTGAGCAGCGCTAAACTTCGCTATCAGTGAGTTTTGTGATCACTGCTCCGGAAATTTTCACTTACAGTGGCACGAAATCTGGGTCTATTCAGTTTCTTTGACACAAAGAGAGCGCTTCGATGACAAATTTAACGGAAAAATCGTTTGTCGCCGCGACGGCCATTTTTACTTTCTATGTCATCTAACACGCTGTGCAGGTTCCCGGGATTGTCTAGATTTTTTGGGAATCAGACTTTTCAGAAAGCCACCTCAATAGGTGGCTATTTATTTGTACGCTCAGCATGGGTTGCCCCCGAGGTCCCCCTGATTTCAGCAGCGCCAGGATTTGGAGTCGGAGCCTATTCCCCAACACCCTCCAGGCACCCCATCTCCAACAAAATTTCATGCGCTGACCGGAACGCATCAATCGCCAGCGGCATGCCGCAGTAGATGGCGGCGTGGAGGAGGGTTTCCTGAATTTCCTTGGGGCTGGCGCCGTTGTTGATGGCGCCGCGGACGTGGCCCTTGATTTCGTGGGCGCGGCCCAGGGCGGTGAGCATGGAGAGGGTGATCAGGCTGCGGGTTTTGAGTTCGAGGCCGTCGCGGCACCAGCTGGTGCCCCAGGCGTTGCGGGTGACGAATTCCTGTAGCGGGGCGGTGAAGGCGTCGGCGCTGGCAAAGGCTTTGTCGACGAAGGCGTCGCCCATGACGCGCTTGCGCATGGCGAGGCCCTGATCAAATTGGGGGTCGTTTTTGATATCCATGTTGTCTGGCAGATTGGTTGGTGAAAGTGAGAGCCTACTGCCGTTTGGGCTGCAATAGCCCGTGAAAAATTGTTGTATGCCAGGGACGGCGACTGTCTTTGAATAGACGCCATGCAGCACTAGCGGTTAGCCGGCCAGTCGCGTTACGCTAGCTGGCGGTGGTGGATTTAGGGGCCTGATGGGGCAGGGAGGCGCAGGATGCGGGTGGTAATTCAGCGGGTCAGGGCGGCGTCGGTCGCCGTAGACGGCAAGATTTGCGGAAAAATAGATGCTGGCCTGCTCGTTCTGGCAGGTTTCGAGGCTGAAGATGCGCCTGCCGATCTCGACTGGATGGCTGGCAAGATCGTTCGTTTGCGCCTGTTTTCCGACGATGGCGGCGTGATGAATCGCAGCGTCGTTGAGGCGGGGGGTGAAATTCTCGCGGTTTCGCAATTCACGCTCTATGCCTCGGTCAAAAAGGGCAATCGGCCGTCGTGGAACCGGGCGGCGCGGGGCGATGTGTCGCAGCCCCTGTTTGATCAGTTTGTCGCCAGGCTGGCGGCTGAACTGGGCAAGCCGGTGCCGACCGGGGTTTTTGGGGCGGATATGGCAGTCAGTCTGATCAACGATGGGCCGGTGACCCTGACGATTGACTCGAAAACGCCGGAGTAGGCGACGATAGCCGCTTAGGGGATGACGCTCATTTCCGGTGCCGGGCCGATGAATTCGAGGCGCTGGCGCAGCGCTTCGGTGACAAAAATCCGGTTATCGCGGTCGACGCGCAGGACCAGGCCGACATCCATTTTTCTCGCCATGTCCCGCCAGCCATCGGGGCCGGCAATGAAAATCGGTTTCGAGGCGGCGTCGGAGAGCGTCCCGGCCTTGGGGCCGGCCGGAATGAGCACGGTAACGGCCTGCGTATGATCGGCCGGGTAACCACTGCGCGGGTCGAGCAGGTGGGCAAAGCGTTTGCCATCGACTTCAAAGAAGCGTTGATAGTCGCCTGATGTGCCAATCGCCTCGCCGTCGGCCAGGGTCACTGTCGCCATCGGGCCGGGCTGGCGCGGGTGCTGGATGCCGACCCGCCACGCCTTGCCCTCCTTGCTGCCGAGCGCCATGACGTTGCCGCCGATGTTGATCAACGCATTGTTGATGCCCTGGGCGCGCAGGATGGCGGCGGCGTGGTCGAGGGCGACGCCTTTGAGGTAGCCGCCGAAATCGAGGGCGACCTCGTGCTTGCGGCTGCGGACGGTGCTGCCGTCCAGACTGATGTCGGCAATCGACGGGTGATTGACGAGCCAGGCCTTGATGTCGGAGGCGGGTGGCAGTTCGGCCTTGAATTCGTCGGCCTGAAATCCCCATAGCTTGATCAGCTGGCCGATGCCGGGATCGAAGAGGTGGTCACCCTGTTTGGCCAGAGTTTGCGCTTCACTGACGAAGGCGGCGAGTTCCGGGCTGACAGTCTGTGGTCGACCAGCGGCAATCGCCTCGTTCAGGGTCATTAGTTCAGAGGCTTGCCACGCATGGTAGGCGCGGTGCAGGCGGTCAAATTCGCGGAGGACGGCGGCGACTGCCTTGCGGCCTTGCTCGGGGTCGGGGCTGACGACGAGGACTTCAACGCGGGTGCCGAAGACGTAGGCCTGCTGCTCCTGCAGGGGTGTGCGCCCGCAGGCGGCGAGGAGCAGGGCGAATAGCGCGGCGAGGAGCAGCCTCAGGCAATGCCGCATGCGTGTTCGATCGCGGTAATGAAGGCGCCAGCTGCGTCGAAGCCCGACTGCTGGCGGATCTCGACCATGCAGGTCGGGCTCGTTACGTTGATTTCGGTGAGGTAGTCGCCGATGACGTCAATGCCGACCAGCATCAAGCCGCGTTTGAAGAGGATGGGGCCGAGCGTTTCGGCAATTTCGCGGTCGCGGGCCGACAGTTCCTGGGCGACGCCGGTGCCGCCAACGGCCAGGTTACCGCGCGTTTCGCCGGCCTTGGGAATGCGTGCCAGGCAAAAGGGTACGGGCTTGCCGGCGATGATCAGGATGCGTTTGTCGCCGTGGCTGATTTCTGGCACGAAACACTGCGCCATGATGGTTCGCTGGCCTTCCAGGGTCAGTGTTTCGACGATGACATTGCGGTTCGGATCGTTGCGATGGACGCGGAAAATCTGGCTGCCGCCCATGCCGTCGAGCGGCTTGAGGATGACGTCGCGCTGCTCGTCGATGAAGTGGTGAATCTGTGCCATGTTGCGCGTGGCCAGGGTAGCCGGCGAAAAATGGGCGAATTCCATGATCGCCAGTTTTTCGGAATGATCGCGCAAGGCCCGCGGACTGTTGAAAACCTTGACCCCGTCGGCCTCGGCCCTTTCGAGCAGCCAGGTGGCCGTCAGGTATTCGAAATCGAAAGGTGGGTCCTTGCGCATGATGACCGCGTCGAAGGCCTTCAGCGGCATCCATTCGCGGCCGGTGTCACGGTACCAGTCGTGGTCGTCCGGACGCAGGTGGAGGTGTGTCGCCTCGCCCGAAACACCGCCGCTCTGACCGGCCTCCGGCTTGCGCCAGCCGAGCGTTGCGGCATCGATGGCAAACACGTCGTGGCCGTGGTTCTCGGCGGCGCGCATCATGGCCACCGACGAATCCTTCCAGGCCTTCAGGTGATCGAGCGGATCGACGACAAAGGCCAGCTTCAACGACTGGCTGCTGCCGCCAAGGAGGTGTTTCTCGAAGTGCAGTTGCTGGGGCATCGGACTCAGGCGTCTTCCGGTGCCGTGCGTTCCAGTTCGATGGCGGCAGCGAGGCAGGCCAGCCGGCCGACGACGCCATAGGCGTAGAAGCGGTTGGGCGGCGCATCGGGGTTGTTGCAGCCGTAGTCCGGCATGTTGCAGCCGGTATCGAAGGCCAGCGGCTCGAAATGCATGCCCGGCGCGTTGAGGTTTTCATCCTTGCCGCGGCCGGTATGGACGCGATAGAAACCGCCGACGACGTAGCGGTCGATCATGTAGATGACCGGCTCGGCGACCGCCTCGTTGAGTGTTTCGAAGGAATGCACGCCTTCCTGGATGAGCACCTCGGAGACCTCGAGGCCTTCCTTGACGACGCTCATCTTGTTGCGTTGCTTGCGGTTCAGGGCGATCACTTCGTCCACGTTGCGCACCGTCATGACGCCCATGCCGTAGGTGCCGGCATCCGCCTTGACGACGACGTAGGGGGTCTCTTCGATATCGTATTCGCGGTATTTTTCCTTGACGATGTCGAGCACGGCCGAGACGTTGGCGGCCAGGCATTCTTCGCCCTGGCGGTCGTGGAAGTTCACGCTGCGGCAGACCGAGAACGCCGGGTTGATGCGCCAGGGATCGATGCCGATGGCCTTGGCGAAATCGTTGGCGACCTGGTCGTAGGCGGCAAAGTGATTGGACTTGCGGCGCACCGCCCAGCCGGCATGCACGGGCGGCAGCACGACTTGCTCATGCAGGCCTTGCAGGATGGCGGGAATGCCGGCCGAGAGGTCGTTGTTGAGGAGGATGGCGCAGGGGTCGAAGCCGTCCAGCCCGAGGCGGTTGCCTTTACGGAGCAGCGGTTCGAGGAGCAGGCTCTGGCCGTTGGGCAGATCGACTGTCGTCGGCTCGGTGATGTCCGGGTTGAGCGAGCCGAGGCGCACGTTGAGGCCGGTCTGCTTGAGGATGGCGGCGATCTGGACGACGTTCTGCAGGTAGAACTGGTTGCGCGTGTGGTTCTCTGGAATGAGCAGCAGGCTGCGCGCTTCCGGGCAGAATTTTTCAATGGCGCTCATCGCCGCCTGCACGCAAAGGGGCAGGAAAGCCGGGTTGAGATTGTTGAAACCGCCGGGGAACAGATTGGTATCGACCGGCGCCAGCTTGAAGCCGGAATTGCGCAGGTCGCAGGAGGAATAGAAGGGCGGCGTGTGCTCCAGCCACTGGCCGCGCAGCCAGTGTTCGATCTGCGGGCTGGCTGCGAGGAAACGACGCTCGAGTTCGAGCAGGGGCCCGGTCAGGGCGGTGGTGAGGTGTGGAACCATGTGCTGTGTCTCAAATCCGAGGTTTTTATTTTGGCTTCAAATCTTACACCGCGGTGCAGCAAAAGTGCTGGCTTGCAACCGTTAACTCCCTGAAAACAGGTAAAATTCGGCCCTTCGTTTTAGCGTAATTTTGAGATCGGAATCGCTGTGCTCGTCGCCGCCAATATCACCATGCAGTTCGGGGTCAAACCCCTGTTCGAGAACGTCAATGTCAAATTCGGCGAGGGCTATCGTTACGGCCTGATCGGCGCCAACGGGGCCGGCAAGTCGACTTTCATGAAGATCCTGTGCGGTGCACTGGAGCCTTCTGCCGGCAATGTCTCGAAAGACAAGCACGAGCGCATGGCCTACCTGAAGCAGGACCAGTTTGCCTACGAAGACATGCGCGTGCTCGACGTCGTGCTGATGGGCCACGAGGAAATGTGGGCCTGCATGAGCGAGCGCGACGCCATCTACGCCAATCCGGAAGCGACCGAAGACGATTACATGAAGGCCGCCGATCTCGAGCATCAATTCGGCGAACTCGACGGCTATACGGCTGAATCACGCGCTGGCGAACTCCTGCTCGGCGTTGGCATCCCGACCGAGCAGCACGACGGCCCGATGAGCGAAGTCGCTCCCGGCTGGAAGCTGCGCGTCCTGCTCTGTCAGGCCCTGTTCGCCAATCCGGACATCCTGTTGCTCGACGAACCGACCAACAACCTCGACATCAACACCATCCGCTGGCTCGAAGACGTGCTCAACAATCGTGACTCGACGATGATCATCATCTCGCACGATCGTCACTTCCTGAACCAGGTCTGTACCCACATGGCCGACCTCGATTACGGCAAGATCACGACCTACGCTGGCAACTACGACGATTTCATGGAAGCCGCCCAGGCTGCCCGCGAGCGCCTCTCCAACGCCAATGCCAAGGCCAAGGAACGCATCGCCGAGCTGCAGACCTTCGTCCGCCGCTTCTCGGCCAATGCTTCCAAGGCCAAGCAGGCGACCAGCCGCGTCAAGCTGATCGAAAAGCTCAAGCCGGAAGACATGAAGCCGTCGTCGCGCCAGTACCCGTGGATACGCTTTGATTACGACGAAAAGCAGAAGCTGCACCGTCAAGCAGTCGAGATCGAGAACGTCTCCTTCACCTACGAAGGCGGCGAGCGCAAGATTTTCAACAACCTGACGCTGACCATCAATGCCGGTGAGCGGATCGCCGTGATCGGCGAAAACGGCGTCGGCAAGACGACGCTCCTGAAGCTGTTGATGGGTGAAGTGACGCCCCAGTTTGGCACGATCAAATGGGCCGAGAAGGCCTACCCGGGCTACTACGCGCAGGACCACAGCGCCACCTTCGCCGGCACCGAGAGCCTGACCGAATGGATCGCCGGCTACGCCCGCGCCACCATCGAAGACGGCGGTGACCTCGAAACCCTGATTCGCGGCACCCTGGGTCGACTGCTCTTCTCCGGCGACGAGGTCAAGAAGTCGGTCAACGTCATTTCCGGCGGTGAGCAGGGCCGCATGCTGTTCGGCAAGCTCATGCTGTCCAAGCACAACGTGCTGCTCATGGACGAGCCGACCAACCACCTCGACATGGAATCGATCGAATCTCTGAACTCAGGGCTGGAAAAATTCCCCGGTACCCTGGTTTTTGTCTCCCATGACCGGGAATTCGTGTCTTCGCTGTCCACGCGCGTTCTGGAAGTGAAGAGCGATGGCCGGATCATCGACTACCTCGGCGGCTATGAGGACTACCTGGCCAGCCAGGGCGTCGAATAGTCAGTTTCGGGCTGACCGGACAAGGCCGCAACGCAAAGCGTTAGCGGCCTTTTTTACTGGATCTGGCCGCCAGCGGCGAGGGTACGGATGAGACGCACACAATCGACATCGGACTGGTGGTAAGCCGATTTAACGTATTCGATGTAGGCACGTTCCTCGGAGTTCGGGTCGGTCGCCAGCGTCGTCTGATAAGCAAAACGCAGGAACAGGAAGCCCGGTTCCGGCTCCTCGATGGTGATTTGCAGGCTGCCGCCGGGATGCACCTCGGAGGGCTGGATGTCGAAGCGCACCCAATGCCCGTCGGCCAGCGTGACCCGGTCGTGAATCACGGCCGGGCCGAAATCCAGTTCGCGCAGCAGGCTGTCAGCCTGGCGTTCAAGGATAGTGCAGGATTCCAGTCCAGGCAGGAAAGGAACGGCGTTTTCGACACGGTGGAGCAGGCCCTGCCACAGCTGATCGCGGTTCAGGGTCTCGATCAGCGGATTCTCCGGGTCGTTGATCTGGATGAGATGTTCGAAGTTCATGGATATATTGTATTTCATCGCCCGGCCGCCCATTGCTTTGTCGACGCGCCTTGCGGTGTTGCGCGCACGGGCCTGCCGGGCGATGAAATGAATGGGTCGTGTTAACATCCCTGCCATGCAACTAGAACGTATCCTCCAAAAACACGGTTTCGGCTCCCGACGGGAATGCCGGGGCATGATCCGCCGCCAACGTGTGGCGATAAACGGCCAGGTTTGCGACGATCCTTTCGTCGAACTCGACACGGACGGCCTGGTTTTCACCGTCGATGGCGTCGATTGGCCCTACGCCGAATACGCCACGCTGATGCTCAACAAGCCGGCCGGCTACGAATGTTCGCGCAAGCCCAAGCATCACGCCAGCGTCCTTGAGTTGCTGCCGGTATCCTTGCGCGAACGCGATGTGCAGCCCATCGGCCGGCTCGATGAAGACACCACGGGCCTGCTCCTGATCACCGATGACGGCCAGTTGAACCATCAGCTGTCATCGGCCAAGCGCAAGGTGCCCAAAGTCTATCTGGCGACGACCAAGCATCCGCTTGATCAGACGCAGATCGATCAATTGCTGGCTGGCGTGCTGCTTGCCGACGAATACGAGACAATCTCCGCTGCCGCTGCCGAGATCGTTGGCGAATATCAGCTACGCCTGACGCTGACCGAAGGCAAGTACCATCAGGTCAAGCGCATGGTCGCTGCCATCAGCAACCGCGTCGAGGCCCTGCATCGCGAAGCGGTGGGCGAATTGACGCTGCCATCTGATCTCAAGCCGGGCGAGTGGCGCTGGCTATCGGCCGCCGACTTGCAAAAACTGGGCTATACACAATGACCCTGACCGAAATGCGCTACATCGTGGCCCTGGCCCGCGAGCGCCATTTCGGGAAGGCGGCGGACGCCTGCCATGTCAGCCAGCCGACGCTCTCGGTGGCGCTCAAGAAGGTCGAAGGGCAGCTCGGTTCGGCGCTCTTCGAGCGGGGTGCCAGCGATGTCCGGATCACTCCGCTGGGCGAACGCATCGTTGCGCAGGCCCGACGAGTGCTCGAAGAAGCGGTCCGGCTCGAGGAGATCGCCGAAGCCACTGGCGATCCGCTGAGCGGCCAGTTGCGTGTCGGCATCATCTACACCATTGCGCCCTACCTGCTGCCGCAACTGATCCCGGCCCTCAACCGTGAGGCGCCGAAGATGCCGCTCTTCCTCAAGGAAGATTTCACGGCCAACCTCATCCCCGCGCTCAAGGCCGGCGAACTCGACGTCATCGTCATAGCGCTGCCTTTTGCCGAGCCAGGCCTGGTGGCCCAACCGGTATACGACGAAGCCTTCCGGGTCGTCGTTCCCGCCAGCCACCCCTGGGCCAGGCGCACCGAGGTGAATGGCGATGAACTGGATGGCCAGAACCTCTTGCTGCTTGGGCAGGGCAATTGTTTTCGCGATCAGGTGCTCGAATCCTGTCCCCGTCTCAACGCACCGGATGCGCTTGAACACTCGCTGGAAGGCAGTTCGCTCGAAACCATCCGCCATATGGTGGCCAGCGGTGCCGGCGTCGCCGTCATGCCGAGCACGGCAGCCGATCCCTTGATGGGCAAGGAAGCGCTGGTCCGGGTGCTGCCCTTTGCCGGTAGCGCGCCGAAACGTACCGTTGGCCTGGTCTGGCGCGTGACTTTCCCCCGGCCGCAAGCCATCGATGCTGTCCGTGCTGCCCTGCTTTCCTGTCAGCTACCGGGAGCATCGGCCGTCCGCTGAGGTTTCACGTGGAACGCGGGTCGATCCGGTATTTCGTGCCAGAACCCACTTGCTGTTAAAGTGCCACCTATCCGGAAAGCAATATATATCCGGGGGTGGCCATCAAGATTGCAAAAGGCAAAATCATGAGTCAAAAGCGTGTTCTCGTAGTCGACGACATGGGCTCGATCCGACAAGTCATCATGGCCTTGCTCAAGGCCTCGGGGTTCGAAGCGGCTGACGCGAGCAGCGGCGTCATGGCCTTGCAGCTCATGGAGCACACCAAATTTGACCTGGTGCTGTCGGACTGGAATATGCCGGGGATGACGGGTTCAGAGCTGGTGACGGCCATTCGCGCCAAGAATCAGAGCATTCCGATCATCATGGTGACGGCCGAAGCCGACCGGCAACGCGTGCTCGAATTGCAGGCTCTGGGCGTCAATGGCTATCTCCTCAAGCCATTCAAGCAACAGGCATTGCTGACCATTCTGGGGAAAGTCTTCCCGGACAGGGCTTGATTCCCGAGACAGATTTGGCTCGCCAGGCAAGAAAAAACGCCCTCGGAAATTCCAGAGGGCGTTTTCTTGTCAGGCCGGATGCAGATCAGGCTGCCGCGTCGGCTTTCTTCTTGGCCGGCGCCTTGGGTTTGGCGACCTTCTTCTCGAATTCAAAGCCGACCTTGCCATCCTTGGCGACCAGATAGGCCGAGAACTTGCGGCGGGTGCGGTTCGAGACGAATTCCTTGAGCAGGTCGGTCTTGCCTTCGGCCAGCAATTTTTTCATCTGGCCGGGTTCGATCGGTTGCTGCAGGATGATCTTGCCCGAGCGGAAATCGCAGCTCTTGTCCGGGCCGACTGATTTCTCGCAGACGTAGGACGTGCCGTGGTCGAAGACGCCACTGGCGCACTTCGGACATTTGCCGAAGCTTTCCTGGGCCGAGAAGTCTACCGGTTCGGCATCGGCCGCATCGGCCTTGTCCTGGCCGAAGTCGAATTCCGGTTCCTTGTTGTCATTGAGCTTGATGGCGGCGGCGAAGGTGCGGCCCATCTTGTTACGGAAACCGGTGAGCGGACCGATCGTGCCTTCGTTGATCAGGGTATCGATTTCGGCCGGTTCAAACTGGCGACCAGCGACGATTTTCCACAGCGAATAGTCGCAGCCACCGCACTGGAATTTCTTGTAGGTTTCGCGAATCTCGCCGCCGCAACGCGGACATTTTGCCGTCAAAACACCGAAATCGCCGGGGATCGTGTCGGCTTCGTAGTGCTTGGCGCGCTCGACCATATGGCGCGTCATTTCGGCGATTTCGCGCATGAACTCGTCGCGCGTGAATTCACCCTTTTCAATACGGCCGAGCTTCCATTCCCAGTCGCCGGTCAGTTCGGGCTGGGTCAGTTCGTTGATGCCCAGGCCATTGAGCAGTGTCATCAGCGAGAAGGCCTTGGCGGTCGGGATCAGTTCGCGGCCTTCGCGGTGCATGTATTGCTCGCCGATCAGGTTTTCGATGATCTGGGCGCGCGTCGCCGGGGTGCCGAGACCGCGGCCGGCCATTGCTGCCTTGAGTTCCTCGTCGTCGACCATCTTGCCGGCGCCTTCCATGGCGGAGAGCAGGGTGGCTTCCGAGTAACGCGGCGGCGGCTTGGTGGCGTTGGCCTTGACGTTGACCTCGTCGGTCTTGACCTTTTCCTTGGGCTCGACGGCGACCAGGTTGCCGTCATCGCCATCCTGAGCTTCCTTGCCATGCACGGCGAGCCAGCCCGGATTGACCAGCACCTTGCCCTCAGTCTTGAAGGGCTGGCCTTCGACGCGGGTGATGCGGGTGGTCACCATGTATTCGGCGGCCGGGAAGAAGACGGACAGGAAGCGTTTGACCACAAAGTCGTACAGCTTCTGTTCGAGTTCGTTGAGGCTTTTCGGCGCTTGCGGCGTCGGGATGATGGCGAAGTGATCGCTGATCTTGGCGTTGTTGAAGATGCGCTTGTTGGGCAGCACCCAGTTGCGCGCCAGGATCTGGTGGGCAAACGGCGAGTAGCGGGCGAGCAGCACCTCGTCGTGGCCCTTGCCGGCACCTTCGCCGGTCAGCACGGTGAGGGTTTCCTTGACCGTAGGCAGGTAGTCTTCCGGCAGGCAGCGCGAGTCGGTCCGCGGGTAGGTCAGGACCTTGTGCTTTTCATACAGCGCCTGGGCCAGCGACAGCGTGGTCTTGGCCGAGAAGCCGAAGCGGCTGTTGGCTTCGCGCTGCAGGGTGGTCAGGTCGAAGAGGGCGGGTGACAGGCGGGTTTCCGGCTTGGCTTCCTCGGTGACTTCACCGGGCTTGCCAAGGGTGGCGGCGCGGATGGCGTCGGCCTTGTTCTGTTCCCACAGACGGTCGGCGCGGGCATGTTCGTCTTCGTTCTTGCCCTTGAAGCCTTCGTCGAACCATTTGCCCTTGTAGCTGCCGGCCTTGGCGGTGAATTCGGCTTCGACTTCCCAGTAATCGCGCGGCTTGAATTCGCGGATGCGCTTTTCACGTTCGACGACGATGGCCAGCGTCGGCGTTTGCACGCGGCCGACCGTGGTCAGGTGGAAGCCACCGGTTTTCGAATTGAAGGCGGTCATCGCCCGCGTACCGTTGATGCCGACCAGCCAGTCGGATTCGGAGCGGCAGACGGCGGCGTCGCCGAGGCCCTGCATTTCGTTGCCGTGGCGCAGGCGCGAGAAACCGTCGCGGATGGCACCCTGGGTCATCGATTGCAGCCAGAGGCGCTGCACCGGCTTGCCCGACTTGGTGTGCTGGGCAATGTAATTGAAGATCAGTTCGCCTTCCCGCCCCGCGTCACAGGCGTTGATCAGGCCGCTGACGTCCTTGCGCTTGATCAGCTTGGCCAGCACCTTGAGCCGCGATTCGGTCTTTTCGATCGGCTTCAGCGCGAAATGCGGCGGGATGACTGGCAGGTGGGCAAACGACCATTTGCCGCGCTTGACCTCGAATTCTTCGGGGCAGGCCAGTTCCAGCAGATGACCGACGGCCGACGAAATGACGTGGGTGTCGCTTTCGAAGTATTCGTCGTGCTTGGTGAAGCCTCCCAGCGCCTTGGCGATGTCGGCGGCGACGGAAGGTTTCTCGGCAATAATCAGCTTTTTGGTCATGTTGGGGCCTGTGGAGTCCGGGGCATGATAAGTGCCCCGTGCGCGGCTTGGCAAGCCGTCTCTATATATAGTGAGCCTAGCCCAGCCGCTGGTAGCGGTTGCCGGGCAGGGGGGAAATTTGGCCGGAAAGTTCGAGCATCAGGAGCTCCGGCAGTAATTGGTCGGCACTTTGTCCGGTGAATTCCACAAGATCGTCCAGGCTGCAGGGATCGTGCGCCATGGCGGCGAGTAGCGGGTGTTCATCGTCTTGTCGGGTGAATTCAGCAGATTTGGCCGGCGCTGCGAAATTGCCCAGTTCTTCGAGCACATCGTTGGCCGTTTCGACCAGCTTGGCGCCCTGCTTGATCAGTCTGTGGCAACCACGGGCGACCGGCGAGTGGATGGAGCCAGGGATGGCGAAAACCTCCCGTCCCTGTTCGCCGGCCAGCCGTGCCGTGATCAGCGAACCGCTTTCCGGGGCGGCCTCGACAACCAGTACGCCGCGCGACAGCCCGGAAATGATGCGGTTGCGTCGCGGGAAGTTGGCGGCAATCGACGGAGTGCCCAATGGAAATTCGGAAACGACCGCACCGTGTTCGACGATAGCCTGCGCCAGTTCCTTGTTGCGGGCCGGGTAGATGAGGTCGGCGCCGGTGCCAATGACGGCCACGGTGTCGCCACCAGCCGCCAGGGCGCCGCGGTGTGCCGCAGCATCGATGCCCAGTGCCAGGCCGCTGATGATGCAGAGTCCCTTGGCAGCCAGTGCCCTGGCAAAGCTTTCAGCGGTTTGCAGGCCTTGAGGCGTGGCATTGCGGCTACCGACCATGGCCAGGCCACGCTGCCGGAGCAGGGCCGGGTTGCCGCGCACATAGAGCACATTGGGTGGATCGGCGATTTCGAGCAGGGCCTTCGGGTAGCCATCGTCGGCCAGGGTCAGGATATGTTGCCCGGGCCTGCTCGCCCACTCGATGCTGTGCTCGATGGCTTGGGCCGGGTCGATATCGAAGAGGAGGTCGGCCCGTTCGCCGATGACGCTGCGCGCCGCGAGGCGCCCGGCAGCAAATACCGCCTCAGGTAAACCGAAAGCGGCGAGAAGCTTTCTTTGCGACTCGCCGCCGAGGCCGGGAATGAGCGTCAGCCGCAACCAGGCGGCGAGGCCCTCACTGATGATCACGGATTCTTGGCCGTATCCCCGATGATGACGGCTTTGGAGGCATCAACGATGAGTGCGTAGGCAACGTTGTCGAAGACGCGGAAGACAAAGGCCAGGCCATAACGCTCTTCCGGAACCGGTGTCGAGGTGCGAACCCCATCATCGTCGATGTTGATCGAGACGCGATTGCGCGACAGGGCGAGGACATGGCCGACTTCGAGGCCATCCTTCTTGCCGCGGGTCAGCGAAACGACTGAACTGGCGCCACCTTCCTGCACGCCACCATAGATCGACATGACCTTGGCAGAAACCTGTTGGTCCGGCCGATGCGGGGCGTAGGTGATGATTTCCGGTGGCGGAGCCGGGATAAGCTCATCGCCGCGGGCCATTTCTTCCTTGGCCAGCGTGACGCGCAGGGTGGCGGGCTCGCCCGGCTTGACGAGGCGGGCATTGCCGAGGAAGAAGGCTTCATAGGCGATGATCTCGCCGCTGACCGGATCCTTGAGCGGCTTGCCCTTGCGGAAGACATGCCATTTCTCGACGCGGGCATCGGGAATGCCGCTGGCGTAGAAAGTGTCGCCGGTGCCGAGCAACATGCGGTCTTCCTGGGCTGCCGTGATTTTTGCCCGATTGCCGGAGTCGCTGGATTCAACGATCAGCGGTTGCGAAATGAAAGGTTCGATGACGTTGGGCGGGATGCTTGGAATGGCTTGCGCGCCCGGCGTGCTGTGTACCATCGGCTGGACCTTGCCGTCCTGGCCGCCGACCGGCTTGGCCATCCTGAGGCGCGGCGAGCCGCTCGACATGTCGAGAAGTATGATGTTGCCCGGATAGATCCAGTGCGGGTTCTTGATCTCTTCCTTGTTCATCTGCCAGATTTCCGGCCAGCGCCAAGGCTGCTTGAGGAACTTGCCCGAAATGCCCCACAGCGTGTCGCCCTTGACGACGATGTGTCGGTCAGGTGGATTATCGACGAGCGTAAGCGGCTCGGCGGCCGATGCGCAGGAGGCCGTCACGGCCAGGATGAGCGCGGATATAATGCGAACCATAGTCGTAACCTCACGTGCCGGCGGAACGCAATAAACGGGTCGCAGTCTCAGTAGTGCAGCGATCAATTTGCGTTCCATATCTCGGGAATTGCTTTAGATTCTGCACGTAATAACCTAATCGAGCAAGCTTTTATTCCTAATTTCATATGGCCCTTCTACCCATTTTGCGTTTCCCCGACCCGCGCCTGAAAAAGGTGGCGGCACTCGTTACCCGGATTGACGAGAGCACCCGAAAACTGGTCGCCGACATGGCCGAAACCATGTACGAAGCACCCGGTATCGGTCTCGCTGCGACTCAGGTCGATGTGCATCAGCGCATCGTTGTCATCGATGTCTCCGAAGACAAGACCGAGTTGCGTGTTTTCATCAATCCGACGCTTGGCCGGAGCGAAGGCTGTCAGGTCGGTGAAGAGGGCTGCCTGTCGGTACCCGGCATCTACGACAAGGTCGAGCGTGCCGAGCGGGTGACGGTGAGCTATCTCGATCTCGACGGCAAGGAGCAGGTGCTGGAGGCGGAGGGTCTGCTGGCAGTCTGCATCCAGCATGAGATAGATCATCTGAATGGGGTAGTTTTCGTCGATCACCTGTCGATGCTCAAGCAGGCCCGCATCAAGAACAAGATGGCCAAACAGGCGCGCGTCACCGCATGAGGCTGATATTTGCCGGGACACCGGAGTTTGCCGCCCAGGCCCTGCAGGCCATCGTCGCGGCCGGCCACGATGTGATGCTCGTGCTGACCCAGCCGGATCGCCCCGCTGGCCGGGGCATGACGCTGCAGCCATCGGCCGTCAAAAAGGTGGCGCTGGAGCATGGCATCGAGGTATTCCAGCCGCTGACCTTGCGGGATGCCGAAGCCCAGGCCAAGCTTGCCGCAGTGGGCGCCGAGGTCATGGTCGTCGCCGCCTATGGCCTGATTCTGCCGCAAGTCGTACTCGATATGCCGCGTTTCGGCTGCATCAATATCCACGGCTCGCTGTTGCCGCGCTGGCGCGGGGCGGCGCCTATCCAGCGCGCCCTGCTGGCGGGCGATGCAGAGACAGGTGTCTGCATCATGCAGATGGAGGCGGGGCTGGATACCGGGCCGGTGTTGTTGCGCGGGGCATTTCCCATCGAAGCCAGCGATACGACAGCGACCTTGCATGACCGCCTGGCCGCATTGGGCGCCGGGCTGGTCGTCGAGGCGCTCGGCAAGCTGCCCTTGCCGGCCGAGCCGCAGCCGGCCGAGGGCGTGACCTACGCCCACAAGATCGAGAAGGCCGAGGCATTGATCGACTGGTCGAAGACAGCGACCGAGCTTGATCGCCATATCCGCGCCTTCAATCCCTTCCCCGGTGCCCAGGCTTTGTTCGCTGGCCAGACCGTGAAACTCTGGCAGGCCATGCCGGTGGATGGCGCTGGTGAAGCGGGTGCCATTCTGGCGCTTGACCGCCACAGGATCGTCATAGCCTGCGGCCAGGGTGCGCTGGCGGTCAGTGAATTGCAGAAGGCGGGGGGCAAGCGCCTGCCGGTGCAACAGTTCCTGGCGGGCCATCCCCTGAAGGTCGGCGACCGCTTTGAGCAGCCGACCTGACTGGCTCGGCGCTTCAGTCCCCGAGGTGGCCGCGCGCCACCTCTTTCTTTTCCAGCCGGCTGGGGGCGAAGCGGTCGATAAGCTCGCTGAATAGTGCTTGCGCCTGCAGGCTGTGGTCACCACTGAAATTGCAGACATAGACATCCAGCGTCACGCTGGCGATTTCGGGCCAGGTGTGCACAGCAAGGTGGGATTCGGCCAGGACGACGGTGCCTGTGACGCCGGCAGGCTGACTGCTCGCGTCGTGAAAGGCATGAAAAAGCCGGCCGACGACGGTCAGGCCATGGCGCTGACAGGCGTCGACACAGAATGATTCGAGCCCCGGGGCATCGAGCAGGAAAGCCGGGGGGCACCGGCAGTCGTGCAGGTCGGCAATCAGGTGCAGGCCGTTCATGGCTTAACTCCCGGGCGTTTCACGTGGAACCCGCTGGCCGAAAATGCGCTCGAGCAGTCCGCCCAGCCGGTAACCGGCATCGACGATGCGGCGTTCGGCCAGATCGCGGCTGTGCCGGTGAAAGTCTTCACTGATCTGTGCTGGCCGGCTGCCGCCGGATGGCGGGTAGGCCTCGGCGAGCAGGCGATGGCTCTCGTCACGCCACTGCCTGACATTGCCTTGCGTCGGAGCCGGGTGCTTGTCGAGCAGGCGCGCCGCATTCTGTGCCAGGCGCTTGCCGCGAAGCCAGGGTGGGCCGGGCAGATCGTCCCAATAACTGTGCAGCGTGCTCAAGGGGTGACGTTTATTGAGCGGATTTTCGATGTCGACCTTGTTACCGCCTTCGTCACCGTGTCGTCCGACATGCAGCGGCTGGTGGATGTCGGCGACGAGATGGGCCAGCCAGGGCAGGGCATAGGCGCCGTCAGCCGGATTGCGGCTGGCAGCCAGGAGCTTGCCCAGGCGCTCGATCTGACGGTCCAGTTCGCCGGCTTCCGGCTTGCCGGCGGCATCGAGGTCCACATAGTGCCAGCGCTTGTGGCGTGCCGTGTCGGGCAGGCCGGGCAGGGCTGGTGTGGCTGCTTCCCTGTTTTCATCGTGGAAGCGCGGGTCGTGGCGAATGTCGTCGGGCCAGGTCGAGGCTTCGGCAAAGATGTCGATGCCCTTGGTCGAACGCGATTTGTCGGCCCAGCGCTGGTAATCCGGGTGGTCGGCGAGTATTTGGGTGATGGCGTCCTGTGCCGGTGGCGACAGTTGCTGCCAGGCGATGACGGCGACCAGGCGATGGCCGGCGGCATTCCAGGCGCTGGCTGGCGCGGGCAGGGAAAAGAAAAGCAGAGCGAGGAGGATTTGCCGCATTCGGCCATTATGCCGCGTGCGATAATGCTCGCCTATGTCCAGTTTGCCGCTCACCTCACTCGCTTATGCCCTGTTGCAGGCGTCCCGCATCGATACTGCCGTATTTGGCGGGCAGAGTCTGGCCGATGGCCTGCTTGGCCGGGTCGATCCGGTGGCGCGGCCGGCTGTCCAGGATCTCGTCTATGGCAGTCTGCGCGCCTATGGGCGCGGCGACTTTTTTCTTTCCCGGCTGCTGCAAAGACCGCTCGACAGCGACGAAGTACGCGCCTTGCTGCTGGTTGCCATCTATCGCCTCGAAACCCGGCCGGACGCTGCGCACACGGTCGTCGATCAGGCGGTCTCGGCAGCCGGTGAGGTTGCCGGCGGAAATTTTCGTGCTCTCGTCAATGGTGTTCTGCGCAATTTCCTGCGCCAGCAAGCGTCGCTGACCGCGGCTTTGGCGGCCGACCCGGTCGCCTCGGCGATGCATCCGGACTGGTGGCTGGCCCGGTTGCAGGCGGCCTATCCGCAGGATTGGGAAGGTATCGTCGCAGCGGGCAACCTGCCGCCGCCGATGAGCTTGCGGGTCAATACGCGCCGCGTTTCGCGGGACGACTACATCATGAAGCTGGCGGCTGCCGGCATCGCTGCCCGGCCGACTGGCGAATGCGGGCTGGCCCTCGACAAGCCGGTACCCGTCGATGCCTTGCCGGGCTTTGCCGATGGTCTGGTCTCGGTGCAGGATCCCGGGGCGCAGCTCGCCGCCGCGCTGCTCGACCCGGCGCCGGGCAGTCGTGTGCTCGATGCCTGCGCGGCGCCCGGCGGCAAAACTGCACACCTGCTTGAACGCGCCGAAATCGATTTGCTGGCCCTTGATCTCAAGCCTTCACGCTGCCGGCGCATTGCGGAAACCCTGTCGCGTCTCGGCCTGAGTGCCGAGATTCAGGATGCCGACTGCGCCAAGCCGGCCACCTGGTGGGACGGCCGGCCCTTCGATGCGGTTCTCGCCGACGTGCCTTGTACGGCCAGCGGTGTCGTGCGTCGCAACCCGGATGCCAAGTGGCTGCGGCGCGAGGCCGATATCGCCAGTTTTTCCGGGGCGCAGGCGCGCATACTTGACGCCTTGTGGCAGGTCGTCAGGCCGGGCGGTAAACTGCTCTATGTCACCTGTTCGGTTTTTCCCGCCGAGAACGGCGAGCAGATTGGCCGCTTCCTGGCGCGCCAGCCGCAGGCTCACCGTTGTCATGAAGAACAGCTACTGCCAAACGCTGAACACGATGGATTTTTCTACTGTCTTCTCGAAAAGCGTGCTTGACCAACTGCGCCGATGGCTGGCGCTGCTGGTTTTCGTGCCCGTTTTGGCGTGGACCGCAGAAATCGATATCAGCAATCCACAAATTTCAGCCGGGGACGATGGCTACGTCCTGTCCGCCGATTTCCGGCTCGAACTGAATCCGCGTCTTGAAGAAGCGGTGACCCGGGGCGTTGTCCTTTATTTTGTCGCCGATTTCGAGCTGACCAGGGCGCGCTGGTACTGGCTGGATGAAAAGCTGGCCAGCCGTAGCCAGACCTATCGCCTTTCCTATCACGCCCTGACCCGGCAATACCGGCTATCGACGGGTGGCCTGCATCAGTCCTTTCCTAGCCTGTCTGAAGCCACGCAAGTGCTGTCCCGGCTGCGCAACTGGACGGTTGTCGACAAGAACGAAAAGGCGGTCCGCCCCGGCGATGCCTACGAAGCCTCGCTGCGCATGCGGCTCGATGTCACGCAGTTGCCGCGGCCCTTCCAGATATCCGCACTCGGCAACAAGGACTGGAGTCTTGGTTCCGACTGGAAAACATGGGCCGTCACGCTGCCGCCGGCGGAGGCCAAGTGAAGCGCATCCTTGCCTCCGGCGGGGCTTTCGCGGCAGCCATAGGCGGTATCCTGTGGTTCCTCCTGCTGATGTCCACGGCAGCCGACACGGTGTTGTTTTCCCGTAACTATCCGCTGCTCATCGCCCTCAACATCATTCTGGCGCTCGGCATGCTCGGCTTGGTCGGCTGGCAGCTTCGCACCCTGTGGCGCGACTATCAGGCCCAGGTTTTCGGCGCTCGGCTCAAGCTGCGCCTGATGCTCATGTTCGGGGTAATTGCCGTGCTGCCCGGGGCGCTGGTTTATGGGGTGTCGGTCCAGTTCGTCACCCGCTCGATTGAGAGCTGGTTCGACGTACGTGTCGAGAAGGCGCTTGAATCCGGCCTGCAACTGGGGCGTTCAGCGCTCGATTCGCTGTTGCTCGATCTCGGCGACAAGGCGCGTCACATGGCCGTCGAATTGACGGATATCCAGGAGTCTTCGCGCCGCTCGGCGCTGTTGCGCCTGCGCGAGGAAAAGGGTGTCCAGTCGGCAGCGCTCTTCTCTGTGGGCGGCCAATTGTTGTCGAGCGCCACCACCGAGATGTCCAGCCTGCTTCCCGATCTGCCCAGCCAGACCCAGTTGAAGCAGGCGCGCAGCGCGCAACTGGTGAGTACCATCGAAGGCGATGGCGGCAAGCTCTACCTGCGCGTGCTGGTGCCGGTCAGTGCGCGCGGCATGTTTGAAGAGCCGCGCATCCTGCAACTGACCCAGCCCGTGCCGGCCGGCCTGGCCCATGATGCCGACGCGGTGCAGGGGGTTTATCGCGATTACCAGGAATTGCAGCTGGCGCGCGAGGGGCTGACCCGCATCTACGCCCTGACCCTGACGCTGACCGTGCTCGTCGCGCTGTTTGGTGCCTTTGCCCTGGCCTATGTCATGGCCCGCCGGCTGGCGGCGCCACTCTACATTCTGGCCGAAGGCACACAGGCCGTGGCGCAGGGCGACTTTTCGCCGCGTCAGGCTATCTATAGCGGTGATGAACTGGGCGTCCTGACCCAATCCTTCAACCGGATGACGCGCCAGCTCGATGATGCCCGGCGTGAAACCGAACGCCACCGGGCTGAACTGGAATCGGCCCGCGGCTATCTCGAATCCATCCTGGCCAATCTGTCGACCGGCGTTCTGGTTTTCGACCGGCATTTTGTCTTGCGCACCGTCAACGAAGGTGCGCTGACGATCTTGAACGATGATTTCATGGGTCTGGTCGGCGCCGCCGCTGACGATTGGCCACGTCAGCAGTCGCTTGGAACCTTCATCCGCGAGCATTTTTCGGCGACGGAAGATGTCGAGTGGCAAGCCCAGCTTGAAATGGAAAGGCCGAACGGCATGCCGCAGGTGCTGCTGTTGCGTGGCTCCCGCCTGCCGGAAACCAGTGGCGGGGGCGATGTCGTGGTCTTCGACGACGTGACACGCCTGATCGCCGCCCAGCGCAGCGCGGCCTGGGGTGAAGTGGCGCGTCGCCTGGCGCACGAAATCAAGAATCCGCTGACGCCTATCCAGCTTTCGGCCGAACGCCTGCAGTTCAAGCTGGCCGACAAGCTGTCGAACGGTGATGCCGACATGCTGGCGCGTGGCACCCAGATGATCATCAACCAGGTCCAGGCCATGAAGCGCATGGTCGACGACTTCCGCGACTACGCCCGGATGCCAGCGCCGGAAGTGGCCGAGCTCGACCTCAACGAATTGATCGGTGAAGTGCTGGGTTTGTACGAAAGTTCGTCGGCCACCATCGAATCGAATCTGGCGGCGGATTTGCCCCCTATTCTCGGCGATGCCACGCAACTGCGACAAATCATCCACAATCTGCTGCGTAATGCCGAAGATGCGCTCGAGGGGCGTGACGACTCCCGCATCCTGATCCAGACTGAAAAGCTCGGTCGTCAGGCCGGCCTGAGCATTGCCGACAATGGCCCCGGTTTTCCGGTCGAGCTGCTGCCGCGCATCTTCGAACCCTATGTCACCACCAAGGCTCGCGGCACCGGCCTGGGCTTGCCCATCGTCAAGAAAATTGTCGAGGAACACCTGGGCACCATCGAAATCAGCAATGCAGCCGGGGGCGGTGCGCGGATCGACATCCGCCTGCCCCTGGTAAAAGCGGAGGAAGCCAAAAATGGCAATCATTCTGGTCGTTGACGACGAAGTCGGCATCCGTGAACTCTTGTCGGAAATCCTGATCGACGAAGGCTACGACGTGCGCGTCGCCGAAAATGCCACGGCGGCCCGCCTGATCCGCAACGAACTGCGGCCCGATCTGGTCCTGCTCGACATCTGGATGCCGGATACCGACGGTATTTCCTTGCTCAAGGAATGGCATGCGGCCGGTCATCTCAACATGCCGGTGGTCATGATGTCCGGGCATGGCACCATCGATACGGCTGTCGAGGCGACGCGCTTCGGCGCCTTCGACTTCCTCGAAAAGCCGATTGCCCTGCAAAAGCTGCTGTCCACCGTCCAGAAGGCACTCAAGCACGACAAGCCGTTGGCTCGCCCGGCGCTGACGCTCGAGGCCTTCAGCCGCCTTTCCTTCGTCAAGGAATTCAAGCGACGTCTGGAACAGGCTGCGGCCAAGTCGCCCGTTTTGCTGATCAAGGGGGCCAACGGCGGCATGGCTGAAATTTGCGCCCGTACCCTGCAGCCGCCACGGGCGCCGTGGCTCGACCTGTCCGGCGTGAGCAGCGCGCTGTCTCAGGAGATGCTCGAGAAGGTGACGGGTGGCATCCTCTTCGTCCCGGAGATGGCCGGGCTGGGCAAGATGCAGCAAATGAACATGGCGTTTGCGCTTGACCGGCTGGAAAAGCTCAATCTGCAACTGATTGCAGCGACCGTGAGCAGCGCCAGTGCGCTGGGCGAAGCGGGCTGGGATAGCAAGCTGCTGGCCCGCCTGGGCGAAATCTGGGTGGCCATGCCCTCTCTGGTCGGTCATGGCGACGACTTGCCGGAAATTGCCAGCCTCCTGCTCAGCAATTTCGTCGAGCGCGGCGAGGTGCCGGCCCGTCGCCTGTCGAGCGCGGCGCTCAATGCGCTGCGCACCCTGTCGTGGAAGAGCGGTGCGGAATCAAGCTGGAACGATCTCTACGCACTCGTTCGCAATCTTGCCATCACGTCGCTGGACGAGCAGATCACGGCCGAAGATGTGGCCCGTGTGATGCCGACGGATACGGGTGTCAGCCCGGCAAGCCATTCACTTTTGCCGCTTTTCGATCAGCCTTTGCGCGAGGCGCGCGATGCCTTCGAAAAAATGTATTTCGAGCATCATTTGCGCCTTGAGGGGGGCAACATGACCAAGCTGGCGGATCGTTCCGGGCTGGAGCGAACGCATCTTTACCGGAAACTCAAGCAGCTCGACGTCAAGCTCGGCAAACGCAGCGAGGATTAGTTCTGGATCGGGCCGGGCGGCTGATCGATCAACAGTGACCCGGCGCCTCGAATGGCGGATAATTCCGCCTTTCTGATTTTCAGGCGGAGTCCGACGTGAGCCGACCCAAGAACGATACTTTCCTGCGCGCCCTTCTCAAGGAGCCGACCGAATACACCCCCCTGTGGCTGATGCGCCAGGCTGGCCGTTACCTCCCCGAGTATTGCGAAACGCGCAAACGGGCCGGTAATTTCCTGAACCTGTGCAAGTCGCCGACGATGGCCTGCGAAGTCACGCTGCAACCGCTCGCCCGCTACAACCTCGACGCCGCCATCCTGTTCTCCGACATTCTCACGGTGCCCGACGCCATGGGTCTCGGTCTTTATTTCGCCGAAGGCGAGGGCCCCAAGTTCGAGCGTCCGCTCCGCGAGGAATGGGCCATCAACAATCTGACGGTGACTGATCCCTACGAGCACCTCGGCTATGTCATGGATGCCGTCTCGGAAATCCGCCGCGCCCTGGACAACTCGGTGCCACTCATCGGCTTCTCCGGCAGCCCTTACACGCTGGCCTGCTACATGGTCGAAGGCGAGGGGTCGAGCGACTTCCGCAACATCAAGGGCATGCTCTACAACCG
>ERZ1034361.55-NODE-55-length-76668-cov-4.907848_pt1 | contig 76668 bp, 73 predicted proteins | sample MGYA00520617_ERZ1034361 | MGnify/ENA primary metagenome ERZ1034361 (study PRJEB33736, sample SAMEA104284507) | Azolla filiculoides | biome: Urban; feature: Water surface; material: Ditch water | place: Netherlands | collected 2015-10-28 | depth 0-0.1 m ... | reverse complement strand
CTGTCAAACGCATCCATGCGGATGAACCACTGCGCCGCCGCGCGGTAGATGACGGGCGTTTTGTGACGCCAGCAATGCGGGTAGCTGTGGGTGATGGCATAGGTGGCCATGAGGCGATTGCTTTCTCCCAAGACTTCAATGACGCGTGCGCAAGCTTTCCAAATGTTCATGCCGCCAAACAGGGGCAGGTCGTCGGCATAGCTGCCGTTGCCTTGAACGGGGTTCAGGATGTCGTCGTAAGCCATGCCATTGGCCACGCAAGAGTTGAAGTCATCCACACCATAAGCCGGTGAGGAGTGAACGATGCCGGTGCCATCTTGTGCACTGACGTACTCGGCCACATACACAGGCGAGAAACGTTTGTAGCCTTCGTGCACGTCGTACAAAGGATGCTTGAAATTCAAGCCACCCAGTTTGTCGCCGGTGGTGGTGGCCACCACTGTGCCTTCCAACTTGTAGCGCTCTAAACATTTCTCGACCAAGGATTCAGCCAAGACCAACAAACCTTTATCGGTGTTGACCAAGGCGTAAACCAATTCGGGGTTCACGTTCAATGCTTGGTTGGCGGGCAAGGTCCAGGCAGTGGTCGTCCAAATCACGGCGAAAGCAGATTTGGGTGCAGCTTCTTGGCCAGGCAAGGCAGCCAAGCCAAATGCCTTGGCCACGGCAGTGTTGTCAGCTGCTTCAAAGGCCACATCCAATGTGTCGCTCTTTTTGTCGGCGTATTCAATTTCAAACTCGGCCAAAGAAGAGCCGCAATCGAAGCACCAGTAAACCGGCTTCAAGCCGCGGTACACAAAGCCGCGCTCAATGACGCGTTTGAAGGCGCGGATTTCACCGGCCTCATTGGCAAAGTCCATGGTGCGATAAGGACGCTCCCAATCACCCAAAACACCCAAGCGTTTGAAGTCTTCGCGCTGTTGGTCAATTTGCTCGGTGGCAAAGGCGCGACTCTTGGCCTGCATGTCGTCGCGGCTCAGTTTGCGGCCATGCAATTTTTCAATGGCGTTTTCAATCGGCAAACCGTGGCAGTCCCAGCCGGGAATGTATTGCGCGTCAAACCCAGCCAATTGCTTGGACTTGACGATCATGTCTTTGAGCACTTTGTTGAGGGCGTGACCGATGTGCAATTTGCCATTGGCGTAAGGGGGGCCGTCGTGCAACACGAACAAGGGCGCACCTGTGCGGGCCACACGCAGTTTTTTGTACAGACCTTGATCGCTCCAGGCTTTGGCCCAGGCTGGCTCACGTTTGGGCAAGTCGCCGCGCATCGCAAAGGCGGTGTCGGGCATGTTCAGGGTGGCGCGGTAATTTGTTTTTTGTTCGGACATGGTCAAACGATTCAATCTTCAAAAGGGGTTTGCAATGAAAACCTGCAGTGTGTTGATTTCACAAAATGCAGGTTTGGATCACAAAGAAAGTGCAGGCATTCACAAAGCTGCACATCAGGTGAGGGGCGTGGCGAGCGTCAAATTCGATCGCGCGATGTTTGGCGATGGGTTTGACCATGACGGGATGCAAAAAAAGCACGCGCGTCATCACAGTCCTTGGCGATGCCCACAGTCAGGGCTTCCAGGCTGTCGTATTTGAGTTCGTCGTGTAATTTGTGCAAGAGGTCCACGCGGATGATTTTACCGTAGCCACCCTCGTCTCCCAGGCTGGTGGGCCAATCGAGGCAATGGGTCTCTAAAAGAACCCGGCCACCATTGACATCGTTGGGGTCTAAAGAGGGGCGAATGCCCAAATTGGCCACCCCCGGCACGGGTTTTGACGTTAAGCCGTGCACTTCAACGTTGAAAATACCGCTGGCCGCGGGTTTCCAGTGGCTGAAGCGCAAATTGAGGGTTCTAAAGCCGTCTTCGGCCCCTTCTTTGGACGCGCCAAGGCCACGGCCCAGCTTGCGGCCGTGCACCACATGGCCGCTAACGCTGTAAGGTCGACCCAAAAGGCGGGCCACAGCCTCCATGTCGCCTCGGCCAAGTGCATCCCGTACAGCGGAGCTCGACACGCGCAGGCCATGCACCTCGTAGCTGTTCATGCGGGCCACGTCAAAGCCTTGTTGCTGACCCGCTGCGTCCAGCATGCCGTAATCGCCCGCGCGTTTGGCGCCAAAACGGAAATCGTCGCCCACCAACAAGTACTTCACGCCCAAACCCTTCACCAAAACCTGTTGGATGAAGTCCTCAGGGGTTTGGCTGGCCAGACGTTCGTCAAAAGGCAGCACCACCACTTGGTCAATACCGCAACGCTCAAGCTCAAGCAGTTTGTCGCGCAGCGTGGCAATGCGGGCTGGCGCCAATTCGGGTTTGTTGTGCAATTTGGCGAAAAAATCGCGGGGATGGGGCTCGAAGGTCATCACACAGCTGGGCACGCCTCGATGCGCTGCTTCGTTTTTCAAAAGCGCAAGCATGGCTTGGTGGCCGCGGTGGACACCGTCAAAATTACCAATGGTCAAGGCACACTGAGTGGCCCTGTCGGGATGGTTAAAGCCGCGAAATACCTTCATGCCTGTGATGTGTGATGCTCGATTTCAATGAGCTCTATTGTGACTTACTTAAGGGCCATGAAAAAACCGCCACGAGGGCGGTTTCAGGCCACGCCAAAGCATTGCGCAAACAATGCGATGGCAGGTTGAAAGGCTTAGGCAAAAACGCCCGCTGTGTCCTGCATGCTGTTGGACACTTCGCCCAAGTGGTGCAGGGTGTCACCAAAGGTCATTTCCAACTGTGTCAATTTCTTGAAATAGTGGCTCACGATGTACTCGTCCGTTACGCCAATGCCGCCGTGCAGTTGAACCGATTGCTGGCCCACAAAGCGCATGGAATTGCCCAGTTGGTACTTGGCGCGGGCCATGGCTTGATGGCGTTCGGCAACAGGGGTGTTCAATTTCAAGCTGGCGTAGTAGCTCATAGAGCGGCCCAGTTCCAATTGCATTTTCATGTCGGCCACGCGGTGGCGCAAGGCTTGGAAAGTTGCAATGGTGGTGTTGAACTGCTTGCGCGTATTCATGTAGTCCACGGTGATGGCCAAGGTTTTGTCCATCACGCCCACAGCTTCGGCGCACACACTGGCAATGCCAATGTCCACAGCGTGGCTCAAGGCGGTCTGGCCATCCAAGGTCACCAAGCTGGCAGGCGTTTGGCTGAGCGTGAGTTCGGCAGCGCGTGCACCGTCTTGCGTCACATAACCTGAAGTGGCTGAGCCCTTGGCGCCTTTGGCCACCAAGAACAAAGCCAGTTTGCCAGCGGCCATGGCGGGCACCAAAAAGGCGTCGGCGTGGTCACCCACTGCCACGACGCTCTTGGTGCCTGTGATGTTCCACTGGCCCTCTTGTTGTTGTGCTTGCGCGTCGCATTTGTGGATGTTGTAGCGTGATTTACGCTCTTGCTGTGCCAGCACCACGATGGCTTCGCCACCTGCAATTTTGGGCAACCATTCGGCTTTGAGAGCGTCGGGTGCGTAGCCTTCTAAGACGGCACCTGAAATCAGGGCTTGCTGAACAGGTTCCATCACAATGCCACGGCCCAGCTCTTCCATCACCACCATGCCTTCAACAGGGCCCATGCCCATGCCGCCATGATCTTCGCTGACATACAGGCCGCACAGGCCCAGTTCGGCCAGTTCGGTGTAGGCTGCGCGGTCAAAACCGCCAGCGCTGGTAATTTCGCGACGGCGGTCAAAGGTATAGCCCTTGTCTACCCATTTGCGCACTGCGTCGCGCAGTTGTTCTTGGTCGTCTGAAAAATCGAAATCCATGATCTGTCCTTGTACGGTTAAACGAATTAACCCAAAACTACTTGAGCCACGATGTTGCGCTGCACTTCATTGCTGCCGCCGTAAATCGTGGTTTTGCGCATGTTGAAATAGTTGGCGGCCAAGGGTGCGTTGGACACCTCGTGGCCTGGGAAGTCGCCTTGCCAACCCGCATCCATCGCTTCGAAAATGAAGGGCAGGCTGTAGGGGCCGGCGGCCATCATCATCAGTTCGCTGTAGCGCTGCTGAATTTCGCTGCCCTTGATTTTCAAGAGGCCCGCAATGTCGAGCGAATTTTTCCCAGATTTCTCGGCAGACAACACACGCAACACCAACATTTCCAAGGCAACGATGTCGACTTCCAGTTTGGAGATTTCATCGCGGAAACGCATGTCGTCGTAAACGCCTTCAGTTTTGGCAATGCGTTTGAGGCGCTCGAGTTCACGCTTGGCGCGGTTCACGTCGGCAATGTTGGTGCGCTCGTGGGCCAACAAATGCTTGGCATAGTTCCAGCCTTTGTTTTCTTCACCGATCAAGTTCTCGGCTGGCACTTCGACGTTGTCAAACCAGACTTCGTTCACTTCGCATTCGCCATCCAAAAGTTTGATGGGACGAACCGTGATGCCCGGTGTCTTCATGTCGATCAACAAGAAGGAGATGCCGGTTTGGGGCTTGCCTTCGTTGCTGGTGCGGACCAAGCAGAAAATCCACTCGCCGTATTGGCCCAAGGTGGTCCATGTTTTTTGGCCGTTGACGATGTACTTGTCGCCCACACGGTCAGCGCGTGTTTTGAGGGAGGCCAAGTCGGAACCCGAGCCTGGCTCTGAGTAGCCCTGGCTCCACCACACTTCGCCGCTGGCAATGCCAGGCAAGAAACGTTTTTGTTGTTCAGCATTGCCAAAGGCCATGATGACGGGTGCCACCATGACAGGGCCGAAAGGCACCACGCGGGGTGCGCCGGCCAAAGCACATTCTTCTTCGAACAAATGTTTTTGCACCGCTGTCCAGCCTGGGCCACCAAATTGTTCGGGCCAGCCCCAACCCAACCAACCTTTTTTGCCCAAAATTTTGGCCCAGCGCTGCAAGTCATCTCGCGTCAAACGCATGGCACTGTGAACTTTCTTCGAAATTTCTGCGGGTAAGTTTGCTTTAACCCAAGTGCGAATTTCCTCGCGAAACGCGAGCTCTTCGGGTGTGAATGCCAAATCCATGAAATGTGTCTCCGGTCAAAGCCAGTGATTGATGAAAAGCCGTTTTTAGCACGACCGTGCGCAAATGCGCTGTCTTGGCTGCGACAAAACCCTATTTAGGCTGCGAGAGCAGGGATAATCCTAGGGTGAAAAACATTGTCATCTTGATTTCAGGCACCGGCTCCAACATGGCGGCCATCGTTCAATCAGCGCAACAGCAGCGCTGGCGAGAGCGACTGGGTGTGCAGGTTTCAGCGGTGATCAGCAACAAACCGCAGGCTTCAGGTTTGGCTTGGGTTCGATCGCACTCAGAATATTCGGCCATCCAAACAGAGGTCTTGGACCATACGCAATTTGAATCCCGCGAAGCCTTTGACCAAGCCTTGATGCAACGCATCGACCGGCATGCCCCTGATTTGGTGGTGTTGGCAGGGTTCATGAGAATTTTGACCCCTGGTTTTGTGACGCACTACGAGGGACGATTGATCAACATTCATCCTTCTTTGTTGCCTGCATTTACAGGCCTGAACACGCATCAACGAGCCCTTGATGCGGGCTGCAAATTTGCGGGTGCCACAGTTCATCAAGTGACTTCCGAGTTAGACCATGGTCAAATCTTGGCGCAGTCTGTGGTGCCTGTGTTGCCAGGCGATACCGCAGAGGCTTTGGCGGCGCGTGTTTTGACGCAGGAGCACTTGATGTATCCCGCGGCCGTGGCGGCCTTCTTCAAGCCTGAGGGCGCTCTTCACCCACCCAGGTAAACCGGGGTTGCACCACGCCATTGATCTCCACCGTTTCGTTGAACATCGCCGCAGGGCGAACCCACATGCCTTGTTCGCCGTACAGTGCTTTGTACAAAGTCATGGGCTCCAATGACTCGCTGTGACGAACCGTGCCTAGCACTTGGTACAGCAAATTTTTGTAATGGCGGTAGTAACCGGGGCGGGTGATGATGAGCGGCGGTAAGGTTTCTTCTTGCATGTTGGGCTTTTCAGGGGGCGAGCAGTGGGACAATAGAGGCTATGCATCCTAAAGCCCTGTTAGATGCCTGCGCCGAATTGGTCAGGCTCACCCTTCAATTTAACCATCCCGCCGACGCGGTGGTCTCTCGATTTTTTCGCGACAACCGCAATTTGGGCCCGCGTGAACGCGCCACCTTGTCCGAGACGGTGTTCAAAGTACTGCGCCAAAAGTTGTTGTTTGAGCACATGGCCCGCTCGGGCAGTGGCGCCAAAGAACGCCGCTTGGCCATCTTGGGTTTTGCAGGTCCTCGCGACTTTGTCAAAAGTGCGCTCAACGACACTGAAAAAAAATGGCTCGACATGTGCGACAGCATTCAGCCTTCGGACTTGATGTCGCAACACATTCACAATTTGCCCGATTGGTTGGCGCGTCCGCTCAAAGAACAATTGGGCGATGAGTTCGATGCTTTGGCAGAAAGCTTGCAACAGCCTGGCACATTAGATTTGCGCGTGAACGATCTGAACGAAAAACGTTCTGAAGTTCAAAAAGAATTAACTGCGGCAGGGATTGTTTGCGAGCCTACGCCTTTCTCCCCATGGGGCTTGCGTTTGCAGGGCAAACCTTCCTTGGCCAAAGTCAAAGCCTTTGAGCGCGGTGCGGTGGAAGTGCAAGACGAAGGCTCGCAATTGCTGGCGCTGCTCTTGGATGCCCATCGCGGCGAAATGGTGGTGGATTTTTGCGCGGGGGCGGGTGGCAAGACCTTGGCCATCGGTGCTTCGATGCGCAACACGGGGCGCCTATACGCCATGGACACCTCCGCGCATCGTTTGGATGCGTTGAAGCCCCGCTTGGCGCGCAGCCAATTGTCCAACGTCCATCCTGCTGCCATTGCGCACGAACGCGACGATCGGGTCAAGCGCTTGGCCGGCAAGATTGACCGCGTGTTGGTCGATGCACCTTGTTCCGGATTGGGTACTTTGCGCCGCAACCCCGATCTCAAATGGCGACAAAAGCCTGAGGGCATTGCCGATGTGGCGGCCACGCAAACGGCCATTTTGGACAGCGCTGCGCGCTTGCTCAAATCGGGTGGTCGCTTGGTGTATGCCACGTGCAGTGTGCTGCCCCAAGAAAACGAAGACATTGCCAATGCATTCTCGGCAGCACACCCCGATTTTGTGCAAATGCCTGTGGTGGACGAGCTCACGCGATTGAAGGTGGCCAACCCGCAAACTTTGTGCAGCGGCCAATTTTTACGCTTGTGGCCGCATCGCCATGGCACCGATGGTTTCTTTGCTGCCATCTGGGTCCGAAAGTGAATTCCAAAGGCTTCATTTCGAAAGCCCTTTGTTGAATTAACTTTCAAATTGAATTCGAAAATCTTAAAATAGTGGGATTGCCTGTAAGGGCATCTCTACATAGAAAGCGACTGCATGTTGTTACTCGACTCTGCTGTATTTGACGCAATCCTCAATTGGCTGGCCAATGGACTCTTAGACTTTTCTGGCTGGCAAGTTTTCTTTGTCATTTTGGGCCTGACCCACGTCACCATTGCCAGTGTCACCATCTTCTTGCACCGTCACCAGGCGCACAGAGCCCTGGACTTGCATCCCATCGTGTCGCATTTTTTCCGCTTCTGGTTGTGGATGACCACGGGCCAAGTGACCAAAGAGTGGGCAGCGATTCACCGCAAACACCACGCCAAGTGCGAGCAAGCCGAAGACCCCCACAGCCCTCACGTGCACGGAATCAAAACGGTGTTGTTCACAGGCGCTGAGTTGTATCGCAAAGAATCTAAGAACAAAGAAACCCTCAGCCGCTATGGCCACGGTACCCCCGACGACTGGATGGAGCGCAACGTGTATTCGCGCTTTTCTTGGCAGGGTGTGGCCTTGATGTTGATCATCGACGTGGCTTTGTTTGGCTCATTGGGTCTCACGGTGTGGGCCGTCCAAATGGCATGGATTCCCGTCACCGCTGCCGGCATCATCAATGGGGCTGCGCACTATTGGGGCTATCGCAACTTTGAAGCGCACGACGCCAGCACCAACATTTCGCCATGGGGCATCATCATTGGTGGTGAAGAGTTGCACAACAACCATCACACCTACCCCACATCGGCCAAGTTGTCGGTCAAACCGTATGAGTTTGACTTGGGCTGGGCCTATATCTGCATCTTGCAGTTTTTTGGTCTTGCAACCGTGAAGAAAACGCCCCCTGTTTTGGCCTACGGCGAAGTGCGTCCTGTGGCTGACGAGAAAACCTTGGAAGCCCTCATCACCAACCGCTACGAAGTGATGGCCGGTTATGCGCGTCAAATGCGCAGTGTCTTCCGTCAAGAAGTGGCCAATGCCAAGTTGGATGCCAGTGCTTTGAAAATTGCTTCTCGCTGGATTCACCGCGATGGCGACAAAGTGCCCGCAGAAGCCCAGGCCAGCCTCATTGCCACGCGTGCTGCTTATCCCGTGTTGGACAAGATGTTGGCCATGCGCGAAGAACTCCGCCAGATCTGGCTCAATACATCCCACAACCGCGAACAACTGGCCCTTGACCTGCAGGCCTGGTGCAAACGTGCCGAAGAGAGCGGCATCGCCGCCTTGCGCGATTTCTCCACCCAACTGCGCGCCGCTAGAGCGTAAGAATTTAATTGGGGTCAGATCAACATTAATTTCCAATCAGTGAGGGCAGAGGCTAAGGGCGGGCTTCCTCATACTGGGGTACCAGAAATCGTCAGCCCGCCCTTATTGAGCCCCCCTCAGCCTTTAGCCCCTTTGAATGACCAAATTAATGTTGATCTGACCCCAATTAAATCAACCTCAGAAACAAAAAAGCCCGCATCAGCGGGCTTTTTGTTGGGTCAAGCTGAATTACTTCAGTTTGATTTCCTTGTACTCAACGTGCTTGCGAGCTTTTGGGTCGAACTTCATGATCGACATTTTCTCGGGCATTGTTTTCTTGTTCTTGCTGGTCGTGTAGAAGTGACCAGTACCAGCTGTAGATTCCAGCTTGATTTTTTCGCGTCCGCCTTTGCTTGCCATGATGGTGCTCCTGTTAGGGTTTAGGCTTGACCGCGTTCACGCAGGTCTGCGAGAACGGCATCAATGCCATTTTTGTCGATCAGGCGCAAAGCGGCGCTGGAAACGCGCAGGCGCACCCAACGGTTTTCGCTCTCTACCCAGAAACGGCGATATTGCAGGTTCGGCAGGAACCGGCGCTTGGTTTTGTTGTTGGCGTGGGAAACATTGTTTCCGACCATTGGGCCTTTGCCCGTTACGTCGCAGACGCGTGCCATGTGGACACTCCGATACTTTTATAAACAGCTGGTGCCTGATCAGTGATGCGAAGGCAGCGCGATCGCTGACTTGCACAACTTAAGGCGCTCCAGCCTCACCTCGCCAGAAGGGTGGCGGTAACCCATTTTGAAAAGTCCCCAAGAGGGAGTACTCAGCAAAGCCTTGGATTATAGACAGCTTTTTGGGCCTCAACCAAGCAAAAAGTGCCAAAAACCAAGCGACCAAGGCTTGGGGTGGCACAAAACCACCCCCTGTTACGGAGAATCAGGCGCCTTCTTGTTCCAAAAAGCGCTGGGCATCCAAGGCCGCCATGCAACCGGTTCCGGCGCTGGTGATGGCTTGGCGGTACACGTGATCTTGCACGTCACCCGCTGCAAACACGCCGGGCACACTGGTCATGGTGGCAAAGCCTTTCAGGCCGCTTTGCGTCACGATGTAGCCGTTGTCCAAATTCAGTTGGCCTTGGAAGATCTCGGTGTTGGGGGCGTGGCCAATGGCAATGAAGCAGCCTTTGAGTTCTAAATCTTGCAAAGAGCCGTCTTTGGTGGACTTCAAACGCACGCCCGTGACGCCCGTGTCGTCACCCAAAACTTCTTCCAAGGTTTGGAAAGTTTGCAACACAATTTTGCCGGCGGCCACTTTGTCCATGAGCTTGTCAACCAAGATAGGCTCGGCTTTGAACTTGTCGCGGCGGTGAATGAGGTACACCTTGCTGGCAATGTTGGACAGGTACAAAGCCTCTTCCACGGCGGTGTTGCCGCCGCCCACTACACAGCACACTTGCTCGCGGTAGAAGAAGCCGTCGCACGTGGCGCAGCCTGACACACCTCGGCCCATGAAGGCGGTTTCGGAGTCCAGCCCTAAGTATTTGGCAGAAGCGCCAGTGGCAATGATGAGCGAGTCGCAGGTGTAAACGCCGCTGTCACCAGTCAAGGTGAAAGGGCGCTTGCTGAAGTCAACCTTGTTGATGTGGTCAAACACAATTTGTGTGTTGAAGCGCTCTGCGTGCTCCAAAAAGCGTTGCATCAGGTCAGGGCCTTGCACACCATGCACGTCGGCGGGCCAGTTGTCCACCTCCGTGGTGGTCATCAATTGGCCGCCTTGGGCGATGCCCGTAATGAGCAAGGGCTTCAAATTGGCGCGAGCGGCATAGACCGCAGCGGTGTAGCCGGCAGGGCCAGAGCCCAGGATTAAAACTTGGGCGTGTTGGGTCGGAAGTGTGTTGGACATGATGGGAATCCTGCGGAATTCGGGAAAACGCTAAAACCACATTGTAAGAAGCTTGGCAAACACCTGTTTGACAGGGTCTATCGGGTAAGCTTGAGGGTTAAACCATGACTTACTCACTCCGTACCCTCACCAACGCTGCTGGCGCCTCAGAAAACGACTCACGCACTGGGTTGTCTGAAGGTACCGGTTTGATGCGTTTCACGCAAGAAATCGTCCTGTTCATGGGCGCAGCTTTGCTTTTGGTCTTGGCTTTGGCCATGTTCAGTTTCAGTCCCAAAGACCCCTCGTGGTCTGGCTCGGGACTGGGTGGCCCTGTACTCAATTGGATGGGCTTGGTGGGCGCATGGTTGGCCGATGGCATGTATTTTTGCTTTGGTTATTCAGCCTGGTGGTTGGTCGCCTTGTTGGCGCGTGTTTGGCTCAATGCCTGGGCTGAATGGCTCAGGGGCGATGAAGCCGCCATTGCTGCGCAACCCTCAGAAGAAGCCAGCTGGAAAACACGCTTGGTGTTTTGGGCCGGATTGGTGGTTCTCATGTCTTCCAGCAGTGCACTCGAATGGGCTCGGCTCACCCGTTGGGATGTGCTGTTGCCAGGCACAAGCGGCGGTGCATTGGGCTACGCCGTGGGGCATTTTTCACTCAAGTGGCTGGGATTCAACGGCGCAACCTTGATAGAAGTTGCCTGCTTGGCCTTGGGCATGGGTTGGGCGTTTGGTTTTTCTTGGGGACAAGTGTGTGAAAACTTGGGCGCCAAATTGGATGGCCTGATGCAGTCACGCCAAGTCAAACGCGAAATGGAAGAAGACTTGGCCATGGGCCAGCAGGCCTTGCGTGAGCGCGAACAATTGCAAGCCAAGTTGCCCGTTGAGCCGCAACTGCATCCCTTTGAAAATGAATTTGAAGAAAAACCCCTGTTTGCCGCAGCAGGCGTTGCAGCTCCCGTGTTTGCCGAGCCTGTGGCACCCATGGTCATTGAAGCCCCTGTGGTGGAAGTGCCACGCAGTGAGCGGGTGGTCAAAGAGCGTCAAAAGCCTTTGTTCAACGAGTTGCCCGACAGCAAATTGCCGCAGGTTGATTTGCTCGACAGCCTCACGCTCCGCCAAGAAGGCGTGGCCCCTGAAACGCTGGAAATGACCAGCCGCATGATTGAAAAACGCCTCAAAGATTTTGGCGTGGAAGTGCGTGTGGTGGCGGCTGCGCCTGGGCCCGTCATCACGCGGTACGAGATCGAGCCTGCCACGGGTGTGAAGGGTTCGCAAGTGGTCAACTTGGCCAAAGATCTGGCGCGTTCACTCAGTCTCATTTCCATTCGTGTGGTCGAAACCATTCCGGGAAAAAATTACATGGCCTTGGAATTGCCCAATGCCAAACGCCAGTCCATCAAGCTCAGCGAAATTTTGGGCTCACAGGTCTACAACGAAGCCAAGTCCTTGCTCACCATGGGTTTGGGCAAAGACATTGTGGGCAACCCTGTTGTGGCTGATTTGGCCAAGATGCCGCACGTGTTGGTGGCGGGTACCACGGGCTCTGGTAAATCCGTGGGTATCAACGCCATGATTTTGTCTTTGCTCTACAAAGCCGAAGCGCGCGATGTCAGGCTGCTCATGATCGACCCCAAGATGTTGGAGATGTCGGTCTACGAAGGCATTCCGCACTTGTTGGCACCCGTGGTCACCGACATGCGACAAGCGGCCCACGGCCTCAATTGGTGTGTGGGCGAAATGGAACGTCGCTACAAGTTGATGAGCAAAATGGGCGTGCGCAATTTGGCCGGTTACAACGCCAAAATTGACGAAGCCACCGAACGCGAAGAGTTCATTTTGAACCCGTTTAGCCTCACGCCCGATGATCCCGAACCACTCAAGCGCTTACCGCACATTGTGGTGGTGATCGACGAGTTGGCCGACCTGATGATGGTGGTGGGCAAGAAAATTGAAGAGCTCATTGCGCGTTTGGCACAAAAGGCACGGGCTGCCGGCATTCATTTGATTTTAGCCACGCAGCGTCCCAGTGTGGATGTGATCACGGGCTTGATCAAAGCCAACATTCCCACACGCATTGCGTTCCAAGTGTCCAGCAAAATTGACAGCCGAACCATCCTGGACCAGATGGGCGCAGAGGCCTTGCTGGGCATGGGCGACATGTTGTACATGCCATCGGGCACGGGTTTTCCTATTCGTGTTCATGGCGCCTTTGTCAGTGACGAAGAAGTGCACCGCGTGGTCAGCTACCTTAAAACCCAAGGCGACCCCGACTACATTGAAGGCGTGTTGGAAGGTGGCACCACCGACGGTGAAGACACGGGCTATGGTGAGAGTGGTGATGCCGAAAAAGACCCCATGTACGACCAAGCGGTCGAAGTGGTGTTGAAGAATCGCAAGGCCAGTATTTCACTGGTGCAACGTCATCTCAAAATTGGCTACAACCGCGCCGCACGTTTGGTCGAAGAAATGGAAAAGGCGGGCTTGGTCAGTGCCATGAGCAGCAATGGCCAACGGGAAATTTTGGTGCCTGCGCGCACTGAATAAGCCTTTGCACCATCTCAGGTCTAGCCATGAAAGTCATCCTTCAGTCCATCGGCATCGGTTTACTCGCATTGCAACTCTCGACCTTGGCTTTTGCTCAAAATCCGCTGGATGCCTTGAGTCTTTTTCTCAAGCAAACGCAAAGCGGTCGGGCGCAGTTCACCCAAGTGGTCACTGGTCCCACCAAAGCTGACCAGGCGCCAAGGCGAAAAACTTCTTCGGGTACCTTCGATTTTCAAAGGCCGCAGCAGTTTCGGTTCCTCTATCAAAAACCCTTTGTCCAAAGCATGGTGTCGGATGGCCAGTCTCTGTGGCTTTACGACGCAGACTTGAACCAGGTGACGGTACGCAAGCAAAGCCAATTGTTGAGCCAAACACCCGCCGCGTTCATTGCCTCTTCGGGTGATTTGAAGGCGCTTCAAGTGGAATTCAATTTGAAAGCAGAACCCGACGCCGAGGGGCTGCAATGGGTCAGTGCCACGCCAAAGCGTTCTGATGGTGCGCTCCAAAGCATTCGTGTGGGCTTGAAGTCTGACTTAGGCACAGGCACTGTGCCTGTCTTAACCGTGCTCGAAATTGTGGATGGTTTAGGTCAAACCTCGCGACTCAGTTTTCAGAATTTTGAGGTCAACCCCAAGTTATCTTCGGACACCTTCCAATTCAAAACGCCCGCTGGTGCGCAGGTCATTCGCCCATGACGGCCAGTGCTCATTTGCAACAACCGCTCGCTGAGCGATTGCGGCCACGCAACTTGGGTGAGGTCATTGGCCAACAGCATCTGATTGGCGAGGGCTTGGCCTTGCGCCTCGCATTTGAATCGGGTCAGCCTCACAGCTGTATTTTGTGGGGCCCGCCGGGCGTGGGAAAAACCACCATTGCACGCTTGATGGCAGATGCCTTTGATGCTCAATTCATCAGCATCAGTGCGGTTTTGGGTGGCGTCAAAGACATTCGTGAAGCGGTGGAAAAAGCGCAGGCGGCCCTCCATGGCCTTCAACCTCAGCGCACCATCGTGTTTGTGGACGAGGTGCATCGCTTCAACAAAAGCCAACAAGACGCTTTCTTGCCGCATGTCGAAAGTGGCTTGTTCACCTTCATTGGGGCCACCACAGAAAACCCTTCGTTTGAGGTCAACTCAGCCTTGCTGTCGCGTGCCGCGGTGTATGTGTTGCAAGCTTTGAATGAAGACGATCTGAAGCAAATCGTCAAGCGCGCACTGGCAATTGGTGCCATTGCAGCCATAGAGGCAGACGCAGAACAGCGGCTCATTGCTTACGCCGACGGTGATGCGCGACGTTTGCTCAACACGCTAGAAACCTTGGCAGTGGCCGCACAGCGCGAAAAACTCGACAGCATTTCAGATGCCTGGCTTTTGAAGGTGCTAGGCGAGCGCATGCGGCGATACGACAAAGGTGGTGAGCAGTTTTACGACACCATCAGTGCCTTGCACAAATCGGTCAGAGGCTCTGACCCCGATGCCGCTTTGTACTGGTTCACGCGCATGCTCGATGGTGGCGCCGATCCCAGGTACATGGCGCGGCGCCTTATTCGAATGGCGGCCGAGGACATCGGCTTGGCCGATCCCCGGGCGCTGCGACTGGCGCTAGACGCGGCCGAGGTGTACGAACGCCTTGGTAGCCCGGAGGGGGAACTGGCTCTGGCAGAATGCGTCATTTATTTGGCTGTGGCGGCCAAATCAAATGCGGTTTACAAAGCTTTCAACGAAGCCAAGGCCTGGGTCAAAAAAGACGGAACCAGGCCTGTGCCGATGCATTTACGCAATGCGCCCACTCAATTGATGAAGTCTTTGGACTACGGCAAGGGTTATCGCTATGCCCATGATGAAGCAGATGGCTTTGCAGCAGGCGAGAATTACCTCCCTGATGGCATGCCTGCACCAGGTTTTTATCGACCGGTTGAGCGGGGCTTAGAGTTGAAAATAGCAGAAAAAATGGCCAGTTTGCGCGACATGAATCGCGCACGACCGGCCAAATAACAGGAGTGTAGGTATGGATGTATTTATTCAACAAGTGATCAATGGCTTGGTGCAAGGCAGCATGTATGCTTTGATCGCCTTGGGCTACACCATGGTGTACGGCATCATTAATTTGATCAACTTCGCGCATGGCGAAGTACTGATGGTGGCGGCGCTTACCAGTTGGTCGGTCATTGCTTTGATGCAAGAGGCGACACCTGGCATGCCGGGTTGGTTGATGTTGCTGATCTCTTTGGTGATTGCCAGTGTGGTCGCTGCGTCGCTCAATTTTGCAATTGAAAAAATTGCCTACCGCCCTTTGCGCAACAGCCCTAAGTTGGCGCCGCTCATCACGGCCATTGGCGTTAGCATCTTGCTGCAAACCTTGGCCATGATCATCTGGAAGCCCAACTACAAGCCATTCCCAACCTTGTTGTCCACCACGCCCATTCAATTGGGAGGGGCGGTCATCTCCACCACTCAAATCATGATTCTGGGTGTCACGGCCATTTCTTTGGCAGTGCTGATGTGGTTGGTCAATGCCACCAAACTGGGTCGAGCCATGCGCGCCACTTCCGAGAATCCTCGGGTGGCGGCCTTGATGGGTGTCAAACCAGACATGGTCATATCTGCCACCTTCATCATCGGTGCTGTGTTGGCTGCCATTGCGGGGGTGATGTTTGCCTCCAACTACGGCACTGTGCATCACAGCATGGGCTTTTTGCCTGGCTTGAAAGCCTTTACCGCAGCGGTGTTTGGCGGCATTGGCAATTTAACTGGGGCTGTGGTGGGCGGTATCTTGCTTGGCCTCATTGAGTCAATTGGCTCTGGCTACATTGGGCATCTCACAGGCGGTGTGCTGGGCAGTCACTATGCCGATATTTTTGCGTTCATTGTGCTCATTGTGGTGCTGACCCTGCGACCTTCGGGCTTGATGGGTGAACGTGTGGCCGATCGCGCTTAAGTTGGAGTTTCAAAATAATATGAATGTCTCTAAAAATTCAAAAGCGCTTGCCCTAGGCGTGTTGTTGCTGGTGTTGCCCTTGGTATTGCAGCAGTTTGGCAATGCCTGGGTGCGCATTGCCGACATGGCTTTGCTCTACGTTTTGCTGGCTGTTGGCCTGAACATTGTGGTGGGTTACGCCGGCTTGCTAGACTTGGGTTATGTTGCCTTCTTTGCGGTTGGCGCTTACATGTACGGTCTCTTGGCTTCGCCGCATTTGACTGAAACCTTCCCGCTCATTGCCGCCATGTTTCCGGGCGGCTTGCACATGCCCCTGTGGGTCATCGTGCCGGTAGGGGCTGTTGTGGCAGGTTTGTTTGGCATGTTGCTGGGCGCACCTACACTGAAGCTGCGCGGTGATTACTTGGCCATCGTCACATTGGGTTTTGGCGAAATCATCCGTGTGTTTTTGAACAACCTGGACCAGCCCGTCAACATCACCAATGGGCCCAAGGGCTTGAATCAAATTGATGCGATCCATTTCTTTGGCATCAACTTAGGTAAAAAACTGGACGTGCTGGGCTTTGAGGTGGCGTCCGTCAGTTTGTACTACTACCTGTTCTTGGCCTTGGTGCTGGTCACCATCCTGATTTCTTATCGCTTAGAAGTCTCTCGCATTGGCCGCGCTTGGATGGCCATTCGCGAAGACGAAATTGCCGCCAAAGCGATGGGCTTGAACACGCGCAATTTGAAACTCATGGCCTTTGGCATGGGCGCTACTTTTGGCGGCATTTCGGGTGCCATGTTTGCCGGTTTCCAGGGTTTCATATCCCCTGAGTCGTTCAGCTTGATGGAGTCGGTCATGATTGTGGCCATGGTGGTGTTGGGGGGCTTGGGCCACTTGCCAGGCGTGATTTTGGGCGCAGTGCTGTTGTCCGCCTTGCCCGAAATTTTGCGATATGTGGCGGGGCCTTTGCAGTCCATGACCGACGGCCGAATTGACGCGGCCATTCTGCGCCAATTGCTGATTGCCTTGGCCATGATCATCATCATGCTGATGCGTCCTCGCGGTTTGTGGCCTTCCCATGAACATGGCAAAGCCCTTCAAACGAAAGAGGGAGCCTGAGATGCGTGTAGAAAATCCAATGAGCAATACAGTTTTAAAAGTGGCGGGCATCTCCAAACGCTTTGGCGGCTTGCAAGCTTTGTCCGATGTCGATATGACGATTGAACGCGGTCAGGTGTATGGCCTGATCGGTCCAAATGGTGCAGGCAAAACCACCTTCTTCAACGTCATCACGGGCCTCTACACGCCAGACAGCGGTACGTTTGAATTGGCAGGAAAGCCCTACCAACCCACAGCCGTGCACGAAGTGGCACAGGCCGGTATTGCACGCACCTTCCAAAACATCCGTTTGTTTGCAGAAATGACGGCTTTGGAAAACGTGATGGTGGGGCGCCACGTGCGAACCTCATCAGGTTTGTTGGGTGCCATTTTCAGAACGCCCACATTCAAACAAGAAGAAGCCGAAATTGCGCAACGTGCACAAGAGCTATTGGACTACGTGGGCATTGGCAAATACGCCGACTACCGTGCACGCACCTTGTCGTATGGCGATCAACGCCGTTTGGAAATTGCGCGCGCCTTGGCCACAGACCCGCAGCTGATAGCGCTGGACGAGCCTGCTGCCGGTATGAATGCCACCGAAAAAGTTCAATTGCGCGAACTCATCGACCGAATCCGCAAAGACAACCGCACCATCTTGTTGATTGAGCACGATGTGAAGTTGGTGATGGGTTTGTGCGATCGCGTCACCGTGCTCGACTACGGCAAAAAAATTGCCGAAGGCACCCCCGCTGACGTGCAGAAAAATGAAAAAGTGATCGAAGCCTATTTGGGCACCGGAGGACATTGAGATGACAGCCACATTGTTGAAAGTCAAAGGCCTGCAAGTGGCCTACGGCGGCATTCAGGCTGTCAAGGGCGTGGACTTTGAAGTGCACGAAGGCGAATTGGTGTCCTTGATTGGCTCCAATGGTGCGGGCAAAACCACCACCATGAAAGCCATCACCGGCACCTTGCCCATCCACGGTGGTGACATCGAGTATTTGGGCAAAAGCATTGTGGGGCAGGGCCCCTGGGACTTGGTCAAACAAGGCTTGGCCATGGTGCCAGAAGGCCGGGGGGTGTTCACGCGCATGACCATCATCGAGAATTTGCTGATGGGTGCCTACATTCGCACCGACAATGCCGCCATTCAAGACGACATCGAAAAAGTCTTTCACACCTTTCCACGCTTGCGTGAACGCAAAGACCAATTGGCCGGCACCATGTCGGGCGGTGAGCAGCAAATGTTGGCCATGGGCCGCGCGCTGATGAGCCGTCCTAAAGTGTTACTGCTGGACGAGCCTTCTATGGGTTTGTCCCCCATCATGGTGGACAAAATCTTTGAAGTGGTGCGCGATGTGTTTGCGCAAGGCGTCACAGTGTTGTTGGTTGAACAAAACGCCAGCCGCGCTTTGGCCATTGCCAACCGGGGCTATGTGATGGAGTCGGGTTTGATCTCCATGACGGGGCCCGGGCAAGAATTGCTCAGCGATCCGAAAGTTCGAGCAGCCTATTTAGGTGAATGAAAAAAGGCGCTGAATTCAGCGCCTTTTTTTTGAGAGGGATGCCTGCGTCGCTTCAATCGACTTTGGCGCCGCTGGCTTTCACCACTGGCTCGTATTTGCTCAATTCGCGCTTCATGAACGCTGCAAATTGTTCAGGAGTGCTGCTCACAGGCTCGGCCATCATCAACCCAAAGCGTGTTTTGGTTTCGGGCGCAGCCAAGGCTGTTGCAAAGGCTTGGTTCAAACGTGAGACCACAGCGGCGGGCGTACCCGCCGGTGCCACCAAGCCCCACCAAGTGTCCACTTCAAAGCCCTTTAAAGTTTCGGCCATGGCTGGAATGTCGGGGAGGGCATTGCTGCGCTGTGCCGTGGTGACCGCGAGGGCTTTGAGTTTGCCTGCTTTGATGTTGGGAGCCGCCGTGGCCAAGTTGTCAAAGTTGAAATCGACTTGACCTGACAACAAGGCCAGTTGTGCGGGGTTGCCGCCGTTGTAGGGAATGTGAACAGCAAAGATGCCAGCGTCGCGTTTGAACATCTCGGCAGCCAAATGACCCGCGCTGCCATTGCCACCAGAGCCCACATTCAGCTTGCCAGGGTGAGCTTTGCCGTAGGCAATCAAATCGGCCACGGTGTTGATTTTGAGACGTTGGGCTGTGTCTGCATTCATGACCAGCACGTTGGGCACACGCACCATTTGCGTGATAGCGGCAAAGTCGGTGCTGGCATTGAATGGCATCTTGCTGAACAGCCAAGGATTGATGGCATGTGTAGCGACTGCAGCGATGCCAATGGTGTATCCGTCTGCAGGTGCCTTGGCCACAATGTCAACACCCAAGTTGCCGCCCGCACCAGGTTTGTTGTCAATGATGACGAGGCCTAGCGTGTCTTTGACGCGTTCGGCCAAAGCACGTGCCGTCACATCGATGGGGCCACCGGGTGCGTAAGGGACCACCAAACGAATCGGTTTGCTCGATGGTGCCGTGGTGGTGGCTGTGCCGCTTTGTGCGCTGGCAAAGCCAATGCTGCCCATGAGCGCAAGCGCAGTCATGGCGCTGATCGAGCCTAGCCAAGTGCGTTTGTGAGTGCCTGTCTTGTTTTGCATCAATTGGTCTCCTTGGCCTTGTCGGCTTCCGTGGTGAATGAATCTGCAAAAAAGGCTTCTTCGGGCAAGCCTGCTTTGCCAACGTAATCTGCGCGCGCAGAGTCCACCACAATGGGCGCACCGCAAGCATAAACTTGGTAGTCACTTAAGTCTGCGTGGTCTTGCAACACAGCTTGGTGGACAAAGCCTGTGCGGCCGGTCCATGTGTCTTCTGGCAAGGCATTGGACACCACGGGCACATAGGTGAGGTTGGGCATGGCTTTCACTTGCGCTTCCACCCAGTCGCTCATGTACAAATCGGAGGGACGGCGGCCGCCCCAATACAAAGTAGCGGGTCGCGTGATGTTCTTGTGCTGCATGTGCTCGAGCAAGGCTTTGATCGGCGCAAAGCCCGTACCCGAGGCCAACAAAATCATGGGCGCTTGCGAGTCTTCACGCAAGTAGAAACTGCCGTAGGGGCCTTCGATTCGCAAAATGTCTTTTTCCTTCATGGTGCTGAACACCACATCGGTAAACTTGCCCCCTGGCATGTGGCGAATGTGCAATTCCACTTTGGGCGCAGCAGGGTCCAGCGTGTGGGGTGCGTTGGCCATGCTGTAGCTTCTGCGCGAACCGTCACGCAGCAAAAATTCCACATACTGACCCGCATGGAATTTCATGAGGTCGGTGGCGGGCAATTGCATGAAGACCGACATCACGTCATCCGACTTTTTCTCAAGGCTGACCACGCGCACAGGCATTTTCTTAATGGGGAAGCTGCCCTCTTCAGTCACTTGGCGCGACTCGAGCACCAAATCACTTTGCGCAGTAGAGCAACAGGTCAAGATCAAGCCTTGCGCTTCCTCCTCGACACTCAAGGCTTTGGCTTGGTGCTCACCGTGCACCACCGTGCCAGAAATCTTTTTGCATTTGCAAGAACCACACGCGCCATCTTTGCAGCCATAGGGCAGGCCAATGCCTTGCCGAATGCCGGCGGCCAGCAATGTTTCGCTGCTGTCTGCGCTAAAAGTACGGCCGCTGGGCTCTACGGTAATTTGGAAGCTCATGTTTTCGGTATCCTAGAGGGGTCTGAAATTCTTCAACCCCTGATTTTGCCTTCAAACCAAACCCCTTTGGGCGCCTTGCCCGCTCGCTTTCGAAAAGAGCGCGTCCTGATCATCGGTTGTGGTGATGTAGGTCAACGTGCGGCCAAACAATGGGTGGGTCGAGCCAGGGTTGCGGCCCTCACGTCTAGCCCTCAAAAAGCCCCAGCTCTGAGGCAGCAAGGCATCGTACCTTTGGTCGGTAATTTGGATTTCCCAGACAGTTTGCAGCGGTTGGCTGGTTGGGCAACACGGGTACTGCATTTGGCGCCCCCGCCGTCTGATCGTGTGGGGGGGTGGGCCACCGATCCCCGAACCTTGAACTTGGTGCGTGCACTCAAAAAGCGAAGCCTGCCCATTAGCCTGGTCTACGGCTCCACCAGCGGCGTGTACGGCGACTGCGAGGGTGCTTGGGTGTCCGAAACACAAGCGGTGCAGCCACACACCCCTAGGGCCATTCGCCGAGTCGATGCAGAGCGCATCATCCGCTATCTGGGGCAAACAGGTGTTCGCAGCAGCATTTTGCGAATTCCGGGCATTTACGCTGCCGACAGACCCAACGGCACACCACGCGAACGCCTCATGAAAGGTACGCCCGTGTTGGTGAAAAAGGACGATGTCTTTACCAATCACATTCATGCCGATGATTTGGCCAGGGCCTGTGTTGCAGCCATTTGGCGTGGCAAGCCGCAAAGAGTCGTGCACGTTTCCGACGACACCCACCTGAAAATGGGAGATTACTTTGACATGGCTGCTGATTTGATGGGCCTGCGTCGGCCGCCCCGTGTGGCGCGTACGCAGGCGCAAGAAACCTTGCCCTTGATGCTGCTGAGCTTCATGAGTGAGTCGCGCCGCCTGAACAATGAGCGGCTTAAAACAGAGCTGAAGATTCGACTTCAGTACCCTACGGTCAAAGAGGGTCTGCAATCACTCGCCATCAAAACAGCTGCCGATAATTTGAAATTGTTCGAATGAATTCAATCCGTGCATTGGGTTGGCGTTTGTCGGCGGCACACCGGGTGTATACCGCGTTTTTTCTCTATGCCTTGGCATTGGGTGGTTTGTACCCTCGCATGGCTGAAATTCAGCAAGGCATGGGCGTGGCCGAGGGTGCATTGGGGCTTGGCCTGATTGGTACAGCTTCCGGCACGCTCATTTCGTTGACCTTTGGTGGGCGGTGGATTGCTCGCTTGGGTGCGCAGAAAATCCTTTGGATGGGACTGCCTCTGGTGGCAGTTTTTTATGCGTTGGCAGCTTTCGCTGCAGAGCCTTGGTCCATGTTTGTGTGTTTGTTGCCCGCCGGAATTTGCATTGGCGCCATTGAGCAAGTGGTCAATTTGGAAGCCGACCGCGTTGAGTTTGCGCTGGGCAGGCGCATCATGAACCGCGCGCATGCCTTTTGGAGCATGGGCTTTGCATCGGCCGGCTTGCTGGGGGGCTTGGCCGCCCAATGGGGCATCACGCCACAAATGCATTTGGTGGGCATGGTGGGCGTGCTTGGGTTGTTGGTGTGGGTACTGTTGGGACAGTTTGAAGCGGCATCCGTGCGACCTGGGTCTGCGACGTCAGAGGTCAGCATTGCTGTGAAGTTTGCATGGCCAACACCACCCATCTTGATGCTGGTGGCCGCTACGTTGGGGGCCATGCTGATGGAAGGTGCCGGCATTGATTGGTCTGCCATTTACATGCGTGATGTGTTTGCAAGCAGCCCCTTTCTGTGCGGCTTGGCTGTGGCAGCAGGTGCAAGCACGCAAGCTGTGACGCGATTTTTTGCAGATCACTTCGTCGAGCGTTTTCAGCCCGTGCGTGTTGCCAGAAGTTTGATTTTGATTTTGGGCTTGGGCGTTTGTGCTGTGACTTGGGCTCAGAACGCGTGGATGGCTTTGTGGGGCTTGGCCTTGATGGGCGTGGGCACCAGTGCCATATTTCCGTTGGCCATGTCTGCGGCGGCACAGCGCACAGACCGGCCTGCCGCAGTCAATGTGGCGGCGTTGGCACAAACATCGTTTGTCATTTTTTTACTGGGCCCCCCCTTGTTGGGCTGGGTGGCCGAATCCTTTGGCATACGCGCCACCTTTGCAGCAGGGCTGCCGTTGGTGCTGCTTAGTTTTTGGGCTGCGAAGAGCCTGAAACCCTGAGCGTTCGTTTTTCAACGGCGTCGACCATGGCCTTCATAAGGTAGGCGCCAAGAAGTGCGCCATTGAAATCGCCGATGAACATCCACAGTGCACCCTGAAAGCTAAACGCTTGTTCGCTGTCGAAGAAAATCCAAACCAAGCTGTGGAGGACAGCATTTAAAAAGCTGTAAGTGATCACGAGAACCGTCAGGTCTTTGAGCGAGCTAAGGCGCAAGTTGCGTTTGAATTGCAGCTTGAACAGCCAAAGGCTGAGCAAGGGGCCGGTGCAAGAGCAAGCAATGTAGAGCAGAAGCAGAGTCGTTGACTCGTTGTTAAATTGAATGACGAGCAACAAGCCACCCAGAAAAGTGGCCAGCGAACCAAATGCCGGACCCAATACCAGCAGGTTGAACAGTCGCAAAAACGCAGGGAGGTATATCAGGGATATGTGGGATGTGATGGTGGCAAAGTCAAACAGCCAACCATTCAGGATGTGCACTGCAGGAAACAGCACAGCTAATGCAAGTATCAAGAGTAGATGCATTTCGCAATAGTATTAAGATCGATTTGAAGCAAATCGATGGTGCCCGAGGCCGGAATCGAACCGGCACGCCTTGCGGCGGGGGATTTTGAGTCCCCTGCGTCTACCAATTTCACCACCCGGGCAGGATTGCGAAGAACGCGATTATGACATATTTTTTGAGAGTTTTGCATCAGGTCTTTGGATTTTTGCACTCTGACCAAATGCTGTCATTGCGCCTAATTCTAATGACCTTCTTTGCCCATGCTTGAGCTTGGGACTTTCAATTCAAAGAGGCTGGTGTCTTACAAACCCAGGTTGGTGAAAACCAAAAACAAAAAGATGGCGCACACCAAAAACACCCACAAGATGAAGCCTGTCTTGTCTTTTTTGTGAGACTCTGGTGTGGTCCCGGCGGGCGGAGGTGGCCGCAATTTGAACTTGGATTTCAAGTTGCGAATGGCCGACTGCACGACGACTTGAAACATTTTTTTCTCCCAAAATATCATTATGAAGTAGAACCCTGTCTGTGGATTTTTTGTGGGCTTATGTGCTTCTGAAATATCAATTGGTTAGGATGGGGCCATGAGTTCCCTTGAATTGACACTCCTTTATTTGCTGGCGGCCGTGCTAGGGGTGGTTGCCTGTCGATTTTTAAAGATGCCCCCCATGCTGGGCTATTTGGTGGTGGGCGTTCTAATTGGTCCGAATGCCTTAGCGCTGGCCCAAAACTCAGAAGGCATTCGCCATCTGGCCGAATTTGGCGTGGTTTTTTTGATGTTTGTGATTGGCTTGGAATTCAATTTACCCAAGCTCAGGGCCATGCGGCGGCATGTATTTGGACTGGGTTCAATGCAGGTGGTCCTGACCATGCTGTGCGTGACCGTGGGCTCGATGTTTTTGGCTTCCATGGCGCCCACGCTCTGGCACATGCCTTGGCAAACGGCGTTGGCGTTGTCGGGCGCTTTGGCCATGAGCAGCACAGCCATTGTGATCAAGATGATGGTCGACCGTTTGGAGCTCGATTCTGAGCATGGCAAACGGGTGGTGGGCGTGTTGCTGTTTCAAGACCTGGCAGTCGTGCCATTGCTTGTCCTCATTCCAGCCTTGGGCTCACCGCCTGAACAAATGGCCACAGCTTTGCTGTTTGCGGGCGTCAAGGCCGCATTGCTGCTGGCGCTGCTGTTGACCGGTGGTCAACGCGTGATGCATTGGTGGTTGATGCTGGTGGCGCGACGTCAAAGTCAAGAGCTGTTCATGCTGAACATTTTGTTGACCACCCTGGGCTTGGCCTGGTTAACTGAAATGGTGGGCCTCAGTTTGGCGTTGGGCGCTTTTGTGGCAGGGATGCTGATTTCTGAAACAGAATTCAAGCACCAAGTGGAAACAGACATCAAGCCATTTCACGATGTGTTGCTGGGTTTGTTTTTCATCACCATTGGCATGATGCTCGACTGGCACATTGTGTGGGACCGTTGGGCATTCGTTTTGCTGTTGGTGACAGTGCCGGTCGCCTTCAAATTCCTGCTCATTGCAGCACTGACGCGGTTGAGTGGCGCCAGTGAAGGCATCTCATTGCGGACGGGTTTGTATTTGGCGCAAGCGGGTGAGTTTGGTTTCGTGTTGCTCACACTTGGAAACCAAAATCAGCTGATTCCAGCGGCATGGTTCAACCCTGTGCTGGCCAGCATGGTGCTGTCGATGCTGGCCACACCGTTCATCATCATGAATGCCAATCAGTGGGTCATGAAGTGGGCTGCCAGCGATTGGTTGCAGCAGTCTTTGGAAATGACGCAAATTGCACAAAAGAGCATCAGCACGGAAAAGCACATCATCATTTGTGGCTACGGGCGGTGTGGTCAAAACTTGGCCAAGTTGTTGAAAGCGCAAAAGATTCCTTACATGGCATTGGACCTCGATCCCGATCGGGTCAGTCGTGCCGTTGCGTTGGGCGAGAAGGTGGCTTACGGGGATGCGGCGCGTTTGCAAACACTGATGGCGGTGGGTTTGGCCAGAGCCAGCGCCGTGGTGGTGACCTATTTGGACAATGCTTCCTCTTTGAAGGTGGTGGGTTTAACGCGCGAACATGCACCTCACGTGCCCGTGGTGGTTCGAACACAAGATGATCGAGATTTGGACAAGTTTCAGGCGGCTGGCGCCACAGAGGTGGTACCAGAGACCATTGAGGGTTCGTTGATGCTTGCCACTCATGCGCTAGTCCTTGTGGGTGTGCCCATGAAGCGCGTGATCCGGATGGTACAGGCGCAGCGCAGTCAGCGTTATGAATTGCTGAGAGACTTTGACGCGGGCGAGGATGAGTTGCCCGACCATTCCGCCAAGTGAGGCGTCAGGTGGCGGCAAACCCTGATTCAGACCTCATGCAAGGCCTCGTGGTTCGAAGGATAATGACGCTATGAAATACCCAACCCTTGATGAATCGATTGGCAACACCCCGCTGGTGAGATTGCAGCGCTTGTCCACTGAGTGGATGGCACCCAAAGGCAATGTCATTCTTGGTAAATTGGAAGGCAACAACCCGGCCGGTTCTGTCAAAGACCGCCCTGCGTTGTCCATGATCAAGCGAGCCGAAGAGCGCGGCGAAATCAAGCCGGGTGACACCCTGATTGAAGCCACTTCGGGCAACACCGGTATAGCGCTGGCCATGGCCGCCGCCATCAAGGGTTATCGCATGATTTTGATCATGCCCGAAGACTTGTCGATTGAGCGTGCGCAAACGATGAAGGCGTTTGGTGCCGAACTGATCCTGACCCCTAAGAGTGGCGGCATGGAGTACGCCCGCGATTTGGCCGACAACATGGCGGCACAAGGCAAGGGACGTATCCTCGATCAGTTTTCCAATCCCGACAATCCCCGCATTCATTACGAAACCACAGGTCCCGAAATTTGGGCGCAAACCGAAGGTCGGGTCACTCATTTTGTGAGTGCCATGGGGACCACTGGCACCATCACAGGTGTGTCGCAGTTTTTGAAAGAGAAGAATCCCAAGGTTCAAATTGTGGGCGCCCAGCCTAGCGAAGGCTCCCGCATTCCAGGCATTCGCAAATGGCCTGAAGAGTACCTGCCCAAAATATACAACCCTGCCAATGTGGACGAGCTGATTTATGTGAGTCAGGACGATGCAGAAGACACATGCCGTCAATTGGCACGGGAAGAAGGCTTGTTTGCCGGCATCTCAGCCGCGGGCGCATGTTGGGTCGCCCAGCAAATCGCTGCACGCGAATCCAATGCCACCATCGTTTTCATTGTCTGCGATCGCGGTGATCGCTACCTTTCCACTGGCGTCTTCCCAGCATGACCGAATATCGCTTTTGCCCCTGTTGTGGCGCTCCTTTGGCTTGGGTGCCACAAATGGAGGATGGTGGGGAAAAACTTCGCTTGCGTTGCACCCAATGTGACTTTACCCATTGGAACAATCCCACGCCAGTGTTGGCTGGAATTGTGCAAGTGGGCAATCAAGTTTTGTTGGCCCGCAATGCCGCTTGGTCAGGGCGGAAATTTGCACTGATCACGGGTTTTATGGAGGCTGGTGAAACACCTGAAGAAGGCATTGCCCGAGAAATTGCAGAGGAAACCAATCTGCAGGTGAGTGCCTTGAAACTCATCGGTGTCTATGACTTCCAACGCATGAACCAAGTCATCATTGCGTACCATGCGGTGGCGTCGGGTACGGTTCAACTGTCCCCCGAGTTGGTGGAATATAAGATGTTTAATTTTGATGAGTTGGTTTGCTGGCCTGCAGGCACGGGCTACGCGCTGGGCGATTGGCTGCGCACACAGGGCATTGAGCCCAAGTTCATGACTTGGGAAGAACGCGATGCGCAAGGTCGTGCGGCCGAGTAAGCCACGTCGCATGTTTGGAATTTCGGAGAAAAAATGAGTCTCGCATTTGACATTGAGTTGGACACCTGTGGTCTCAACTGCCCCTTGCCCATCTTGAAAGCCAAGAAATCCTTGACCACCATGATATCGGGTCAAGTGCTGAAGGTGATGGCCACAGATCCTGGTGCCATGCGAGACTTTCAAGCGTTTGCCAAACAAACGGGCAATGAGCTGCTGGCGCAAGAAACCGAAGGTGAGCGATTTTTAATTTGGATGAAGCGCCGCTGACACAAAAAAGCTTCACCTGGTGAAGCTTTTTGAATCGATGTGCATGACCGTTTAAAGGCTGAGCGTTTTGAGGTATTTTCTAAACGACTCGCCCACCTGTGGATGCTCCAAAGCCAATTCCACAGTGGCTTCCAAGAAGCCCTCTTTGCTGCCGCAGTCGTAGCGTTTGCCTTCGTATTGGAATGCGTACACCGCCTCACGAGATTTCAAGCGAGCAATGGCATCGGTCAGTTGAATCTCACCACCCACACCTGTGGGTTGATTTCTAATTTCATCAAAAATACCGGGCGTGAGAATGTAGCGGCCTGCGACACCCATGCGAGAGGGTGCTTGCTCGGGTGAGGGCTTTTCTACAATTTGTTCAACGCGTATCAGTTGTTTGCCGGCCGATTCACCGGCCACAATCCCGTAGCGTTTGACCTGCTCAAGGGGCACTTCTTGTACTGCCAAAATAGAACGACCCTGTTGCTCATAGGCTTGCACCATTTGCGCCAACACGGAGGGACCCCCTTTGAGTCCCACCATCAGGTCATCGGCCAACAGCACAGCGAAAGGTTCACGACCCACCATGGCTTCAGCGCACAACACAGCATGTCCCAAACCCAATGAGCGAGGCTGTCGCACGTAGGCGCACACCATGTCGTCTGGCTGAACCGAACGCACCAACTTCAGCAGCTCGTCTTTGTGTGCGCTTTCCAATTCGGTTTCCAGTTCGTAGGCCGTGTCGAAATGGTCTTCAATGGCACGCTTGCTGCGGCCTGTGACAAAAATCATGTGACGCACGCCAGCCGAATAGGCTTCTTCTACAGCGTATTGAATGAGCGGCTTGTCCACCACAGGCAGCATTTCTTTGGGTGCGGCTTTGGTGGCGGGTAAAAAACGAGTGCCCAAACCAGCCACTGGAAAGACGGCTTTTCGAATGCTGGGTTGGTTTGCCATGTTGTTTCCTGTCCTGTGACTGGCAATTAAGCTGCCGTGTTGAGTTGCACCAATTGTGATTTGACCTTGGCCAGGGTGGCTTCAAAATCGGCCACACGCTTGCGTTCCTGGTCAATCACAGCAGGAGGCGCTTTGGCCACAAAGGCTTCGTTGCTGAGTTTGCCATTGGCTTTGCCAATTTCGCCTTCTAAGCGAGCCACCTCTTTACTGAGGCGAATCTTTTCTGCCGCCACGTCCACTTCCATGAACAGGCACAAGCGCGCTTCGCCCACCACCGCCACAGGGGCTGCGGCAGCGGCCTTCGTCCACTCGGCTTCGTTGTCAAAGACTTTGACTTCGTTCAACTTGGCCAATGCTTGCAGCACAGGGCCAGCAGATTTCATGAACTCTGCATCGCCCAACACATACAAAGGCAATTTGGTGGCAGGGGAGACGTTCATCTCACCGCGCAAGTTGCGGCAGGCATCGACCAGCGTTTTGAGCTTGGCTACATGCGCTTCGGCTTGTTCGTCGATGCGCTCGGGTTGTGACACAGGGTAAGCCGCAATGCTGACCGAAGGACCGGCACGGCCCGCCACCGGTGCCACCTTTTGCCACAACTCTTCAGAGATGAAGGGCGTGATGGGGTGCACCAAGCGCAGAATGGTTTCCAACGTGCGGATGAGGGTGCGACGCGTGGCCCGTTGCTGGGATGCATCGCCTGTGTTGATTTGCACCTTGGCAATTTCCAAATACCAATCGCAGAACTCGTTCCACACGAAGTCATAAATGGTGTTGGCCACATTGTCCAAACGGTACTCGGCAAAGCCTTTGGCCACATCGGTTTCTACGCGCTGAATTTTGGAAGAGATCCAACGGTCGGCTTGGCTGAAACTCATGTAACCATGCGCAGGACCGCCCACGGCGCATTCAGCTTTGGTGTGTTCTTTCAGGCCGCAATCTTGACCTTCGCAGTTCATGAGCACAAAGCGTGTGGCGTTCCACAGTTTGTTGCAGAAGTTGCGATAGCCTTCGCAGCGTTTGCTGTCAAAGTTGATGCTGCGGCCCAACGAGGCCAATGCGGCAAACGTAAAGCGCAGTGCGTCTGCACCGTAGGCTGGAATGCCTTCAGGGAATTCTTTTTGCGTGTTCTTGCGCACTTGCGGTGCGGTCTCGGGCTTGCGCAAACCTTGTGAACGTTTCTCGAGCAAAGGCTCTAAAGAAATGCCGTCGATCAAATCGACGGGGTCGAGCACGTTGCCTTCAGACTTGCTCATCTTCTTGCCTTGTGCATCGCGCACCAAGCCGTGGATGTAGACGTGTTTGAAAGGCACGCGACCCGTGAAGTGCGTGGTCATCATGATCATTCGGGCCACCCAGAAGAAGATGATGTCGTAACCAGTGACCAACACGGAGGAAGGTAAGTACAAGTCGTAGTCTTGTGTTTTGTTTGTGCCTGATGTGGCTACCGCTTCTGGCCAACCCATGGTGGAAAAGGGCACCAAGGCTGAGGAATACCACGTGTCGAGCACGTCTTCATCGCGCTTGAGCTTCTTGCCTGCGCCCGCTTGTGCCTGCGCTTCGGCTTCCGACTTGGCCACGTAAACCTTGCCTTCTTCGTCATACCAAGCGGGAATTTGATGGCCCCACCACAGTTGACGCGAGATGCACCAGTCTTGGATGTTGTTCATCCACTGGTCGTAGGTGTTGACCCAGTTCTCGGGCACAAAACTCACTTGGCCGGAGTGCACCGCATCAATGGCTTTTTGCGCAATGCTCTTGCCTGTGGGGTCTTGGGGGCTGACTTTGTTCACGGCCACAAACCATTGGTCTGTGAGCATGGGTTCGACCACTTGGCCGGTGCGCGCGCAAATCGGCAGCATCAGCTTGTGGGCTTTGATTTCAATCAGCAGACCTTGTGCTTCCAAGTCTTTGATCACGGCTTTGCGCGCCACAAAGCGGTCCATGCCTTGGTAGGCTTTGGGGCCGTTTTCATTGACCGCGGCGGTCAGTGTGAAGATGGTGATCAGCGGCAGGTTGTGACGCATGGAGCATGCGTAGTCGTTGGCATCGTGCGCACCGGTAATCTTCACGCAACCAGAGCCAAATTCGCGATCGACAAAGTCATCGGCAATGATGGGGATTTGGCGATCGCACAAAGGCAAGTCAACCTTTTTGCCGACCAAGTGCTTGTAGCGCTCGTCTTCCGGGTGAACCGCCAAGGCGCCATCGGCCATCATGGTTTCGGGACGGGTGGTGGCAATGGTCATGCCTTTTTGCATCACGCCGTCAATGAGCTGAGGGCCGTCTGCAAACGGGTACAAGATGTAATGCATCTTGCCGTCGGCTTCGGTGTTTTCCACTTCCAGGTCGGACACCGCGCTTTGCAACACAGGGTCCCAGCTGACCAAGCGTTTGCCACGGTAAATCAGGCCTTGCTCGTACAGCTTCACAAAGGTTTCGGACACCACTTTGGACAGCTTGTCATCCATGGTGAAGTACTCGCGCGTCCAGTCGACGCTGTCGCCCATGCGGCGCATTTGCTGCGTGATGGTGTTGCCCGATTGCTCTTTCCATTCCCATACTTTGGACACAAAGTTTTTGCGCGCTTCGGCGGGCGTTGGGCCCATGTCGTGGCGGCTGATGCCTTGGCCTTGCAGCTGGCGCTCCACCACAATTTGCGTGGCAATGCCGGCGTGGTCGGTGCCAGGAATCCAAGCGGTGTTGAAGCCCATCATGCGGTGATAGCGCGTGAGGCTGTCCATGATGGTTTGGTTGAACGCGTGGCCCATGTGCAATGTGCCCGTCACGTTGGGCGGCGGCAATTGGATGGCAAAGTTGGGCGCTTCAGCCAATGGCGCTTGGCTGCCGCGATGGCCTGCAATGCCGTAACCGCGTTTTTCCCATTCGGGGCCCCAATGGGCTTCTAAGGCCGCTGGCTCAAAAGACTTGGACAGGCTCTCAAGGCCGGGTTGCTGAAGGGCGGGGGTGGACTCGTTGCTCATGGGCTGAATGGTTCGAAATTGCCCAGGGGCAATGTCATGAATGTTCTAAAGCCATGATTTTACTTGGAGTTCTTGCAAGCAAATGTGGTGACAAAAGGCACACACTGCAATAACATGGCAGAATGAAATCATTCAGATGGAATATTGAAAAAAACGAACTTTTGAAGCTCGAACGCGGTATTTCATTTGAGGCGGTGGTGGTGGCCCTTGAAACCGGTGGTTTGCTCGATGTCTTGGAGCATCCCAACCCTGCCAAATACCCCAATCAAAAAATCTTGTTGGTGGTCATCATGAACTATGTGTATTTGGTGCCTTTCATTGAAGAGGAAGACCACTATTTCCTCAAAACCATGATCCCAAGCCGAAAAGCCACCCGTGATTACTTTCAGAAAGGCTCCAAATGAGTGACATTGACGCCTATGAGTTGGAAATATTGAAGGCCTTTGAATCGGGTCAACTCAAATCAATTGCCTCTAAATCCGAACTGGCCAAGTTCAAAGCTGCTGCCAGGGCCAGCGCGATCAAAGACAAGCGAGTCAATATTCGCTTGTCTTCTGTTGACCTCACAGACATTCAAGTGAAGGCCATGGAAGAGGGTGTGCCCTATCAAACCTTGATCACCAGCGTGTTGCACAAATATGTCAATGGCAAATTGGTAGAACGTTCGCCTAAAGGCTCTAAGTCTGACTTTACCAAGACCTGATATTGATTTGAAGTGTCAGACGGTAAAACTCAATTGGTGGGTTTTGCCGATTCAATGCAATCCCACAAGACGGCGGCATCGCCCACCTGATTGGCCAAGAGCAAAATTAGGCGCAAGTTCAGTTGCTCAGACTGCTCAGCGCTAAGGCCCTCGTGGGCATTGAGCAATTGGTCGTAAAAAGTGTCGGCGTCTTGAAGGTTCAGTTCTGTTTTCATCATGATTTCCGAATGTGATCAAAGACCCAAAGAGGTGGCCACCGCACCAATCAATTCACCGTTGATAGCTTTGCCTGTATCTGCCAAATAGCCATCGGGACGGACCAAGGCCCAACCGCCCGCCGGAACGGTGCCGCAGGCGTTTTGAAGATGTTGTTGAGAGTCCAACAAGTGTTCTCGCGCTTGTGCCACGTGCCCTCTGGCCAGCACTTGAACGCAGCGCACAGGCAAGCCCGATAAGCTGAGCTCTTGCAGGCGCTTTAAAGCAGCTTTGGTTTGGTGACCAAACACCAAAATCAGCAGTCGACCATCGGCCCATTGAACCAAGTCATTCAAGCAGCCTGGCTTGCCTTGGCGCCACTGAAAACGCACGTTTTGAACCGACGTGCCGCCGTTGTCGCCGCAAATGCGAGAGCCGCGATAAGTGTTGGCAACGGCCATGCGGCCAGTGTTGACCAACGAGCGTGCAAATGGAAATTCTTTGGCCAAGCTGATGGTGGCTGTTCTAAATGCGCGTTCAATGCCATCGGCAGGGCGCAAAAACCTGGCTGTACGGCGTGTGACCTTGACGTTTTCTTGAGCCGCTTCGAGGCGCTCGTCGTTGTAACTTTCAAGCAGGGCTTCATCGGCATGGCCACGCAATACCGCGGCCAACTTCCAACCTAAGTTGTCGGCATCAGCAACACCTGTGTTGCCACCGCGCGCACCAAACGGATTCACAATTTTGGCGGTATCCCCCATGAAAAACACACGGCCCATTCGCAATGTGTTGAGGCATTGGCTCTTGTAGGCGTAGGGCCCCACCCACACAATGTCGACCTTCACGTTTTTGCCAAATTGACGCTCCAGACGTTCACGCACGACATCTTCGCGGCTGATGTAAGCGGCATCGGCATTGGGTTCCATTTGGTAGTCAATGCGCCACACATCGTCGGCCATCAAGTGTTGCCACACTGCACGGTTTTCGTTGAAGGGCGCTTCAATCCAAGTGTGCCGCTCAGTGGGAGGGTGGGTGTCAAATTTGACATCGGCAATGCACCAGCGGTCATCGCCTTTTTTGCTTTCCATGGTGACGCCTGTCCAAGCATGGAAGGGGGTGTGCGAGCCCGATGCATCGATCACATGGTCGGCTTGAATCTCGTAGGTGCCTTCTGGCGTTTCTACAGTCAGGGTGGCGACATCTTTGTTTTGTTTGAAACCTTTCACGCGCGACTGCCAGCGCAGATCAACATGCCCCAGTTCTTGAATGCGCTCGACCAAATAGCCTTCAATGTAGAACTGCTGAATGTTGATGAAGGCGGGTTGTTCTGAGAGGCTGAAATTGCTTTGCTGCTTGAGGTCAAAGTTGTAGACCTCGTCGTTGCCCGCAAAAGTGCGGCCCACACTCCATTGAATGCCTTTCTTGGCAATGCGATCAAATACGCCCAGCTTCTGAAAAATTTCCAGTGATTTTTGGGTGTAGCAAATGCCGCGAGATGATGCACCTTTCACCCCCACGGTGTTGTCTTCGTCCAGAAGTACGGCTTTGATGCCCAAATTGGCCAAGGAACACGCTAATGTCAGTCCTGTGATGCCACCACCCACAATGACAACGGCATGGCGCAGGGTTTTGTTTTGTACCAACTCTGGTGGTTTAACAAAAGGGTACTCGGGCAAGGCGTACCCGGTGCCTTCGGTAAATTCATACCCGTTGGTAAATTGAACTTCTTTAAATGTGGGCGTGCTCATCGCTGTCCTTTGCGAGGTTGACTGTCTCAGACCGCACTTTAACAATTCTGCAGGCGGCCCTTTTATTGACTAAACTACTTTTGTATTCGTTTCATTGTTGGAAATGAATTTTCCAATTGAATCCTTCTAGGAAATTGACATGGCTCAACTCAAAGGCTCCCGCACCGAACAATGTCTCAAAGACGCCTTCGCCATTGAATCTCAGGTACAGCTTCGCTATACCTACTTTGCCAACAAAGCCGATCTCGAGGGTAAAAGTGATGTGGCGGCCTTGTTTCGCTCTTCTGCTCAAGGCGAAACAGGTCATGCACACGGGCATCTCGAATTTTTAGAGCAAGCCGGCGATCCCGCCACAGGTTTGCCAATGGGCAATACGCGTCAAAACCTGGAGGCTGCGGTTGCCAGCGAAACGCACGAATCGACCCATGTCTATCCCGCGATGGCCCAAACTGCGCGTGAAGAGGGATTTGATGACATTGCCGATTGGTTCGAAACTTTGGCCAAAGCCGAGCGTTCGCACACCATTCGCTACGAAAAAGCTTTGAATGACTTGGTGGATTAAACATCGCAACAGCAAGCGACACCTACTTGCCAGATAATGGCCTCCTCAAAGGGCCCTGCGCATGTTGTTACTCTTATCACCCGCCAAATCGTTGGATTACGAGACACCCGTAGAAGGGGTGCCGCACACTTTGCCGCAATTTGTCACTCAGTCGGCTGAATTGATTGAGGTGCTCAAACCCAAAACGCCGGTGCAAATTGCAGAATTGATGGATTTGAGCGACAACTTGGCAGCGCTCAATGTGGCGCGATATGAAGCATGGCGTCCCAAATTCACGGCCAAAAATTCCAAGCAAGCCGTTTTGGCATTCAATGGCGATGTTTATGACGGCTTGGATGCCAAGTCGCTCAAAGTCAAAGACCTTGAATGGGCGCAAGACCATGTCTGCATCTTGAGTGGCCTGTATGGTGTGTTGCGACCCTTAGATTGGATGCAGCCTTACCGCTTGGAGATGGGCACGGCATTGACCAACCCGAGCGGCAAAAACTTGTACCAATTTTGGGGCAACAGCATTTCGGTGTACCTCAATGAGCGCTTGAGCAAAGACAAAACACCTGTGGTCATCAACCTGGCCTCGCAGGAGTATTTCAAAGCGGTCGATGTCAAAACGCTGCAGGCCCGTCTGGTGGAGTGCGTGTTTGAAGATTACAAAGGTGGCAAGTACAAAGTGATCAGCTTTTTTGCCAAACGCGCACGCGGGCTGCTGGCGCGCTACGCCATTCAAAAACAAATCAAAAATCCAGAAAAACTCAAAGACTTTGACTCAGATGGTTATGGCTTTGTGGCTTCTGTGTCTGACGAAAACCGTTGGGTGTTTCGCCGCCGTGTTAAAGGTGTTGTATGAACCAACCTGAACAATCCCAATTGGGGCGAAACAGTGCCTACGTTGATCAATACGACGCTTCGCTGCTGTTTCCCATTCCTCGTTCAGTCAAACGAGAAGAGCTGGGCATACAAAGTGCGCCCATCTTCTTTGGTGCCGATCTGTGGACGGCCTTTGAGCTGTCGTGGCTCAACCTAAAAGGCAAGCCTCAAGTGGCGCTGGCGCACATCATGGTGCCAGCAGAAAGCACGCACATCATTGAAAGCAAATCGTTCAAGTTGTACTTGAACAGTTTCAATGCGACGAAGTTTGTAGATGTGCAAGCGGTGCGCGATTGCATGCGTGAAGACTTGGACCAAGCCTTGTGGCATGGCGGTCAAGTTCAATCGCGCTGCGGTGTCAAGATCATATTGCCCGAAGAATTTGACAAAGAGCCCGTACACGAATTGGACGGCCTGAATTTGGACCGCATGGACATTGAATGTACCCAGTATCAACCTGCACCCGAGTTGCTCACGGCGCAGCATGATGAAGCACCTGTGACTGAAACTTTTGTCAGCCATCTGCTCAAAAGCAATTGTTTGGTGACAGGTCAGCCCGACTGGGGCAGTGTGCAAATTTCTTATTCAGGCGCACAAATTGACCAAGCGGGCTTGCTTCAGTACATCGTGAGTTTCAGAAACCACAATGAATTCCATGAGCAATGTGTTGAGCGCATCTTCATGGACATCTGGACGCGCTGTAAACCCCTCAAGCTGACGGTTTACGCGCGGTACACGCGTCGCGGTGGGCTGGACATCAACCCTTGGCGCACCAGCCATCCGCAATCGCCTCCGATCAATGTTCGAACGGCTAGGCAGTAAGCGCGTTAGCCGTAGGTTTTAAAACCTTTGAGAGGCGTCAGGGGCGGGAAGTTGGCCGGGCGTTTTTCTTTGGCCGCCACAATGGCTTCGCGAATGTGCGGGTTGCTCCAGATGGCGCCTTGCAGCCAACCCATTTGACGCAGGCTGTCTTCCACACTGTGATCGCGTGCGTAGTTCAGGGCTTGCTTGGTACCCCAAATGGCCACGGGCGGTTTGTTGGCCATTTCCTTGGCGCAGGTCAAGGCACCTGTCACCATGGCTTCTTGTGTGTCAAACACTTGCGTCACCAAGCCATGGTTGAGTGCGTTGGCGGCACTTAACCTGCGACCGGTATAGGCCAATTCTTTGACCAAGCCCATGGGCAACAATTTTGGCAGGCGCTGCAGTGTGCCCACATCGGCCACCATGCCAATGTTGATTTCCTGAATGCAGAAAAACGCATCTTGGGTAGCGTAGCGAATGCAGCAGGCAGTCACCATGTCGACAGCGCCGCCAATGCAGCCGCCATGAATGGCTGCAATGACCGGAATCCGCATGCTCTCTAGCAAGGTGAAGGTCGATTGCATGTCGGTGAGCGAGTCATAAATGGCGGCTCTGCCTTCAGGGCTGTCGGCATCCATCGAGATGGCGCCTGAAAATGTTTCTAATGCCATGCCCGCCGAAAAATGTTTGCCGGTACTGGAAATTACCAAGGCTCTGGCTTTGCCTTCGTTGTTCAGCTGGTGCAGCACGGTGTCAAGTTCACGCCAAAACGTGGGGTGCATGGTGTTGAGCGACTCGGGCTTGTTGAGCACCAAGTGCGCAACGTGGTCATTCATCGTCAAAGAAAAGCAATTGAGTTTGTCCATCTGGGGTGGCCTCGTGCAGAGCAGGGTGGGTAGGGTTTTGCGAACTGTAGCTTGCGTTGTTCTCAGGAACTGTCCCGTGTTTGACCAAGGAGCCAACGCGGACGCCCAGCAGGCGGAGTTTGCGGGTGAGGTCGACGCGCTTTAAGCACAGCCCCGCAAACTTGCGAATTTCTGTTGCATCTTGGGTGTAGAAGGTGAGGGTTTGATCGCGTGTGACGCTTTTGAAGTTGTCGTAGCGCAACTTGATGCCAATGGTTTTACCGTCATAGCCTTTGCGCTTTAAATCGGCTGCCAACTGTTGACACAGGCGTGTGAACACTTTGCCCAATTCTTCTTTGTCGCGCACCGCATGCAGGTCGGTTTCAAAGGTGGTTTCCCGGCTGATGCTGACGGGCTCGCTTTCGGTGCTGATGGGTCTATCGTCTCGCCCCCAAGCTGCCTCGTGCAGCCAGGCGCCATACACCTTGCCAAAGTGCATTTGCAGCCAAGGCAATTCACAAGCCGCCAACTGACCAATTGTTTCGATGCCTTGTTGCTTGAGCTTTTCATCTGCTTTGGGGCCAACACCATTGATCTTGCGACAGCTGAGCGGCCAGATGGCCGTTTGCAAATCATCTGCTTGAACGATGGAAATGCCATTGGGCTTGTTGAACTCACTGGCCATTTTGGCAATCAGTTTGTTGGGGGCAACACCTACGGAGCAAGTCAGACCCGTGGCTTCAAAAATGCATTTTTGAATGAGGCGTGCCAACACCCTGCCGCCTTCGCGTTGGCCACCAGGGACCTCTGTGAAATCGATGTACACCTCATCTACACCTCGGTCTTCCATGACAGGGGCGATGTCGGTGATGATGCCTTTGAAGACTTTGGAGTAGTGCCGGTATTGATCAAAGTCCACGGGCAACAAAATGGCCTGCGGGCACAACTTGGCGGCCTTCATGAGACCCATGGCCGAGCCTATGCCAAATTGTCTAGCGGCATAGGTGGCCGTGGTGATCACGCCTCGGCCGGTATAGCCTTCTATGCGTGGAAAAAAATCAAGGGGAATTTCAGACAAATTGTCGGCAGACCATTCGTAGTCTGGATGGGCGACACGAAGTCGCCCTAGCAAGTCATCCTCTTTGCGCCTGCCACCGCCAATCACCACGGGCAAGCCTTTGAGTTGGGGGTAGCGCAACAACTCGACCGACGCGTAAAACGCGTCCATGTCGAGGTGTGCAATTCTTCTTGAAAGTGCTTTGGTGCCGTTCACAAACGCAAAGCAATGCTGAGGGTTTATTGCGGAAAAGTGCCTGGCAACAAGATGCTCTTGTCGACGGTATCCATCTGCGTGCGGCCACAAAACGCCATGGTCAAATCAAGCTCGTTGTGAATGATTTGCAAGGCTTTTTCTACACCTGGCTGCCCCATGGCGCCTAAGCCGTACAAAAAAGCACGCCCAATGTAGGTGCCTTGTGCACCCAAGGCACGCGCCTTCAGGACATCTTGACCGCTGCGAATGCCGCCGTCCATGTGCACTTCAATGTGCTTGCCCACCGCATCAACAATGGCCGGCAGTGCCTCAATGCTGCTTTGCGCGCCGTCAAGTTGGCGCCCGCCGTGATTGCTCACAATCATGGCGTCAGCGCCACTTTCAACAGCAAGGCGCGCATCTTCTGCGTCTTGAATGCCTTTCAAAATGATTTTGCCACCCCAGCGTTTCTTGATCCATTCCACGTCGCCCCAATTGAGTCGTGGGTCAAATTGTTGGGCCGTCCATGCGGACAAAGAGCCCATGTTTTCAACCCCTTTGACGTGACCCACGATGTTGCCAAATTCACGCCGTGATGTGCCCAACATGCCAAGTGCCCAGCGTGGCTTGGTGGCAATGTTGATCATGTTGGCAAGGGTTAATTTGGGCGGCGCAGACAAGCCGTTTTTCAAATCTTTGTGACGCTGACCCAAGATTTGCAGATCCAAGGTAATGACCAAGGCTGAGCAATTGGCCGCGCGTGCGCGCTCAATCAGGCGCTCGATGAAATCGCGGTCGCGCATGACGTACAACTGAAACCAGAATGGGTGACCGTCGGTGCCTTTGGACACATCCTCGATGGAGCAGATGCTCATGGTGGACAGCGTAAATGGAATGCCAAACTTTTTGGCGGCGCGTGCTGCCAAGATTTCGCCATCTGCATGTTGCATGCCTGTCAAGCCAGTGGGGGCAATGGCCACGGGCATGGCCACTTTCTGGCCAATCATGGTGGTAGCGGTACTGCGACCCTCCATGTTGACGGCCACACGTTGGCGCAACTTGATTTTTTGGAAGTCACTTTCGTTAGCGCGGTAAGTACTTTCTGTCCAAGAGCCACTGTCTGCGTAGTCATAGAACATGCGAGGCACACGCTTTTGCGCCAGGATGCGCAATTCTTCGATGGTGGTGATCACGGACATAGGGGCGTTCCAAATTTGTGAAAGATTGAGATGCGGGGCGTTGAATCAGATCAGCTGCAGCTCACACTGCCGCAACCTGACATGGTGACGTTGCGGATGACCGAGGGGTCTGCCAAAGTTTCGGTGTCGCTGTCGAAGTTAACCGACTTCAAGTGTTGCGCCAAGCCTGCATCCATGCTGGCGGCATGCTGAGGAAACCATTCGGCCAGAGCCTCTGCCAAGCGTGAAATGATCTCATGGTCGCCTTGCACGTAATGTGTCTCGACGGCACGCATGGTCTCCAAAATGGTGGCGTGTTGGCCTGCATGGCAGTTGTCCTCGCTGAAGCCTGTTGCCACCATCCAGCGGTCTTCTTGCGCGAAATGTTCAACCGTGTGATTGAGAAATTCGCGGTACAGCGTGAGTTGTTCTGTTGGCGGTGTCAGCAGCAATGCATTCAGCATGGTCACAAACTCTTCATGGGTGTGGTCCATGCGGTCATCACCCGTGTGCAGCTCGGCAGTCCAATTCAGACCAGCGGCAAACGGGGACTCAGTGCGTTGCTCGTTTTGAGTGGCTTCCATCCCAAACACCTTTTAAAAATCTAAGCGCGCATGATGACGCGCAATTTGTTGACGAACTTGATTGGGCGCCGTGCCGCCCAATGTATTGCGAGCATTCAAGGAGCCCACCAAGCTGAGGCATTCAAAAACGTCAGCTTGGATGCTGGGGTTGAATTGTTGCAAGGTGGCCAGGGGTAGCTCACTCAGGTCTAAGTTCTGCGTTTGAGCTGTTTTCACTGCGTGTGCAACCACCTCGTGGGCATCCCGGAAGGGCAGCCCCTTTTTGACCAAGTAGTCGGCCAAATCGGTGGCTGTGGCATACCCTTTTTTGGTGGCTGCTTCCATGGCCTGTGCATTGACGGTGATGCCGCCTTCTTTGTGGCCCGTCTGAGCGTTGGTTTGTCCACCCATCATTTCGCTGAAGATACGCAGCGTGTCTTTGAGCGTGTCAACGGTGTCAAACAAAGGCTCTTTGTCTTCTTGATTGTCTTTGTTGTAGGCCAAGGGCTGGCCTTTCATCAAGGTGATCAAACCCATTAAGTGCCCGACCACGCGGCCTGTTTTGCCACGCGCCAATTCTGGGACGTCAGGGTTTTTCTTCTGCGGCATGATGGAGCTGCCCGTGGTGAAACGGTCGGCAATTTTCACAAAGCCAAAGTTTTGGCTCATCCACAAAATGAGCTCTTCGCTCAAGCGGCTGATGTGTACCATGCACAAAGAAGCTGCTGCAGTAAATTCAATGGCAAAGTCGCGATCGCTCACGCCATCCAAACTGTTTTGACTGACGCAGGCGTGACCGTTTGCATCGATCATGCCCAGACTTTTGGCAACGCGCTCACGGTCGAGCGGGTAGGTGGTGCCGGCCAATGCGGCGGAACCTAGAGGCAGACGGTTGGTGCGACGGCGCACATCGGCCATGCGTTCGGCATCGCGCGCAAACATTTCGACATAGGCCAACAAGTGATGGGCAAAACTCACGGGTTGTGCAACTTGCAAATGCGTGAAGCCTGGCAAGATGACGTCCACATGGCGCTCTGCCACTTCGATCAATGATTTTTGCAGATCAATCAACAAAGCACTGATGAGGTCAATTTCGCTGACCAACCACAAGCGCACATCGGTGGCCACTTGGTCGTTGCGGCTTCTGCCGGTGTGCAGACGCTTGCCTGCATCGCCGACGATTTGGGTCAGGCGCGCTTCGATGTTGAGATGCACATCTTCCAGGTCCAACTTCCAGTCGAACTGACCGCCCTCAATTTCTTGGGAAATTTGTGCCATGCCGCGCTGGATGTCGGCAAAGTCTTGGGTGCTGATGATTTTTTGGGCTGCCAGCATTTCTGCATGCGCCAAACTGCCCTGAATGTCCGATTGCCACAGTCGCTTGTCGAAGAAGACGCTAGAGGTGTAGCGCTTCACCAGATCGCTCATGGGTTCAGAAAACAAGGCCGACCAGGCCTGGGACTTTTGATCGAATTGGTTTTTAGACATTCCCAGATTTTATCGGGTTGCCAGCGAATTAAATCCCATGGCAGACCCTCAAAACCGTCCGAAAATGCCGAAAAACACCCTGCTGAGGGTCTAAGCCGTGGTCGTCAGCCCGTGTTCCGCAGTCCGGCCGCAATTCCGTTGATCGAGATATGGATGCCACGTTGCACACGCTCGTCCGCCTTGCCATCGCGATACCGGCGAATGAGTTCCACCTGCAAGTGGTGCAGCGGGTCAATGTAGGGAAAGCGGTGGCGGATGGAGCGTGCCAACGCCGGATTGTTGGCCAAGCGGTGTTTCTCGCCAGTCAGCAGGGTCATCATGTCTGCCGTTTTGTGCCATTCAGCTTCAATGGCCGCAAAAATTTTCTTTCGCATCTTGGCGTCACTGACCAGTTCGCTGTAGCGGGAGGCCAAGGCCAAATCGCTTTTGGCGAGCACCATGTCCATGTTGGACAGCAGAGTCTTGAAGAAGGGCCATTGCTTGACCATTTTTTGTAGCAAAGCTAACGCTGCTTTGCTTTCTTTGTCGGTGGGTCTGTCCAAGAATTTTTCTACAGCCGAACCAAAGCCAAACCAACCTGGTAAGGTGAGGCGGCATTGTCCCCAACTGAAACCCCATGGAATGGCTCGCAAATCTTCAATCTTTTGATTGGCTTTGCGTGAGGCCGGACGAGAACCAATGTTCAGTTCAGCAATTTCTCGAATAGGCGTTGCCCCAAAAAAGTAATCGTTGAACCCGGGCGTCTCGTAAACCAAGTGGCGGTAAGCGTCCATGCTGGCCTGCGACAGCAAGGCGGCAGATTCTAGAAAGTTACGCGGCGCTGTTTTGGTGGGTTGTAGCAGCGTGGCTTCCAATGTGGCCGCTACCAACGTTTCCAAATTGCGTCGACCAATTTCAGGATTTGCATATTTGGAGCCAATCACTTCACCTTGTTCGGTCAATCGAATTTGGCCGCGGACTGTGCCAGGTGGTTGCGCCAAGATGGCCTGGTAGCTGGGGCCGCCACCGCGACCCACCGTGCCACCTCGGCCGTGGAACATGCGCAGTTGAATATTGTGGCTGTTGGCCAAGCGGTCAAAGTCTTCCACCAAGGCCACCTCTGCGCGGTACAACTCCCAGTTACTTGTGAAAATGCCACCATCTTTATTGCTGTCAGAGTAGCCCAACATGATGTCTTGCTCTGCGCCAGAGCGCTGGACCAGATTGGCAATACCCGGCAGCGCATAAAACTCGCGCATGATGACCGCAGAATTTCGCAAGTCTTCAATGGTCTCAAACAATGGAACCACGATCAAATCGACCAGGGCTTTGTCATCCAAGGTCCCGCGCATCAGTCCGACTTCTTTTTGCAGCAACAATACTTCCAGCAAGTCACTCACACTTTCCGTGTGGCTGATGATGTAATGACGGATGGCTTCTGCACCGTAGGTGGCACGCGCTGACAATGCTTCTTCGAAAATTGCCAATTCGGATTGCGTGTGTTCAGAGTACTTTGCGCCAGGAATACGCAGTGGTCTTGCATCACTCAGTAGCGCCATGAGTACGGCACGTTTTTGCGGCTCTCCAAGCGCCCCATAATCTTTCTCAATGCGTGACGTGGCCAACAATTCAGCAACCACTTTTGCATGTTGATCTGAGCTTTGACGCAGGTCGACGGTGGCCAAATGAAATCCAAAAACCTCGACGGCCCGAATCAGAGGGTCCAATCGCTGTGCCGCTAAGGCTTGCGCATGATGGCTCTTGAGTGAGGCTTGGATGATTTTCAAATCGTCTAAAAACAGACTGGGACTGGCGTAGGGATTTTGCGGTTCTACCGCATGGCGCGCTGCATCGCCGCCGGTCAAGTCTTTGAGCGTGGCGGCAAGGCGTGCGTAGATGCCTGTGAGCGCTCGTCGGTAAGGTTCGTCGATGCGGTGTGCATTGGTGTCTGGAGACTTCTCAGCCAAAGCTTTCATGGCTGCAGGGAAATCGACCAACATGGCCGACAAAGACAATTCACTGCCCAAGTAATGAACTTCAGTCAGGTAGTGCCGCAACGCCACTTCGGCTTGTCTTTTGAGGGCATGCTGGAGCGTGTGCGCGTTGACATTTGGATTGCCATCGCGGTCGCCGCCAATCCATTGCCCCATTCGCAAGAACGGCGCGACGGGGTGTGTGCCAAGGGCCTCTTCCAATGACGCATAAATTTTAGGAATTTCGCGCAGAAAAGTTGACTCATAGTAGCTCAGCGAGTTTTCAATTTCGTCAGCAACGGTGAGCTTTGAAAATCTGAGCAAGCGCGTTTGCCAAAGTTGCATGACGCGGGCCCGCATGCGTTGTTCGTTGACTGCCAGCTCTTTGGGTGTCAATGCGTCCTTGGCCGCATTCACGACGGCAGCCCGGGCCTTGATTTCGTCGCGTTCATTCAATAACTCGGCAATGTCGCGCTCTGCGCTCAAAATACTTTGCCGTTGCACTTCTGTGGGGTGTGCCGTCAGTACGGGCGACACAAAACTGTGTGCCAAAGTTTGAGAAATGATTTTGGGCGTAATGCCAGCCCAGCGCAGCCGTTGTAATGCAACTTCAATGCTGCCTTCTTGCGTGTCACCCACACGTTCGTGAATGGCCCGCCTGCGAATGTGATGCCGATCTTCGGCCAAGTTGGCCAGGTGACTGAAATACGTAAAGCCTCGTATGACGCTGACGGCATGGTCCCCTGGCAAGCCTTTGAGCAATTTCTTCAAAGCCTTGTCTGCTTCGTGATCAGCATCGCGCCTGAAAGAAACAGAGAGTTTGCGAATTTTTTCGATCAACTCGTAGATTTCGGCGCCTTCTTGCTCGCGGATGACATCGCCCAAAATGCGGCCAAGCAGGCGGATGTCTTCTACCAATGGACGTTCGTTGTCACGAGAATTGCGTTTCAGCGGCGGAATTGTTGTGTTGGGCATGACGAGACTCACTTTTGAGGGGCTGAGGTCATGCTAGCATTTGATTTGACTGAAAAATTACGAACAGGTTACTGGTTTGAAACCCTCTACATCATCACCATTGAAGCGTTCTATCGTGATCGCAACGCGCGAAAGTCGTCTGGCCATGTGGCAGGCCAAGCATGTCCAAGCGATCTTGCAAGCGCAGGGGCACGCGGTCGAGTTACTGGGCATGACCACCCAGGGTGATCAAATTTTGGATCGCAGCCTGAGCAAAGTGGGCGGCAAGGGCCTGTTTGTGAAAGAGCTGGAAGTGGCGCTGGCTGAGGGACGTGCAGACATCGCGGTTCATTCCTTGAAAGATGTTCCAATGGACATGCCCGAAGGCTTTGAATTGGCCTGTGTCATGGTGCGAGAAGATCCCCGTGACGCTTGGGTTTCCAGCCAATACGCCACGTTGATGGATTTACCGCTTGGCGCGGTGGTGGGCACCTCTAGCTTGCGCAGAACCGTACTTCTCAAGGCACTTCGGCCCGATTTGAAAATTGAACCCTTGCGTGGTAATTTGGATACACGCCTGCGTAAATTGGACGAGGGGCAGTACGCCGGCATTGTTTTGGCGGCTGCAGGGCTTAAACGTCTCGAGTTGTCTGATCGCATTCGACACATTTTTGACACGGAACACATGTTGCCCGCGGCAGGTCAGGGTGCATTGGGGATCGAAATTTGTACGGGTCGAGCCGATTTGGTCGAGGCTCTTCGACCGCTGGTGCACACCACATCTTGGCTGGCCGTCGCAGCAGAACGTGCCGTCAGTCGTGCCATGGGGGGGAGTTGCTCCATGCCACTTGCTGCACATGCCACACTGCATCACGATGTGTTGACCTTGCGTGCAGCCTGGGGTGATCCCGATGGCACTGCACCATTGGTGACTGCCGCCATTTCAGGTGCTGTGAGCAGTTTGGCAGACGCAGAGGCCTTGGGTCTCAGTGTGGTTGCCGATCTCAAACGGGGCGGCGCACGTTGACGTTCCAAGCCAAGCCTGCACCGCATGTCATCCTGACTCGGCCAGCGCAAGACGCCGCCGCTTGGGTGGAGCCTTTGCAAGACGCCGGGTTCAATGTCAGTGTTTTTCCACTGCTGGAATTATCGGCGTTGATGTCAGAGGATGAGGCCGACAAGACGGCTAAGTTGGTGTTGCAAAGTCAAGCGGTCATGTTTGTCAGTGCCAACGCTGTCAGGTTTTTGGCAGCGGCCTTGATCAATTTTCCCACTTGGCGTAAGCACTTTGAACATGCCGCGCGGGCATGGTGTACAGGTCCCGGTACTGCTGCAGCCTTGCAGGCGTGTGGCATTCCATCCGGTCAAATCGACCAACCTTCAGATCAAGCCACACTTTTAGATTCTGAGTCACTGTGGCAAGTTGTGTCTCCCCAAGTGTCTAAAGGCATGACTGTTTTGATCGTTCGCGGCGCCGATGAAACAGGGGCCATTGCTGGACGCCATTGGCTCACTCAGCAGCTTGAAAACTCAAATGTTCATGTGCAAGCTGTGGCTGCCTATCGACGGATGGCCGTTGTTTTAGGGCCAGAACAAAAGGCCAAAGTGATGGCATTCAATCAGAACGGTGCCGTGTGGTTGTTCAGCAGTTCTGCTGCGATCGAGGGCTTGATGTCCCAATCTCCGGCGCTCGATTGGTCAAAGGCCAAAGTCGTTGTGACACACCCCCGCATGGCAGAAATGGCTAAAAAATTTGGGTGCCTTCACATTTCTATTGCCTCACCGGGTATCCGTTCTATGCTGGCATCTATAAAATCTCTTGCATGAGCACAGAACAATCTACCGTTTCGCCCGATAACGCTGCGCCGATGCAGCCCGGCCCGCAAGCAGTTTCTTCACCCAGCCGCACCATGAGTTTTTGGCTGCCGCTGGTTGTGGCTGTGTTGGCTGTTGCTTTCAGCGGCTTGTTGTGGGAGAAGTTGTCGCGCATCCAAGGGCAATTGGCGCGCCAAAGTGCCGATGCCGGTCAGCAGTCCTTGGAAGCCAAGGCTTGGGCCAAGCAGGCACAAGACAGCGTCAAAGACAGCGCTGCGCGCATGGCTTTGGTCGAGTCGCGTTTGGGTGAGGCTGCATTGCAACGCGCTCAGCTCGAAGAATTGATTCAATCCTTGTCTCGTTCACGTGACGAAAATTTGGTCCTTGACATTGAGTCCTCTCTCAGGCTTGCCCAGCAGCAGGCTCAATTGACCAGTAGCCTGGAGCCATTGCTGGGTGCCTTGAAAACCTCGCAGCAAAGATTGCAGCGCGCATCCAATCCAAGGCTCATATCTGTTCAGCGGGCTATCGAGCGGGATTTGGAGGCTGTCAAATCTGCACAAATCACAGACCTTCCAGGTATGTTGTTGGTGTTGGACGAAATGGTTGCTTTGGCCGATGAACTGCCCTTGGTGATTGAAATGAGTCGTCCGCAAATCAGCGCCGGCAAGCCTGCCGAGGTGGCCATGCATGGCACACCACCCAGCGCACCCTGGTGGCAACAAGTGCTAGACCGCATCATGGTCGAGGCCAGAGGTTTGTTGCGTGTTAGTCGAATTGACAGTCCAGAGGCGGCTTTGTTGGCGCCAGAGCAAGGGTTCTTCTTGCGTGAAAACCTCAAACTGAAATTGCTGAATGCCCGATTGAGCTTGCTGGCGCGTCAAAACGACGCTGCAAAATCTGATTTGCAAAGCGTGTCAGTGGCACTCAAAAAATACTTTGACCCCACAGCACGCAAAACCCAACAAGCCCTTCAGTTGCTCGACAAGGCACAGAGCCTTGGCAAGGGCAGTCCCATGCCTCGCCTGGATGGTGCGCTTGCTGCATTGGCAACCGCCTCTTCTGGAAAGTAAAACACCATGCGCGCTGCACTTTGGCTCATGAGTTTGTTTGCGGTTGCAGTCGCTTCCGCTTTACTTGCCTCCAACAACGTCGGAACAGTCTCTATTTTTTGGACCCCTTACCGTTTTGATGTATCCCTGAATTTGGTGTTGCTTGCGCTGGTGGTAATTTTGCTGACCATGCACTGGGCGCAACGTGGGTTCACGGCACTTTTTGAATTACCCAAACAAGCAAAACGCTGGCGCTTGCAGCAAAAAGAGCGTGCAGCACATGCCGCTTTGCTGGATGGCATGGCGCAATTCATGGAAGGCCGTTTCCTGCGTGCCCGTAAATCAGCAGAATTGGTTTTGGTGCGTGAAAAATCTTTGCTTGATGCGGGAGAGGTCTTGTCGCACGCAGGATCATTGCGCAGCGTGGCGCACATTCTGGCAGCCGAATCCGCGCATGCACTTCAAGACAGTGCGGCACGTCAGTCTCATTTGGAGGCTGTTTTACAAGAGCCGATGGCTGAACATTCAGGTCTTCGAAAATCGTTGATGGAGGGGGCCATGATGCGTGCTGCGCGTTGGGCCTTAGACGATCGGGATGCCCCTGAAAGCCTGCTGTGGTTGGACCGCTTGCCGCAAGGTGTGTCGCGCCGTACGCTTGCCATGCGCCTGCGCTTGAAGGCGGCCCGTCTGGCCGGCGAGCCATCACAGGCTTTGGACACGGCCTTGCTGCTCATCAAGCACCGCGCATTTACAGCGGAGGCAGCCGAAAGCATGGTTCGAAGTTTGGTGTTTGAATTGATTGCCAAAACGCATGAGTTAGGTCAAATGCAAAGGTTGTGGGCCCGTTTGGGTGAAGCGCAGCGTCAATCCCCCGACTTGGCAATACAGGCAGCGCTGCACTGGCTCAACTTGAAGGGTGACCCGGTGGTAGCTCGCGCTTGGCTTAAACCGATTTGGACCAAGTCTCAATCGAATACGCAACAGCTGTCTAAGCCGCAGTTGTTGAAACTGGTTCAGGCATTAGACCGTAGCTTCACAGGTCAAGACAGTGCAGAAGAGCGCGAATGGTTGGTGACCATTGAAGCCGCACAAAAAGCCAATCCGCGCAATGCGTTGCTGCAGTTTTTGTCAGGGCGTTTGTGTCAAAAACGCCAGCTGTGGGGTAAAGCGCAAGTCCTACTCTCGCAAGCTGCGCTGGCGCTGGAAGATACCGGCTTGCGCAGACAAGCTTGGCGAGGCGTAGCAGAACTTGCAGAGCAGCGAGAAGATCTGCCAGCAGCCATGCAAGCTTTGAAAAAAGCAGCGATGGATTAAAAAAGGGACCCGAGGGTCCCTTTTGCATGCTTGCCTTCTGATATTAGAAGGGCAGGTTCATGTTGCTTAAGTCTTTGCGCGTTTCAACCAAGACCAATGGGCCTTCGTCAAACACCACAGCGGGTGGACGTTCGCGTGGAACATGCACAGGCTTAGGTTCTGCTGCAATGGCGGCTTGTGCTTGTGCAATTTTTTCGGGATCTGAGTTGACCCACTTCAAACCGGAGCCTTCAGCTACTTCGATCAAACTGGCCATAGGCAGCACATAGGTTTGAACCTTAGGCAGTGCCGTTGCGGTGTTGCTTGCAGACGTTGTCGTTGGTGTTACGACAGTTGCTGCGGCAGTTGCGGGCGCTGCTGTAGACACAGGAATACTGATGGGTTCAGCAGAATTTGCCGTCGGCGCTTGTGCCGTTGAGGCTGGCGCTGCCGATGCTGCACGATCGAAATACGAGCGCGTAACAGGGGCTTCTTCAGCACCAGACTGTTCAGCCGCTGGTGCATCTGTAACGCTGACCATACCAGCCTCAGACGCATTGTTGTCTGAGCCTGTGTTGCGCTCTCTGCGGTCGCGGCCATAACGATCGCGTGAACGACGTTCTCTGCGCTCCGGTGTGCCATTGGTACTGTCAGTGCCGTCGGTGCGCTCATGCCCTGAGTTGACTGCGTCAGCTTGCGCATTTGCGTTGTCGTTCAGTGATGCTTGAGCAGGCGCTAAATTGTCGGCATTGTCTGACGCTGCATTTTGACGGTTGCCATCTTGTGTACGGCGCTCACCGCGTTCGCCACGCTCACGACGGCCTTCGCCGCGTTCGCGGCGACCTTCTCCGCGAGGTGCGCGTTCACCACGTGATTCGTTGCGATTGTCTGGGTTGTTCAACTCAGACGAATCGGCATTCACATTGCTTGCGTCCACTGCTGGGGAGGCATTGCTATTGGCGTTTTCACGACGCTCGCCACGTTCACCACGCTGGCCAGAGCGTTCGTTGCGCTCGCCGCCACGTCGGTTGCCACTGTTTTCGCGCGGTGCGCGTGTTTCAGTGGTCTCGCTGCGATCGCCTTTTTCATTGCGTTCTGCATCGTTGCGTTCGCCGCGATCATTGCGTTCGCCACGACGGCCACCGCGGCCACCGCGACCGCCACGGCGTTCGCCGTTGCGTTCGCTGCGTTCGCCATCTTTGCCAGTGCGTTCGCCGCGTTTGCCGACATTTTTAGCTGGTTCTGCTTTGGTTTCGGCGCTGCCACCAAACAAGCGCTTCAGCCAGCCAAAGAAACCACCACTGCTTTCAGCTTTGGCGTCGGCTTTGTCGGTTTGAGCCTTGGCTGTTTTGACCGTCTCAGCCTTGGGCATGGAAGCTGGCGCAGGTGCGTCAGGCAAAACGCCTTTGATGACAGGTGTTTGACGGTTGGTAGGCTCTTGTGAGCGGCGAGTCACGGTGGTTGGATCTTCCATTTCTTCGGCCATGGTGTAGCTGGCTTCGATGTGGTCCAAACGGGGATCGTCGTGCTTCAAACGCTCGAGTTTGTAGTGTGGTGTTTCCAAAGATTTATTGGGCACCAACAGCACGTTGATGCGCTGTTTCAATTCAATCTTGGCAATCTCTGGACGCTTCTCATTCAACAAGAAAGATGCCACTTCCACCGGCACTTGTGCATGCACTGCGGCGGTGTTGTCCTTCATGGACTCTTCTTGAATGATGCGCAAAATTTGCAAAGCCGAACTCTCGGTATCGCGTACATGGCCAGAGCCACCGCAACGAGGGCAAGGAATGGAAGAGCCTTCAGACAAGGCTGGTTTCAAGCGCTGACGGCTCATTTCCATCAAGCCAAATTTGCTGATGGAGCCGAATTGAACGCGCGCACGGTCTTGACGCAAAGCATCGCGCAAGCGGTTTTCTACTTCGCGGCGATTGCGTGACTCTTCCATGTCAATGAAGTCGATGACGATCAGGCCGCCCAAATCGCGCAAGCGCATCTGGCGGGCCACTTCGTCGGCAGCTTCAAGGTTGGTGCGGGTAGCAGTTTCTTCGATGTCACCGCCCTTGATGGCGCGTGCAGAGTTAACGTCAACAGACACCAAAGCTTCTGTGTGGTCGATCACGATGGCGCCGCCAGAAGGCAGCTGCACTGTGCGCGCATAAGCCGATTCAATTTGATGCTCAATTTGGAAGCGGCTGAACAAGGGTGCATCGTCGCGGTAACGCTTCACACGAGGTGCGAACTCAGGCATCACGTGGCTCATGAATTGCTGAGCTTGTTCGTAGATGTCGTCGGTGTCGATCAGGATGTCGCCGATGTCGCTGTTGAAGTAATCGCGAATGGCGCGAATCACCAAGCTGGACTCTTGATAAATTAGGAAGGCACCTTTGGCACCCTGTGTGGCGCCATCAATTGCAGACCACAACTTGAGCAAGTAGTTCAAGTCCCACTGCAATTCGGGGGCGCTGCGGCCAATGCCAGCGGTGCGGGCAATGATGGACATCCCTTTGGGATATTCCAGCTGGTCCATGGCTTCTTTGAGCTCAGCGCGGTCGTCGCCTTCAATGCGTCGGCTCACACCACCACCACGGGGGTTGTTGGGCATCAAGACCACATAGCGGCCAGCCAAGCTGATGAAGGTGGTGAGGGCGGCGCCCTTGTTGCCACGTTCTTCTTTTTCAACTTGCACCAAAAGTTCTTGGCCTTCGCGAATCACATCGTTGATGCGCGCTTGGCTAACCGAAACACCTTCGGCAAAGTATTGGCGGGAGATTTCTTTGAAGGGCAAGAAGCCGTGGCGTTCTTCGCCGTAGTCGACGAAGCAGGCTTCGAGGGAAGGCTCGACGCGGGTCACAACAGCTTTGTAGATGTTGCCTTTGCGTTGCTCGCGGCCTTCAATTTCAATTTCGTAGTCGAGGAGTTTTTGTCCGTCGACGATGGCCAAGCGGCGTTCTTCAGCCTGCGTGGCGTTGATCAGCATCCGTTTCATGATGCGTCCCTTCTTTTCATGTGTCAGCAATGCCCACCCCGCCATGCGTGGCGTTGGGGTCGGATCACCTGTTTAACAACCAGCTCTCAAGGAGCCAACGGTGCCGAGACTGACGTTCGAAACGAAGGGAATTGCCAAATGATTCCGACATTCATGAGCGCAAATGTGTCGCTGGAATGTGGAAAGGGGCGCGTGGAAGATTCGAGGCTGTGGGCGGGCGCAGGCGATGGTGTCTCGAGTGGCGCAAAAAGCCACTGCAAAAAAGACAGCAAAGATCCAAACAACACACTCATTTCGATTCAATCCGTTCAGCAGCTGAAAAGCTGCTGAATAAAATATTCCGTATCTGGGTTTCAAAGCATCGGTCCAACCAACAAGCTTGTCTGCCACTGTTGGCCCTGGCCTTCAGTCTGCAGATTTCGCTCATGGCGGCATCGAACTTACGGCGCTTGTTGGTGGAGAGTGAACTAAACTCCTGTCTTCAGGAATTCATTTCCATTCAAATCAACCACTTACAGCACAACGCCGGTGAATCACATTATAGGGCCCCAAGCCTCCCATTCGACCACTCCTCAAGCCACAAATCCGGCTTTGGAAGTGAAATGGTTGACCGTGGATGAAGAGTCGGCTGGACAAAGGCTGGACAACTTTCTCATCCGTCACCTCAAAGGCGTACCTAAAACACACGTATACCGCATCATTCGAAGCGGCGAAGTGAGGATTAACAAGGGCCGCGCCTCGGCCGATACCCGAATTGAAAACGGCGATGTGGTCAGACTTCCCCCGGTCCGGATTTCGGACAAGGTGGCCCAAAAAGCAGCCAGGCCGGCCCCAGGCCGGGAATTCCCACTGTTGTTAGAAGACGACGCTTTGATGGCCATTGACAAGCCAGCTGGCGTGGCAGTGCATGGTGGTTCGGGCGTTAGTTTTGGTGTGATTGAGCAATTGCGGCAAGCAAGACCCCAAGCCAAACTGCTAGAGCTGGTACATCGATTGGATCGAGAAACCAGTGGTATTTTGCTGGTGGCCAAGAAGCGAAGTGCCCTGAAACATGTGCAAGATCAGTTCAGGGAGAGAGAAACTGGTAAGACGTATTTGGCGATGGTTCAAGGAAGTTGGCCGGAAAAGCTGAAAGTTATCGACAGTTCTCTGCATAAATACCTGCTCCCAGATGGTGAGCGCCGGGTCCGTGTCACGACAAACGATGATCCGGACGGCATGCGTTCCATCACGTTGGTCAAGGTGGCGCAGCGGTTTGAAGCCTGTACTTTGCTTGAAGTCACCATCAAAACAGGACGTACACATCAAATCCGTGTTCATCTGGCGTCACAAGGCCACCCCATTGCAGGCGATGACAAGTACGGCGATTTCGAATGGAACAAAACGCTGAACAAGCAAGGCTTGAAGCGCATGTTTCTTCATGCATGGCGACTGCAATTCACGCACCCTACAACGGGTAAACGTGTGGAATTGAAATCACCACTCCCTCCAGAATTACAACTGTATGCAAACCATGTCAAATCAAAATCAACGCCCTCGGCAATTTGACCTGATCGCCTTCGATTGGGATGGCACTTTGTTTGACTCTACGGCCATCATCACGCGATGCATTCAGCGTGCTGTGGTGGATGTGGGGGGGGAAGAGCCAAGCCGTGAGGCCGCTTCTTACGTCATTGGCATGCCTTTGATGCAAGCTTTGGCGCATGCTGCCCCTGATGTGCCGACCGAAAAATATCCGCAGCTTGGTGACAGATATCGCCACCATTACGTGGCAAATCAGCATGATTTGAATTTGTTTGAGGGTGTTTTGCCTATGCTGGCCGATTTGAAGGCCAGACATCATTGGATAGCGGTGGCCACTGCGAAAAGCCGAAAAGGCTTGAGCGAGGCATTGCATGCTGTCGAGCTCAAAGGGACTTTTGACGGCTCCCGAACTGCAGACGAAACCGCCGGAAAACCCAATCCCTTGATGCTGCACGAGCTCATGCGAGAGTTTGGTGTAGAACCTGAGAGAACCCTCATGATTGGCGACACCACGCATGATTTGCAAATGGCTCTGAACGCCGGATGTGCCAGCGTGGGTGTGAGCTACGGCGCGCATGAGCCTTCTGCGTTTCAGGCTTTAAAGCCTCTGCATGTGGCGCATTCTGTCAAGGCGTTGCGTCAGTGGTTGCATGACAACGCCTAAAACTGAGCGCAATGGCCGTGTTGTTTGAACACAAATTTGATTCGTGGAGAGGTGGTTCATGAGTGAAGCAATTCCTTTGTGCAATTCCCATGACTTGATCGACAGCGGACTGGCTGTGCCGTTTGATGTCATCTATGGTGGACAAACCTGCCGTGCCTTTGCGGTTCGATTCAAGGGGCATGTGCATGCCTACTTAAACCGTTGCAGTCACGTGGCCATGGAAATGGATTACCAACCCAATCGTTTTTTTGACGCCTCGGGGCAGTTTTTAATTTGCGCTACCCATGGCGCCATGTACCGACCTGAGTCGGGTGCCTGCGCAGGTGGTCCTTGCAATGGCGGCTTGATTCCAATCACCTTGTCAGAGCAAGGCGGAGTGGTTCGCTGGCATACTGATTTCAATTTAAAACCTTTTGAGTTCTCATGAGTTCTGAACAACCTGAATCCTTTGGCGCTGCTGCCTCATCTGCAGAAAGTGCTCACAGCCAAACCCATGTGGCGCAGTCAGCGCAAGCGCAAACGAGTTGGGAGCGGCAAACGCTGTCTGACTTGGTGCATGCCAATTTGAAAGAGCAGCAGGCTGCACGTCGTTGGAAAATGGGCTTGAGATTGGCTTGGTTGCTGTTTTGGATTGTGGTCATTTGGCAAATTTTTTCGCACAACCAAACCGCCTCCAATGTCACCGCGCCACACACGGCATTGGTCAACATCAAAGGCGAAATTGCCGATGGTGCCGATGCCAGTGCAGAAAATATTGTTGCCGCTATGCGGGCTGCATTAGAAGACTCTGGCTCACAAGCCTTGATTTTGTTGATCAACTCACCGGGAGGAAGTCCTGTGCAAGCGGGCATCATCAACGATGAAATCGTGCGTTTGAAGGCTTTGCATCGCAAACCGATCTATGCCGTTGTCGAAGAGTCATGCGCCTCCGCAGCTTATTACATTGCCGCTGCAACAGACAAAATCTATGTCGACAAAGCCAGTATTGTTGGCAGCATTGGTGTCTTGATGGATGGTTTTGGCTTCACAGGTTTGATGGACAAGTTGGGGGTGGAAAGACGCCTCATGACGGCGGGTGAGAACAAAGGATTTTTAGACCCTTTTAGTCCGCAAACTGATGCACAGCGCAAGCACGCGCAAAGCATGTTGAACCACATTCACTCGCAGTTCATTGCGGTTGTAAAAAAAGGCCGCGGTGATCGCTTGAAAGAAACACCCGAAATGTTCAGTGGTTTGTTTTGGACAGGTCAGCAAGCCGTTGAATTGGGTTTGGCTGACGAGCTTGGAAGCATCGATCAAGTTGCAAGAGACGTGGTGAAGGCCGAAGAGTTGGTGGATTACTCGCGTCGAGACAACGTTGCAGAGCGCCTGGTCAAGCGTTTTGGGGCGGCCATGGGTGAAGGCGCATGGCGCGCTATGCGCGCCAGCACACCCATTCGTTGATGACCGGTTTGAGCGCCCGCCTTCAATTGCCAATGGCAAAGACGGCGGGTGTTTGGTTGTTCAAACCCTCAGGCAATTGGCCCGAAGCTACTTTGCGCCATTGCTGAACAGCCGCACTTCGATGTGTTGCATCGGGCAGCGTGATGCCGCTACTGAATGCCAAGCGTGTGTTGCCTTGCAGGTTTTGAACAAGGGCCGACCACAGTGGCGCATTGCGATAAGGCGTTTCAATGAACAGCTGGGTTTGCCCCGTCTTGTGGGCAAGTAGTTCTAATTCTTTAATGCGGCGACTGCGCTCTTGTGGGTCTTGCGGCAAGTAGCCCACAAATGCAAAATTTTGCCCATTCATGCCGCTGCTGGCCAAAGCCAGAAGCAATGACACAGGCCCGACCAATGCCACCACCTGAATGCCAAGATCGTGCGCAGCACGGACCACAGAGCTGCCAGGGTCTGCAACAGCAGGCATGCCTGCTTCACTGACCAAGCCGATGTCTTGTCCTTGTAACGCAGCAGCCAGTAAAGGCTTGGCATCAAATCCGCCTTGGTGATCGCCTTTTTTGTGAACTTCTCTTGGCAGCTCGGTGATGACTTGCGACTGAATGGGCGCCGACAGAGTGCTGCATGCGTCGATGCGCTTGAGGTAGGCTCGGGTGGTTTTTGCGTTTTCGCAAATCCAGTGCGTGATGTTTGCAGCTGCGTTGAGGGTGCCAAGGGGCATGACGCTTTGAAGCGCAGCCTCTTGTTTGCAACCAAAGTCCAGGGGTGCAGGAACCAAGTAAAGTTTGCCGAAGCTGGCACTTGTTTGTGTCATAGCAATTTCACGCCCGCTGCGCTTAGCATGTGGCAAGTTCGAATCAGGGGTAGCCCCACCAAAGCCGTTGGGTCGTCATTCTCGATGGCGGCCAACAAGGCAATGCCAAGGCCTTCGCTCTTGGCGCTACCAGCGCAATCGTAGGGTTCTTCGGCTTTCAAATAAGACTCAATTTCTGCGTCGGTTAAATCTCTGAAAGTGACTTTCACCGCAGCCAAGTCCGTTTGTTCAAAGCCAGTGGCCACACAAATCACAGACAGTGCCGTTTGAAAAATCACAGTTTTGCCGCGCATGCGTTGCAGCTGCTTCACGGCATTGGTGTGATTGCCGGGCTTACCAAGCGCTTGGCCGTCCAAGTCGGCCACTTGATCAGAACCAATCACCACGGCGTCTGGGTATTTGCATGCAACGGCTCGTGCTTTGGCCAATGCCAAGCGAAGCGCCAAATCTTTGGGTGCTTCGTTGGGTTGCGGGGTTTCATCCACCTCTGGGGCCGCAACTTCAAAGGGCAAGCCGAGGCGAGACAGCAATTCTTTGCGGTAACGAGACGTGGAGCCCAAAATCAAAGGGCGACTGAAAGCGGAGGCGAGGGGGGTGGAATTGTCTTTGGACATCCCTCAATTCTCTTACACTGGCGGCATGGATAAGAAAATTGATTTGAAACATATCAACGTCAAGGCTTTTGCACGCGATGGTATGCGTGCGCAAGGGGTGCAAAGTTTGGCGCATTTCGACCGTTTGTCAGAGTTGGCATGGTCTGGTGGTGGGGCGGACAACCCAGCCCCCCAAGTCTCATGGTCCTTAACTGGGGAAATGGTTCCAGTGACAGGGGGCGATGCCGAGATTTGGCTTCATTTGTCTGCTGAAGTGAGCTTGCCCATGCAGTGTCAGCGGTGCATGGGGCCCGTGCTGGTGGAAGTGTTTTCTGATCAATCCTTCCGTTTTGTCGCAGATGAAGCCACGGCCGAGGCCCAAGACGATGAATCTGATGAGGATTTGTTGGTTTTAAGCCCTGAATTGGATGTCTGGGAGCTGATCGAGGATGAGTTGATCATGTCGGCCCCCATCGTGCCTAAACATGAGGTTTGTCCTGCGACTGTGACCATGTCGGTCGCCGACGCGGCCTTTGAAGAGGCCTTGGAGGCAAAACCCAATCCTTTTGCAGCCTTGGCGCAGTTGAAACAAAAACCGCAATAAAGGCCTAGATTGGCCCAAAAGATTGGGCTATAATCAGCGGCTTCGCGTCTTTCAAAGACGTGAGTTCACCGTTTAACCCAAAGCTGCGTTGCACAAATACGCTGCTTACAACGCTTCTAAGGAGCCATCATGGCTGTTCAACAAAATAAAAAGTCACCTTCCAAACGTGGCATGCACCGTTCACACAATGCATTGAACGTGCCTGGTATTGCTGTCGAGCCAACCACTGGCGAAACACATTTGCGTCACCACATCAGCCCCAATGGCTTCTACCGTGGTCGCCAAGTATTGAAGAACAAGTCAGAAGCCTAACTGACATTAGACACAAAGGCCCGATGCTACATTCAAGGTAGCCTCGGGCCTTTGTCTTTGTGCGCTTAATGAACATGTCCTCCAAAGAATTCTTCACGGTGTCAGTTGATTGCATGGGCGGTGACCACGGCCCTCGCGTCACGTTGGCAGCGTGCCGTAACTTTTTAGCAAAGCATCCTGCTGCGCGACTGTTGTTGGTCGGCCAGCCAGAGGCTTTGGCAGGTTTTCAACACGAGCGTGCTGAAGTTGTGGCGGCCTCGGAAGTTGTGGGCATGGACGATCCGGTTGAAGTTGCGTTGCGCCGGAAAAAAGATTCCTCAATGCGTGTTGCCATTGAGCAGGTTAAATCTGGCGCAGCCGATGCGGCTGTATCTGCTGGCAACACGGGGGCATTGATGGCTATCGCACGTTATGTGCTTAAAACCATGGATGGCATTGACCGTCCCGCCATTGCAGGTCAAATGCCCAATTTCAAAGGTGGCGGTACCACCATGCTTGATTTGGGTGCCAATGTCGATTGCGCCCCTGAACATCTGCTTCAATTTGCGGTCATGGGCTCGGCCCTGGTTTCGGTGTTGCAAGACAATGAAAGTCCTAGCGTGGGCTTGCTGAACATCGGGGAAGAAGCCATTAAAGGCAACGAAATTATCAAAAAAACAGCTGAATTGTTGCGATCTGCGGGCAATTCCGGCGATTTGAATTTTTATGGCAACGTCGAAGGCAACGATATTTTCAAAGGAACCGTCGACATCGTGGTGTGTGACGGTTTTGTGGGCAACGTGGCCCTTAAAACCAGTGAAGGCTTGGCTACCATGATGGGTGGCTTCTTGAAATCTGAGTTTTCTCGCAGCATATTCACTAAAATTGCAGCTATTTTTGCTTATCCTGTTCTAAATTCATTTAAAAACAGGGTTGATCATCGTCGCTACAACGGCGCGGCACTGCTGGGCCTTCGTGGCTTGGTTTTCAAAAGCCATGGTTCAGCAGACGAACTTGCCTTCGAAACTGCCCTCAACCGGGCGTATGATGCAGCCAGACATCAACTGCTCAGCCGTGTTGCTGCCCGAATTGCCCATGCGGCGCCTTTGTTGGCGCAGCAAGGTGCCTCTTGCGAGGATTCGGCACAAACTGCTGCTACCGAATGACCATTTATTCACGAATTTCAGGCACGGGCAGCTTTTTGCCTCCCCGGCGATTGACCAATGCCGATTTGGTGGCCGAGTTGGCCACTCAAGGCATCGAAAGCTCCGACGAGTGGATCGTTGAGCGAACCGGCATTCGGGCTCGACATTTTGTTGACGCAGGTGTGGGCAGCAGTGATCTTGGAGCAGAAGCTGCGCGCAGAGCCATTGCCGCAGCAGGTTGCCAAGCATCAGACATTGATCTGATCATCGTGGCCACTTCCACGCCAGACATGGTGTTCCCCTCAACGGCGGCATTGCTTCAAACCAAGTTGGGCATTGTGGGTTGCCCCGTGTTTGACGTTCAGGCTGTTTGCAGTGGCTTTATTTACGCCATGACGGTGGCAGATGCCATGATCAAAACGGGCACCGCTAAGCGCGCTTTGGTCATCGGTGCTGAAGTATTCAGTCGCATCTTGGATTTCAAAGACCGCACCACTTGCGTTTTGTTTGGTGACGGTGCGGGTGCTGTTGTGCTGGAAGCTTCCGACACGCCAGGCATCTTGGCCACCGATATCCATGCCGATGGCAAATATTCCGAAATTTTGTGCGTGCCAGGCCATGTGTCCGGTGGCGCCATTCTGGGCGATCCTGTCTTGAAAATGGACGGCCAAGCGGTCTTTAAATTGGCGGTAGGCGTACTTGAAGAAACAGCCCGCGCCTCTTTGAGCAAGGCTGGCTTGAACGATTCTGACATCGATTGGCTCATTCCCCATCAAGCCAACATTCGCATCATGCAAAGCACGGCGCGCAAGCTGAAGATGCCAATGGAGAAGGTCATTGTCACGGTCGATCAGCATGGCAATACGTCGGCTGCATCCATTCCGTTGGCGCTAGATCATGGCGTTCGTTCTGGGCAAATTACCAAAGGCCAAACCTTGATGCTGGAAGGCGTCGGTGGTGGTTTCACTTGGGGTTCTGTCCTTCTAAAATATTGAAAATTCTGTACAGACATCATGAGTGCATTTGCTTTTGTTTTCCCTGGTCAGGGCTCACAATCTGTGGGCATGCTGGACGCATGGGGTGATCATCCGGCGGTCAAGGAAACTCTCAAAGAGGCGTCAGATGCCATGGGTGAAGATTTGGGTGCGCTCATTCACGGCGGCCCCAAAGAAGCACTGGGATTGACCACCAACACGCAGCCAGTCATGTTGGTGTCTGCCGTGGCCGCTTATCGTGCTTGGTTGGCCGAAGGTGGCGCCAAGCCTGCCGTTGTCGCTGGCCACTCTTTGGGTGAGTATTCCGCATTGGTCGCTTCTGGCGTTTTGACATTGGCGCAAGCGGCACCCTTGGTGCGTTTTCGTGCGGCCGCTATGCAAGATGCAGTGGCCGTTGGCGCAGGTGCCATGGCTGCCGTTTTGGGCATGGACGCAGCCAAGGTCATTGAAGGTTGCGCCCAAGCACAAGCCACATTTTCTGCGGCCAGTGGTGAAGTGGTCGAAGCGGTGAACTTCAACGATCCTGGTCAAACAGTGATTGCGGGCAGCAAAGCTGCCGTCGAAAAGGCCTGTGAAATTTTGAAGGCGATGGGTGCCAAGCGCGCACTCAATTTGCCTGTGTCAGCACCTTTCCACTCCAGCCTCATGAAGCCTGCAGCTGAAAAGCTGAAAGAAAAGTTGGCAGCCACAACATTTGCGGCGCCTCAAATCCCAGTCATCAACAACATTGACGTGACGGTTGAAACAGATGCTGATCGCATTCGCGATGCCTTGTACCGCCAAGCGTTTGGCCCTGTTCGCTGGGTTGAGTGCGTGCAAGCCATCAAGGGCAAAGGCATCACCACCTTGGTGGAGTGCGGCCCCGGTAAGGTCTTGGCTGGCATGGTCAAGCGCATCGACCCTGACATGACAGGTTTGCCCTTGTTCGATCCTGCCTCATTGACCGAAGTCAAAGGAGCCTTGGCATGAGCGTTTCCAAAGCAGAATTCAAAGGCCAAGTTGCATTGGTTACCGGCGCTTCCCGCGGCATTGGCGCAGCCATCGCTTTGGAATTGGCCCAACAAGGTTTGCAAGTGGTTGGCACGGCCACCACAGACGAGGGTGCAGCGCGCATTTCTGCCGCATTGGCCGCCTTTTCTGGCTGCCGTGGCGCCAATTTGAATGTGAATGACGCGGCGGCCGGCGAAGCCCTGATCGATGAGATCGTCAAATCACAAGGCGGCCTGCATGTTTTGGTCAATAACGCGGGCATTACGCGTGACACTTTGGCCATGCGCATGAAAGACGACGATTGGGACGCTGTGCTGGACACCAATTTGAAGGCTGTTTTCCGCATGAGCCGTGCCGCAATTCGTCCAATGATGAAGCAGCGCTATGGCCGAATCATCAGCATTACCAGCGTGGTGGGCGCCTCTGGCAACCCTGGTCAAGCCAATTACGCCGCTGCAAAAGCGGGTGTGGCCGGTATGACGCGCGCTTTGGCTCGCGAATTGGGCAGTCGCAACATTACCGTCAATTGCGTGGCGCCAGGCTTTATTGCCACCGATATGACGGCTGCGCTGCCAGAAGCACAACATCAAGCCCTGATGGTTCAAATTCCATTGGGTAAACTAGGTACACCTGAGGACATTGCCCATGCAGTGTCCTATTTGGCCAGTCCGCTGGCAGGTTATGTTACGGGTCAGGAACTGCATGTCAATGGTGGCATGCATATGTCCTGATAAAATCTCTTTTTTCACAACCCTCAGAGGGAACCATGAGCGATATTGAAGCACGTGTCAAAAAAATCATTGCTGAACAACTCGGCGTTGAAGAGTCACAAGTCACACCAGAGAAAGCATTCGTTGCTGACTTGGGTGCAGACTCCTTGGACACAGTTGAACTGGTGATGGCCTTAGAAGATGAGTTTGGTATTGAAATTCCAGACGAAGACGCTGAGAAGATCACTACTGTTAAAGCGGCGATTGACTACGCCCAAAGCAAAAAGGCTTGATCTGAGATGACCCGTCGCCGCGTCGTTGTCACGGGCCTGGGATGTATCAGCCCCGTTGGAAATACGGTGGCGGACGCATGGGCCAATCTCTTGGCAGGCCAATCTGGTATTGGTCTGATCTCCAAATTTGACACCTCCGCTTTCTCTTGCAGAATTGCAGGAGAAGTGAAGGGTTTCAATTTGGAACAGTACATCAGCGCGAAAGAAGCGCGCACGATGGACTCTTTCATTCATTTCGGCATTGCTGCAGCTGTACAAGCCGTAGAAGATGCTGGTTTGCCTACGGGCGAGGCTTTGGACGATGAGCTGGCTACACGCATTGCTTGCGTGATTGGTTCTGGCATTGGTGGCTTGCCCATGATTGAGCAAACCCATGTCGAGTACACCGCTCGCGGCCCACGCCGAATTTCTCCTTTCTTTGTGCCAGCTTCCATCATCAACATGATTGCTGGCCATGTCTCGATGCGTTTCGGTTTCAAAGGGCCAAATCTGGCTGTTGTGACCGCTTGCACCACCGGCCTTCATTGCATTGGCGAAGCCAGCCGCATGATTGAGTACGGTGACGCTGATGTGGTGGTCGCTGGGGGCTCCGAAGCCACCATCTCACCGCTGGGCTTGGGTGGTTTTGCAGCCATGCGCGCTTTGTCCACTCGCAATGACGATCCTGCAGCCGCATCCCGTCCTTGGGACAAAGACCGTGATGGCTTTGTTTTGGGTGAGGGGGCTGGTGTCATGGTGGTTGAAGAGTACGAACACGCCAAAGCACGAGGTGCAAAAATTTATGCTGAAGTGTGTGGTTATGGCATGAGCGCAGACGCTGGCCACATGACTGCGCCCAGCATGGATGGCCCCCGTCGCGCCATGGTTTCAGCCATGCGCAATGCCGGCATCAATGCTGATCAAATTGACTATTTGAACGCGCACGGTACATCCACACCCTTGGGTGATATCAACGAAACCAACGCCATCAAGGCGGCGCTGGGCGATCACGCCAAGAAAACCTTGGTCAGCTCTACAAAGTCCATGACAGGTCATCTGCTGGGCGGTGCTGGTGGTATTGAGAGCATCTTCACGGTGTTGGCCTTGCACCACCAAAAAGTGCCCCCTACCATTAACTTGGCCAACCCAGATCCCGAGTGCGATCTGGACTACTGCGCCAATACCGCTCGCGATGTCAAAATTGACTACGCATTGAAAAATAACTTCGGTTTCGGTGGCACCAACGGCAGTTTGGTTTTCCGTCGGATCTAATTCTTTTGAATCCAAACGCCCCATCGGTAGACTTCCCGGTGGGGCGTTTTTTCATGGGCGTTTGCTTGGTGTTCGTTCTTTCGGGCGTCACAGCCTGTGCATTTGCCTTCAGTCATGTCTCGGGCGACTTGACGGGCTGGCGCGTCAATTTGCTCATGTTCTCATGGGGCATTGCCAGTTGCATTTCTTTTTGGGCAGTTAGACATGGCCAGCAAAAATGTTGGCTGTCTTGGAATGGTCATGTGTGGCAAGTTTTGCCATTGGCTGCACACGACATAGCGCTAGCATCTTGGCGCGACTGTGCCATGACCGTTCATGTGGATTTACAGCGCCACATGTTGGTTTCTGCTTTCAATCACACTGGTTTTCGCAAATGGTTTTGGGTGAGTCAACAATCATTTCCCGATCGTTGGCATGGTTTTCGTTGCGCTGTATATTCACGACCCGAATCAACCCTCTTTCATTGAAAAATTGGAGCCGACGTTTTCTATGAAATCATTGAACGCAAAAGTACCCCTTCGTTGGGTGACATTTATTTTGATCGCAGCGTGCTTCTCTGGCATGCAAATTCCTCTCAGTGCTACAGCACAATCAGCCATCGTGAAGGGCTTGCCAGACTTTTCGGAGTTGGTTGAACAAGTGGGCCCCTCTGTGGTCAATATTCGGACGTTGGCGAAAGTGCGTGCCCCAGGCTTGAATGGCGGCGGCATGGACGATGAAACACAAGATTTGTTGCGCCGTTTTTTTGGTATTCCAATTCCCAACACGCCCAATACGCCCAACGCCCCCAAACAAGCGCCTAGACAAGGACGCACGCCTCTGCCGGAGGAGGCTCAACCCCGGGGTGTCGGTTCAGGCTTTGTTCTAACATCCGATGGCTACATCTTGACCAATGCCCATGTGGTGGAGGGCGCTGATGAGGTACTGGTGACGTTGACCGACAAGCGCGAGTTCAAAGCCAAATTGATCGGCGCAGACAAACGAACCGATGTGGCGGTTGTCAAAATTCAAGCCACGGGTTTGCCTGCTGTCAAAGTGGGTGACGTGTCACGTCTCAAGGTGGGCGAGTGGGTCATGGCCATTGGATCGCCCTTTGGTTTGGAGAACTCTGTCACCGCTGGCATCGTGAGTGCCAAGCAGCGCGATACGGGCGATTATTTGCCCTTCATTCAAACCGATGTGGCCATCAATCCAGGCAACTCTGGCGGTCCCCTCATCAACATGCGCGGTGAAGTGGTTGGCATCAACAGCCAAATCTATTCACGCTCTGGCGGCTTCATGGGTATTTCGTTTGCCATTCCGATGGACGAGGCCGTGCGTGTCAGTGAGCAGCTCAGGTCAAATGGCCGTGTCACGCGCGGTCGCATTGGCGTGCAGATTGAACCCGTCAGCAAAGAGCTGGCCGAGTCTATCGGTTTGAGCAAGGCACAAGGCGCATTGATCAATCGAATCGAGCCAGGCGCCCCGGCAGACAAAGCGGGCTTGGAGGCCGGCGATGTGATCCTCAAAATTGATGGCAAAGCAATTGAGAAGTCGGTGGACTTGCCCCGCTTGGTTGGCAATACAAAGCCCGGAACCAAAAGTAACTTGACTGTTTTCCGTCGCGGCACAACGAAAGAGATGGTCATTGTCATTGCCGAACTTGAGCCAGAAAAGACGGCCAAACGAAGCGCCGATGTGGATGAAAAACCAAAGGCCATTGCCTCTGTTCAAGGCTTGGGTTTGGTTGTGACGGAAATGTTGGACGTGCAAAAAGCTGAGTTGAAAATGAAAGGTGGCGTGCGAATTGAGAGCGTTCAAGAGCAGGCTGCCAAAGCAGGGTTGCGGGAAGGCGATGTGATATTGGCTGTGGGCAATCACGAAGTGACACACATGAAGGAATTTGAGGCGGCCGTCGCCAAAGTTGACAAGAACAGTCCTGTCAGCGTGTTGTTTAGAAGGGGAGAACTCACGCGATTTGCATTGATTCGCCCGAATCGCTGATCTTGGGAATGTCAAGAGTCCCTTTTGAGTCACAGGGTTTTCCTGAATTTAAAAATATTTTTTAAGTTTGTATCTACTAACTTTTTAAGCCTGTGTTTCTCAAAAATGGTTAAAATCTGAGCACTTGAACCAAGATTCATGGTTAAAAAAGCAGGAGTGTGTTCACGATGTGGGATGTCCCATATCAGTCCACCGGTGATCCACAGAACACCCACAAGTTATTCATCTGATACTAGAGTTAAATGTGAATAACTTGTTGATAAGTTTTCTGTTGCGAGCTTGCAACGACCTGCAAAGTGCGATTTCGGGGCTGTACGTGTCTGGCTTTTTGCCTACAATGAAGTCCCAACTATCGCAGTTGCCATTGATTGTTGGTTCAGGGCGCGTCCTCATTCGACGCGCCCTTTTTTCTTGTCTAGTCCCTTGAATCTCAAACACTTGTAGCTGGTCCTTGATGAATCACATCAGAAATTTCTCCATCATTGCGCACATCGATCACGGCAAATCGACGCTTGCCGATCGGTTGATTCAACGCTGCGGCGGTTTGCAGGAGCGCGATATGGAAGCGCAAGTCTTGGACTCCATGGACATTGAAAAAGAGCGCGGCATCACCATCAAAGCGCAGACAGCGTCCCTTCAATACAAGGCCAAAGATGGTCAAATTTACAACCTCAATTTGATTGACACACCGGGTCACGTTGACTTCTCTTATGAGGTTTCACGCTCCTTGTCAGCCTGTGAAGGTGCTTTGCTGGTGGTTGATGCAAGCCAAGGTGTCGAAGCGCAAACAGTGGCCAACTGTTACACCGCTTTGGATTTGGGTGTTGAGGTGGTGCCTGTGCTGAATAAGATGGATTTGCCTCAAGCAGATCCCGAAAATGCCAAAGCTGAGGTCGAAGATGTGATTGGCATTGATGCCAGCGAGGCCATTCCTTGTTCTGCCAAAACTGGCATGGGCATTGAAGAAATTCTCGAAGCCATTGTCGCCAAAATTCCTGCGCCCAAAGGCAATCCCGATGCGCCGCTGCGCGCCATGATCGTCGACAGTTGGTTTGATACCTATGTTGGTGTGGTCATGTTGGTGCGTGTCGTGGATGGTCGTTTGGGCAAAGGCGAGCGTTTCAAAATGATGGCAACGGGGGCTGTGTATAACGCTGACACCATGGGTGTATTTACGCCTGCCAATGAGCCACGCGAAAGCCTCGAAGCAGGCCAAGTGGGTTACATCATTGCGGGCATCAAAGAGTTGCAAGCAGCGAAGGTGGGCGACACCATCACGTTGGAAAAAAAGTTGCCCAACAACTTAGGACCTGCAGATCAAGCGCTGCCCGGTTTCAAAGAAATTCAACCCCAGGTTTTTGCAGGTTTGTATCCCACCGAAGCCAATCAATACGATTCGCTGCGAGATGCGTTGGAAAAACTCAAACTGAACGATGCCTCTTTGCATTACGAGGCCGAAGTTTCACAAGCTTTGGGATTTGGATTCCGTTGTGGCTTCTTGGGTTTGTTGCACATGGAAATTGTGCAAGAGCGTTTGGAACGTGAATTTGACCAAGACCTCATCACCACGGCACCCAGCGTGGTGTACGAAGTCGTGAAGGGCGATGGCGAAGTCATCATGGTTGAAAATCCCGCCAAAATGCCTGATCAGGGCAAGATGCAAGAGATTCGCGAACCGATCGTCACGGTGCATCTGTACATGCCGCAAGATTACGTGGGCCCGGTCATGACCTTGGCCAACCAAAAGCGGGGCGTTCAAATCAACATGGCTTACCACGGCCGGCAAGTCATGCTGACTTACGAAATGCCACTGGGTGAGATTGTTCTGGACTTCTTCGACAAGTTGAAGTCGGTTTCTCGTGGCTATGCTTCCATGGACTATGAGTTCAAAGAATACCGCGCTTCTGATGTGGTCAAGGTTGATATTTTGCTGAATGGCGAAAAGGTCGATGCTTTGTCAATCATTGTGCACCGCACACAAGCTGCTTATAGAGGCCGCGCAGTGGTTGCCAAAATGCGTGAAATCATCAGCCGGCAGATGTTTGATGTCGCCATTCAAGCTGCCATTGGTGCCAATATCATTGCCCGAGAAACAGTCAAAGCTCTGCGCAAGAACGTTTTGGCTAAATGTTATGGCGGTGACATTACCCGCAAACGCAAATTGCTAGAAAAGCAAAAGGCAGGTAAAAAACGGATGAAACAAATTGGCTCGGTTGAGGTGCCTCAAGAGGCATTCTTGGCCATTTTGCAGGTGGAAGATTGATGCAAGTTCTCACCGGATTTTTGCTGGCAGCATTTTGTGCGTATGCCGGTTCGTGGTACTTGGGCATGATTGAAGGCAATTTCGCCCTGCTCATGCTCATGGCCGTTGTCATTTCTGGTTCTTACTGGTTGGCTGAAAAATTCTATTTTTGGCCACAACGCCTGAAGGCTGTTGAGCAGTTAGACCTTGAAAAAGCCAAACGACAGCAAGAATTGGCCAAAATGGGCATCGACCGTGTAGACACAGACACTGGTGAGGCCCGCGACCGTTTGCTCATGCAACCCTGGTGGCTCGATTGGACGGCGGGTTTGTTTCCAGTCATTTTGATTGTGTTTGTGTTGCGCTCATTTCTGTTCGAACCTTTCAAAATTCCGTCTGGCTCCATGATTCCAACGCTGTGGGTGGGCGATTTGATTTTGGTGAATAAGTTTCACTATGGCATTCGTTTACCCGTGGCCAACGTCAAAATCACGCAAGGCACACCGGTTGCGCGGGGTGATGTCATGGTTTTCAGGTACCCCCCACGGCCCAGTGTGGACTACATCAAACGCGTTGTGGGTATTCCGGGTGATGAAGTTGCATACCTCAATAAGAAATTGAGTATCAATGGCAAACCAGTTCCAACAGAAAATTTGCCTGAATTTTTTGATGAATCTGTCATGCGCTATTTCAAACAGTCTCAAGAGAAACTGGGTGAAAAGCCTCACAATTTAATTGTGGATGACGAGCGCCCAGCCTTTATTCCGGGTGCGGATGATTTCACTTTCCGTGACCATTGCAACTACACGGTTGAAGGCGTCGTTTGCAAAGTTCCTGCAGGCCATTACTTCATGATGGGCGACAATCGGGACAATTCTCTCGATTCAAGGTATTGGGGGTTTGTGCCCGACGCCAACATTGTGGGCCGGGCTTTTTTTGTATGGATGAATTTTGGTAATTTGGGCCGAATTGGCGCTTTCAATTGAGGCTGTTCATTGCCCAATACATCTTTTTGCATATGTGCTCATTTAACAGGTCAACAGTTTGAACGACGGTCTTAGTCAGCTACAAGTACGCATGAAGCACAGCTTCAAGGATGAGGGCTTGCTGCAGCGTGCTGTCACGCATCGCAGTTATTCTTCGGATCACAATGAACGCCTCGAGTTTTTGGGCGACTCTGTCTTGAATTTGGCTGTGGCGCATTTGCTCTTTCAGCAACTGCGTGATTTGCCTGAAGGTGATTTGTCTCGTGTTCGGGCCAACTTGGTGAAGCAAGAAACCTTGCACCAGCTGGCGCTTAAATTGGACATCCCCAGTTGTTTGAAATTGGGCGAGGGTGAATTGAAGTCGGGCGGTCAACGTCGGCCTTCAATTTTGGCGGATGCCTTAGAAGCCCTGATTGGTGCTGTCTTTTTAGATGCAGGGTACGACATCGCTGAAAAATGGGTTCATGCCCTTTTTCAAAATGTTGAGATCACGCCCAAAATGCAAGCGGCCGCCAAAGATCCCAAAACAGAATTACAAGAGTGGTTGCAAGGACGAAAATTGCAACTTCCTCAGTACAGTGTGGTCGCCACATCAGGCGCCGCACACCGACAAATTTTTGATGTCGCTTGCGACATACCCGAACTCAGTCTCTCACAACACGGCAGCGGCCCTTCGCGCCGTGCAGGTGAGCAAGCCGCGGCAGCTGCCATGCTTGAAATTTTAAAAGTCAAGGCGCGCGCATGAACACAGAAACCACTCCCGCTCAACGTTGTGGCTTGGTTGCCATCGTTGGCAAACCCAATGTAGGTAAGTCCACGTTGCTCAACGCATTGGTGGGGCAAAAAATTAGCATCACCTCACGCAAAGCCCAAACCACGCGGCACCGTATTACCGGGATCCGCACCGAAGGTGCCACGCAATTTGTGTTCGTCGACACGCCCGGATTCCAAACCCGTCACAACACCGCTTTGAACAAGTCTTTGAACAAAACGGTTCTCGGCGCAGTTGGCGATGTGGATTTGGTGTTGTTTGTGGTTGAAGCCGGCATGTTCAACACAGCCGACGCCAAAGTATTGGCTTTGCTCAAGCCCGATGTGCCTGTTTTGCTCATCGCCAACAAACTCGATGCCATCAACCGCCGCGAAGATTTGGCACCTTGGCTTAAAGAGATGCAAGAACGACATCCCTTCACGGAGTTTGTGCCCATGTCGGCTAAAAATGCCAAGGACATTGAGCGCTTGATGGGGTATTGCGAAAAGTATCTGCCAGAGCAAGCGTGGTGGTACGCCGAAGACGAACTCACAGACCGCAGCGAGAAGTTTTTGGCCAGTGAAATTGTTCGCGAGAAACTGTTCCGCTTTACCGGTGATGAATTGCCTTACACCTCGACTGTGGTGATTGATAAGTTCGAGGAAGAACCCAGTCGATCGGCCAATCGCATGATTCGCATCGCGGCCACCATTGTGGTGGAGCGCGAAGGTCACAAAGCCATGGTCATTGGCGACAAAGGCGAGCGTCTCAAACGCATTGGCACCGAAGCTCGCCAAGAACTGGAAAAGCTCATGGATGCCAAAGTGTTCATCGAGTTGTGGGTCAAGGTTCGCTCTGGCTGGGCCGACGACGAAGCGCGTGTTCGCTCATTCGGTTACGAATAAAAAGCGCAGGCCATGGCCGCTGTCTTGAAACGGATTTCGGATGAGCCGGCTTTTGTGCTGCATCGCTACGATTGGAGCGAGTCCAGCCTCATCTTGGAAGTCTTCACACGGCACCATGGTCGCATTGCGCTGGTAGCCAAGGGTGCGAAAAAACCTAGCTCTTCATTCCGGCCTGTGTTGTTGCCGCTTCAAGCCATTCAAGTTGCGTACGGTGGTGATGCCGATATTCGCACTTTGAAATCGGCCGAGTGGGTAGGGGGACATGTCATGCCAACAGGCGATGCGTTGCTCTCTGGCTACTATTTAAACGAGCTGCTGCTGAAGTTGCTGGCCCGTGAAGATCCTCACCCCCAATTGTTTGATGCTTATGCGGCCACCGTGCGAGTGATGGCCACAGAACCCGGTGAATTGCTCCAGGCCTCGCTTCGCGTGTTTGAGCTTTTGTTGCTCCGAGAAATTGGTTTGCTGCCCAGCTTGAACTGCCAAACGCTGACCATGGCCGACTTAGACGAGTCACGCGACTATTGTTTGGTACCCGAAGGGGGCTTGCGTTTGGCCCACCGCGATGACCGACATGCTTTAAGCGGTCAGCAATGGCTGGCGCTGCAAAATGCGTTGGATGGCAATTCGGCTTTTACAGACACACTTCGTTTGAGCTTGGACATGCTAACGCCACTTCGTACGCAACTTCGCACATTACTCAATTACCATTGTGGCGTCGGTACTTTAAAGACCCGACAAATGATGATCGACATTCAAAGTTTGTGAGCCCTTCATGACCCATCATTCCAAAACGGCGCTGTCCGTCAATGTCAACAAGGTGGCGCTGCTACGCAATTCGCGCCACCTGGGTATTCCCAGTGTCTTGAAGGCTGCTCAAATGTGCCTGGAGGCCGGCGCACAAGGCATCACCATTCATCCTCGCCCTGATGAACGTCACATTCGTGCATCCGATGTGGTTGAGTTGGCTGAACTGATGAAGCAGTGGCCCGATCGAGAGTTCAATATTGAGGGCAATCCATTTCACCAGTTGATGGAATTTGTTCGCACCTACAGACCGCATCAAGTGACCTTTGTGCCCGACAGTGAAGGTCAATTCACCAGCGACCACGGTTGGTCGTTCCCCAAAGACGCCGACAAACTAAAACCTTTGATAGACGAATGCAAGGCCATGGGGGTTCGTGTCAGTTTGTTCATGGACCCTGATCCTGAACAAATGCAAGCGGTGCAGCAAATTGGCGCAGACCGCGTGGAGCTGTATACAGAGCCTTATGCAGCCACCTTTGGTACAAGCGCTAATGCAGCCTGTTTGATGCAGTATGTCGACACCGCCAAAGCCGCCATGCTGCAAGGCTTGGGCGTCAATGCTGGGCACGATTTGAATCAAGACAACCTGCCCCTGTTTGCGCAAGCCGTGCCAGGACTGTTGGAAGTGTCTATTGGACATGCCCTGATTGCCGATGCCTTGGAAGTTGGTTATTCGGCTACCGTGCGTGGCTATTTGAACGCCTTGGGCCGGTAACAGTTAGACCGCCATGATTTACGGCATAGGGACCGATCTGTGTGATGTGCGCCGCATCCGAGCCAGCTTGGAAAAGCACGGCGATCGCTTTGCACAAAAAGTTTTGAGTGACGCAGAATTTGTCACGTATAAAGCGCGTGGTGCCAGGTGGCCAGAGCGCGGCGTGCGTTATGTGGCAACTCGTTTTTCTGCAAAAGAAGCTTTCAGCAAAGCCATTGGCATGGGCATGCGCATGCCAATGACCTGGCGTTCTTGCGAAATTGGCAAATTGCCATCTGGTCAGCCAGTGATTATTTTGCATGGTGCCTTGAAAACTTGGTTTGAGTCCCAACATTTAAAAGCACACATCAGCGTGACTGACGAGGCGGATTACGCCGGCAGTTATTGCGTGGTGGAAAGAACGGAATGAACATTCAAGCACCACTCATCATTGACATTGAAGGTCAAGCGCTCACAGCGCTTGACAAAAAGCGCCTGAAAAATCCTTTAACAGGCGGCATCATTTTGTTTGGCCGTAACTGGCAAAGCCGGGCGCAGCTCACGGCTTTGTGTGCTGACATCAAAGCGGTACGACAAGATTTACTCATTTGCGTCGACCACGAAGGTGGACGCGTGCAACGTTTCAGAACAGATGGCTTCACGCATTTGCCAGCCATGCGCCGCCTCGGTGAGATGTGGGCGCAAGATGGTAAGGGGCTTGAAGGTGAGGGCGTCTTGAAAGCCTGTAAAGCAGCATCCGCTGTGGGTTATTTATTGGCAGCAGAGTTGCGTGCCTGCGGTGTGGATTTCAGTTTCACGCCAGTACTCGATTTAGATTACGGCGAAAGCAGCGTCATTGGCGACCGCTCTTTCCACCGCGACCCTAGACATGTGAGTTTGTTGGCCAATAGCCTGATGCATGGTTTGCGCCGAGCAGGCATGGGCAACTGTGGCAAACACTTTCCAGGTCACGGCTATGTCAAGGCGGACTCTCATGTGGACATGCCCATCGACAAGCGAAGCCTCAAAGCCATCTTGAAAGACGATGCCAAGCCTTATGAGTGGTTGAACAACGAGCTGGCTGCAGTGATGCCCGCACACGTCATTTACCCAAAGGTGGACGCACGGCCCGCTGGATTTTCGAAAACTTGGATCCAGGACATATTGCGAGAGCAGATGGAATTTACGGGTGCCGTTTTCAGTGACGATTTGTCGATGGCGGGTGCCCGTGTTCTAGATGGCAAACCCATCAGCTTCACACAAGGTGCTTTGGCCGCACTCCATGCCGGTTGCGACTTGGCCCTGTTGTGTAATCAGTCCTTGAAGGGCAGTAAGGTCATTGATGACGTTTTGGATGGCTTGGCCGAAGCGCAAGTGAAGGGCTGGTGGCAGCCCGATGAGTTGAGTGAAGCGCGCCGCTTGGCGCTGTTGCCTACATCGCCGGCTTTGGCTTGGGATGATTTGGTCCGTTCGGTCAATTACCAACAAGCCTTAGCCTGCTTGCCCTGATATGCAATTCATCGCTTGGATTTTTAAACTATTTTTCAGCCTTTTGGGCCTGGTGTTTGTACTGGGCATGCTTTGCATTCTCTTGTTTTCTTTGTTATTTGGCGCACTGTGGTCATTGGTGCGCGGCCGCAAGCCTGAAGTGGCTGTGGTGTGGCAACGCTACCAAGACATGGCCCGCAGCAAAGCGCATTTCGGTGCTTGGGGCAAGGGTGCCAGCCATGATGCCGAGGTGGTCGATGTCGAAGCCAAGGAAGTTCCCAATATGGCACGGCCTCAAGATCGGTTGAACAAGGAATAAAAAAGAGCGCGCTAGGCGCTCTTGGCTTTTTTTTATTCTTGTTCGCGCTTGAGGGCGGGGAACAAAATCACATCTCGAATGCTGGGACTGTCGGTCAGTAGCATCATCAGACGGTCAATGCCGATGCCGCAACCGCCTGCAGGTGGCATGCCGTATTCCAATGCACGCACAAAGTCGTGGTCAAAGAACATGGCTTCATCATCGCCACTGTCTTTGGCATCCACTTGCGCTTGAAAGCGAGCCACTTGGTCTTCGGCATCGTTCAATTCTGAGAAACCATTGCCAAATTCACGACCTGTGATGTAAAGCTCAAAACGCTCTGTCACTTCAGGGCGCTCATCGTTGGCGCGCGCCAAGGGGGAAATCTCGGTGGGATGTTCCATGATGAACGTGGGCTCCCACAGTTTTTCTTCGACTGTTTCTTCGAAGTACAAAACTTGTAAACCGGCCAAAGATTTTTTCGACAAGTTGTTTTTGGCTTCGCTCATGCCCAGTTTTTGCAAAGCTTGAATGAGCCAAGCAGCATCGTCTACTTTGTCACCAGCTTCTGTGTGTTTCAAAATGGCTTCACGAATGGTCAAGCGAGCAAATGGCTTCGCCAAATCTACAGGCTTACCAGCGTAGGTGAGTTGCAAATGGCCCACCGCATTCATGGCTGCATCGCGCACCAATTCTTCAGTAAAACCCATCAAGTCTTGATAGTTCCAATAAGCCGCATAGAACTCCATCATGGTGAATTCTGGATTGTGGCGGACGGAAATGCCTTCGTTGCGGAAGTTGCGGTTGATTTCAAACACACGTTCAAAACCGCCCACCAACAAACGCTTCAGGTACAACTCGGGTGCAATGCGCAAGAACATTTCTTGATCGAGTGCATTGTGGTGTGTGGCGAAGGGGCGCGCATTGGCACCGCCAGGAATGGGGTGCAACATGGGTGTTTCAACTTCTAAGAAGTTGTGCTTGACCATGAATTCACGAATGCCGCTGACTGCTTTACTGCGCGCAGTGAAGCGTTTGCGTGCGTCTTCGTCCATCATCAAGTCAACATAACGTTGGCGGTATTTGATCTCTTGATCGGCCACACCGTGGAACTTGTCGGGCATGGGACGCAAGCTCTTGGTGAGCATGCGAACACTTGAAGCGTGCAAAGAAAGCTCACCCATTTTGGTTTTGAACAAGTAGCCTTCTGCGGCCACGATGTCGCCCAAGTCCCAGTGTTTGAAATCGTTGTAGGCTTCTTCGCCAATGTCATCGCGCGTGACATAAATCTGGAAACGACCGGTGGCGTCTTGCAAGGTGGCAAAACTGGCCTTGCCCATCACGCGTTTGAGCATCATGCGACCCGCAATTTTGGCCATGACAGGCGCGATGCCCTCTCCCTTTAAGGCCTCAGGTGCTTTGTCGCCATGAGCTTGTGTGAGGGGTTCTGCGCGGTCTTCAGGTTTGAAGTCATTGGGGAAAGCAACGCCTTTTCCTAGCGCTTGCGCTTCACGCAGTGCTTTGAGTTTGCTGCGGCGTTCGGCGATCAGCTGATTCTCGTCAACGACGGGGGTGGTTTGGTTTTCTGCTGGCATGTCTGACATGAAGTGCACTTTTTGAGTGGGGGCTGTTCAAAGCCCGTTAAGACGCTGAAATACAGCGCGAACCCGTTATTTTACGATTGCTTGAGCCTGCCGTTATCATCTCTAGGCTTGGAGGACAGCTGTGTTTCTACAAATAGTGAATTTGATCTTGGATGTGGCCACCGGACTGGTGGGGGGCGCTTGTTTGCTCAGGATGGTGATGCAATGGCAGCGACTGCCTTTTCAGAATCCCATCGGCCGCTTTGTGTTTGCCGTGACCGATTGGCTGGTCATGCCTTTGAGACGTTTTGTGCCCAGCATCGGTCGCTTGGATACTTCCAGCCTAACGGCTGCTTGGCTGATGAAATTAGGTCATCTGACTTTGATGTGGGTGCTTGCAGGCACACAAGCCATGTACTTTGGGGTTTTACTGGCCAGTTTGTTGGGTCTAATGCATTGGCTGGTATCAGGGCTGAGCGCCATCGTGATGCTGTACGCCATATTGTCTTGGGTCCAGCCCAACAGCGGCAGCATGCAGTTGTTGACTCGTTTGGTAGAACCTTGGTTGGCCCCCATTCGCCGCACATTGCCACAACCCGGTGGCATTGACTTGTCGCCTCTGGTCTTGCTGGTGGCGTTGCAAATTGCAGGCATGTTGCTCGCTGGCTTGCAATTTGGCGGGTTTTAAACGCAGCAGACCGCAGGGGCCTGCTGGTTCAATCGTGTTATCAGCTGACAGCGTCGGCTGGTTGGCGGGTCAGCATGGCCAAGGTGCTGGCAATGGTCATCTTCAATTCCCGGCGATCGCAAATGAAGTCCAAAGCGCCTTTTTCTTGCAAGAACTCGGCACGTTGGAAACCTTCTGGCAAGGTCACGCGCACGGTGCTTTCAATCACGCGGGGGCCGGCAAAGCCAATCAAGGCCTTGGGTTCGGCAATGACCACGTCGCCCATGAAGGCAAAACCTGCAGATACGCCGCCCATGGTGGGGTCGGTCAACACGCTGATGTAGGGCAAGCCTTTTTTGGCCAAACGGGTGAGGGCCGCATTGGTTTTTGCCATTTGCATCAAGGACAACAAGCCCTCTTGCATGCGCGCACCGCCGGTGGCCGTAAAGCAAATAAAGGGTACTTTTTGTTCGATGGCAGTTTCAACGCCGCGCACAAAACGCTCGCCCACCACAGAGCCCATGCTGCCGCCCATGAAATCAAATTCGAAGCAAGCGGCCACCACGTTGATGCTGTGGATGGCACCGCCCATGACCACCAAGGCGTCGGTTTCACCGGTGTTGCTCATGGCTTCTTTGATGCGCTCGGGGTACTTGCGGCTGTCTTTGAATTTGAGGGCATCAACGGGCAACACCTCTTGTCCAATTTCATAGCGGCCTTCGCCGTCCAGGAAAGCGTTGAGGCGTGCGCGGGCACCAATGCGGTGGTGGTGGCTGCAGTGGGGACAGACGTTCTGGTTTTTTTCCAGGTCCGACTTGTACAACACCGCTTCACAGCTGGGGCATTTGATCCACAGGCCTTCGGGCACCGTGCGGCGCTCGCTGGGGTCGGTGGGGGAAATTTTGGGGGGCAACAGCTTTTCGAGCCAGGACATGGTGTGCGCTCCTCGGTTCAGGCAGGGTTGGCAAATGCCCCGTTTGTGTCGGGGCCAGGTGACCCGGCATCTTGCCGTGGGGCCACCCGTTTCGGGCGAATGGGTGCGATTATGCGCGGTCATCGGTGGCAGCCGGTGCAATGGCCCGCCACGGGCATGTACGTCAGATACCCGGTACGGGTTCTGCTGCACAATCAAAGTGACTGACGCGCCAAGCCAAAACTACCCGACCACATGCCCACATCTGACTCGTCATGGATAGACATGCAGCATTTGCGCGTGGGCCTGTACGTGCACCTGGACCTGGGCTGGATGGACCATCCGTTTGCGTTCAGCCATTTCAAGATTGTCAGTGAAGACCAGATTGCCATTTTGCGCACGCTGGGGGCCAGTCCGGCCAGCATC